>Ga0126381_100008772_pt1 | contig 11314 bp, 11 predicted proteins | sample PanSoiMetPlot_28_FD_96465 | JGI IMG/M metagenome (GOLD analysis project Ga0126381, IMG submission 96465) | Tropical forest soil microbial communities from Panama - MetaG Plot_28 | ecosystem: Environmental > Terrestrial > Soil > Tropical forest > Bulk soil | place: Panama | collected 2016-02-17 | reverse complement strand
GCAGGTCATCGGAGTATGGCTTCGCCATTCATGACTGGCCCCCTTGTCCCAGTGGGAATCTTGAATCTGATTCGTGCCTCCTTGGGAATCCCTCCCGATTCGACCTTCCCGGAAAATGCTCTAGCGAATACTTCCTCGTCCCGGCGTTGATACTTACAACACCCTCTTCAACAAGGGCACGCAAAATGTGGAGGCAGGTGCTCGGAACCGTGTGCGTCGAATGTGCGATCGCGCTCACACCCAGGGGGACGTCGCTCGCCGCCAAGGTCCGAAGTATCGCCATCGATCGAGTCACACCCGGGACGGCGCGAACTCGCATCCTCTTCGACGAACGGCTCACTGTCTCGATCCTCTCCCTTGTTGTACGTATACAATTCATGTCCGATTGACAAACGTCGAGATGCCCTTTTAAATCGTCAGAGAGAACAAAAAGGCTAAACTTCATAGGGAGGAGCCGAGCATGGGTTCGAACCTCGTTACTACTCCCTGTACAACGACTGGCGAGATCGTCAATCGGTCGCTCACGGCCGGCTGACCAGTTAGCTTCCGCGCCTGACGGCATTTGCTTTCGCTCGGACAGGGCCAGCCGTAGCAACATCTGCGATGAGCAGCGCGGTATCGTAGACGGCGATCAGTCTTTGGATGCAGGTCATCTTGGGAAAAAGATTGCAGAATGCCATGAAATGTTTGGCGACTTGCCCGCGGCAAGGTACTGAAGGGCCGTCGAGGAAAACCGAGAGGTGCGACTGGACTGTATTGAAGCGCGCAACAGGCTTGAAGACGTGACAATCGACGATCTTATGGGTGATTGCTTCTTTAGCGGTGATGATACCCAGCAAGTTGCCCACGGTACACACACCGTTTACCCCATCGCGCGAAGATCGCTTTCGGCGGACTCCGCATGGTGGGCTGCTCGATGTGCATTTGTTTAACTCTCAAATCACCGTAGAAATTAACGATTTAGAGTCTTGCGACTCTTACCACAAGCAAAAGTCGATCAGTAGTCGCTCTTTGCAATTCCTGGCACGTAGGCGAGGTATCTTGAGTCCACCTTAGAATCGCTCCTGCTTCTAGCGGCGCCTCACCCGATCGTGAGGAAATTAACAAAAAGGTCATTTGAGATCCGTCGAACTCCCGAGGGATACAATTCACTTGGGTGACGACGGCAATCCAAGTCATGCCGCGCCGAATTGGGTTCGGAGGGTGCCGCACACCGTGTGGGCGCTCAGGGGAGGTGTACTATGCGCGGCTTAGTCTTTAGCGTAATGCTGGCATTCGCAATGAGTGGTGCAGCGGTGGCGCGCCACGGCGGCGAAGGCAACCACGAATCCGAGGATTCGCAAGGCGAGCACCATCACCACCACCAGCCTCACAACGAACACAGCCAGCGTACGATTATTCTTGCTGCTCGCTAAATGGAGTACGGATCTGTTGATACTAACTGGTGGGGAGATGCAATAGATTGAGCGATCCTTCAACGTGATACGACGCGGCGCGTCGTCGCGGTCCTGCTCCAGAGTGTGCGCGCCTTCTTAAACCGGCGGAGCATACTCGTTACATGAAACAATTGACGGTCGCAGATCCAGACGGATATCAACTCTGTTTTCAGCAGCCGGCTTGAGACGCTTCAACATTCGGGATCTTTTTCGCGAATCGTAAGTTAGCTGATTTGAGGGTCCGCTGCGATGAACGGATCTATGCAGCGTGGAACGGCGCCGCTTCGAGTTCAGACTGGAGACGGAATCGCCCGCAGGACGTCCCTGAAGATGCTGTACTGCAATTGAAACGCGCGTGGGCTGTAGTCCTGGTAGTACCCTGCGGTCGCCGCGACAACGAGATTGAGCTCGGGGACGATGCGAATCGACTGCCCGCCTCGCCCAAGCGCGCCAATCCACTGGAACTCACGCTCATTGATGCGGGCGCGACCGAGCCACCACAAATACCCATACAACTGGTCGTCGGTGGCCTTGAGCTTCGGTGCTATCGAGGTCTCGATCCAGGCTCTAGAAATCAGCTGGCGGTCGTTCCAGCGACCACCCGCAAGCACGAGCTGGCCGATTTTCGCCATGTCGCGCGGTCGCAGGCGCAATCCGCCGCCGGCGTCTGTATCGCCCCTGACCCGATCCCACTCGACGGCGGTAACACCCATGGGCTCGAACAACGTCGCGCGGGCAAATTCGTCGAGCGCGCGTCCGGTGGCTTTGCGGACGACGGCCGACACCAGCGTCAGCGCGCCGGTGTTGTAGAAGAATTCCTGTCCCGCCGGCGCAGTCACTGGCAGACCGAGCACGTAGCGACAGGGATCCCACGCCATATGCATGCGCGCTTCGTCGTTGTTGTAGTCGCCGGTGGCCGGCGTGGCCTCCACCCAGTGCAAACCCATCGACATGGTGAGCGCGTGCACGAGCTGGATACGGTCCTTTTCGGGGGACCGCAGGTCCGCCAGCTCGGGGAAGAAGTTGAAGATCGGTTCGTTGACGCCAGCGATTAGCCCGCGATCGACCGCGATCCCGACTGCGAGTGACGCGACGCTCTTTGAAACCGATTTCATGTTATGCAGCGTGTCGGCATCGAACGTGACGTTTTCCACTCTGCGGCCGTAGATGCGGCCAGGAACCTCGTCGGAACCCGTGAAATACCTTTCGAACAGCAGCTTGCCGCCGCGTGCGATCAGAACCGCGTGCACGTTGGCAGTGCTCGAGAGCCGATCAGCCATCCGACACACTGCGTCGCGGTCGATGAGGTTACCGTCGTTGACGGAGCCGACGGGCCAGCCGTCGTCTCGCGCGACCGGAAGACCGCAGCGGTCCGCCTGCACGGGCAATCCAGTGAACGGCGCCAGCGCAGCTCCGCCGAGAAGAGAAACAAACTGGCGCCGTCTCATTCGATCCTCTATCGTTTACGTCTTTTGGCGAGCGCCCAAACGCCAACACGATCGACGATCATGGTGGAAGGTTCAATGTGGACTGAGAAACGTATCTGTACATCGGCTGCCGCTCGCGTTTGAGCCGTCGTGCTAGGAAGCTCGTTTGCCCACGAACGTTCCCTTTTGCGCAAAGGGCCCCGGATTTCAAGATTGCGGCCGACACTTTTCCAGCTTAATCTCTTATAACCGCGATCCGAGTGTGATCCAAGCCATCAACATAGAACTCGCTCCCAGATAGTGGCTTCAACGCCAACGCTTTGCCTTTCTCGAAATCCAAAATCGGCCAAAGCCCCGTCGCCTCCGCCACTAAGCTTCCGCCCTCCGCCTTGATCTGCAACTCGACGTTAGGAACATAGATCGGGGCGCGCGTAAGGGCGAACTCCGTGGGGGCGGCTTGAGGGCGCAAAACTTTCACTTTTACTTGCGAGTCCACCGGGCCGCAGAGTTTGGCGATTACCTGATTAATTGTGAGACCCACAACGGAGGTGCCGTCAATCTCTGTAATACCATTAGTAGGCCCAAACGCCCACGATGGATACTTTGACCCACGGCGAGAGCAACTCGGCGCGCAACCGGAAGGTGTGAGGCCGCGCGCCGGGCGGGACCGGCGGGTCCGTGTTTGTCTGATACCCACCCCGTATGTGCCAGCCTTGGCTCCGAGTGCATGGGAGGATTTGTTAAAACCTTAGACGGCTCAGCAGGCCAAGCCCCCAGTGGGCGAGATCATCCCGGTACACCGGGCGACATCATCTCGCAACCAAGGGCGGCATCATCTCGGTTTGGCCGGGCGACATCGTCGGAATCCGCCCGACGTCGCCTGCCGTGGCGAGGTCGCGGTGATTTCAGGGCACCGGCAAGGCAGGCGGTCTTATGAGGGGTCAATTGAGCTTATAGACGGGTGACCAAGGACTGAAGAATAACCCGCAAGTGCTTTTTAAAGAGCTATAGACGCGCGCTTCGGCGCAATGCTGTAGAACGACAATTACGGTGGCCTGTCATATTGCCGCATTCGAGAATGCTCCCCCAGCCGGGTGATCGTTGCCTCATTCAAATGTTGGGCGCGCTCAAGAGTCCGCCCGGATATCCCGGCCTTGCGTGCATTCTGCTCAATGATTCGGGTCTCGACCTGGCCGGCCTTGGACGTCTTCGGCTCGTCCTCCAGGAACTGCATCGCCGCTTCGAGGGCGTGCGGTCTTCACCATTGCCGCCGCCGCGCGAATGGGCGATGTTCGGCTGTGAATTCGACAAATGAGGAGTAGGATACGCTCGTCAACCGTGAGGTGTGTTTTGAGAAATATAGTCCAAGCATACTATCATTTGGTTAATCAATGGCAGGCAATCGTAGATCGACCAATCTCAAAAGATGTCAAACAAGCCGAATGCATGTCGTTGCTTCCCGAGTTTATCGACCGAATTGCTTGGACGCGGATAAGTGGAATTAATAGACCTCTCCGGTTCTATGCCGATATGCTGGTATTACAGGACCTGCTTCGACCCATATTGGCGACCGATGAGTTGGGCGAGGTCGCAATCAGGCCAGGCTATGCTTTGGTAAGAGAATGGCTCGACGAGCATTTGGTTGTATAGTGATTAAAGCCAGCCGCTCGGCAGCCGCCAGCGACTTGAGAAAGGCCTGGCCCGCCTCCTCACCCCGCCCGAGAGCGCTGAACGGGTCGCCGATCTTGGCGTAGGATACCAAGAGATCGCGCTGGTAGTCGGCCCGATCCGGCGCGGCCTGGGCCAGCCGCTCGGCAATCGCCAGCGACTTGAGAAAGGCCTGGCGCGCCTAGGGCCGTTCGGGTGTTCTCAGCACCCGGACGGTCCGCAGGTCCGCCACACCCTCTCGGGCGCGACAATTTTCGTGCTAGCACTTTTTCCGACGCTGGGGGAAGCATCAAGTTGAAGAATGCCCAACCGAAGCGTCGTGGCCGTCGCCCGGCTGGAAAGGGCCAGCAAGTCGTCTCCGTCCACGGCCACAGTTGCTGGGCCGCTATAGATGCCTGGATCGCGGAGCAGGACCAGCCGAAGCCAACTCGCGCCGAGGCATTGCGTCGGTTCGCAGCCAAAGTGCTCAAAGTCAAATCCTGATGCTACGTCACATCATCACTTAGCGGAGCAGGCAGAGCCCGCGATCTGGCAGACGGCCTCAGAGCGGAGGAGAGAGGTTGTAGCATTTGTACTCTCGTCGTTGTGGTGGACCTCCCCTCATATATTGAGCATCGCGTTTGGAGCGACAATCCGCGTGACTTCAATGCGGAATCGCATCGCCGAGGTGCTAGATGGCTTCGGGTCATCCTGTTGTGGCTGCACGTCTTGCGATACTTCTTGAATGAAACTATGACTTTTCGCGAGTCGCCGACCGATCACCTGGAGGAAGGGCCTTGTGTCGCTCTCGACAGCGTGGTGGTGAGCCACAACCGGACGAAGAGAGCAAGCGTCTCCCCGGCAATAGTCAGGTTACGCTCTAGACGTTCGGACTGGCGGGACAGACGATCGAGACGTTGCGCGAAGGCAGCCTCGAGTCGATCGGCAGAGTCGGGGGAGACGGAGTCCGCCAATCCTAATTATAAATACTGAAGATTTTTGACTTTGCTCCGCGCGGTATAATCACCGCGACCCTAGGGAATCGCAGTTCGGCTCGTCGAACTCTGCTCAACCGCTGACGTCTGGCTGCGTGGGCGAGACCTCGCAGCTGGTCGGGACCTGCGTCTATCTCGCTTCAGCGGCCTCGGATCACCTCAGCGGAATCTGCATTCCGGTCGACCGCGGGTATCTGTCATCGGATGGGTTGGAACGCAACTGACTTGCATTGATCGGCTGTTCCTACTCAAAACTGTGAACTATCGGGAAAGCTTGGAGATTTTCCCGCACGATTCGGCGTCCGGTCGAAACCCGCGATCTGAGCCGTCGGATGAGCCTCGCCGACCACTCTGGGCGCGCCTCGCGTCCACGGCGCACTGCTGATTCTAGACAGAAATAAGGATCAGAGATTCGACGACGACCGGCGTTTGCCAGCACCGAGCAAAGGCCGGACGATCTGAGGCGAGCCTGCCCACGGGGTGAGAATCTTACCATGAGCCTCAGTGAGGACGGGGTGACTTCCGCCATCCGAGACCGGGAGCAATCCCGGGCTAGCACGTGCGCCATTTGCCTACCCTAACTCTCCTAGAGCGGCTTCTATTTTTGTAAGCAGCGGAGTTCTGAGTGGCAGAGCAATTTCATGCGCTCTCTCCAAATGTATTCGTGCCTCTACAACGCGTTTTCGCATCTTACACGCAAGCCCCAAGTTAAAGCTAATGCGCGCGGCCATTCGCGTCGTTTTGGCGAATTGCTCATTCGCCCATGCCTGTGACAACAGTTCCAGGGCCATCCGCGCCGCAAAGGGCAATGTACGGATCAAAAAGATGAAATTTCTAGCGAGTACACTGATACGGGGTTTATCCTTGCTGGATACGAGCTCGAGATACACTTCAGCGAGAAAAATGCGAGCCCAATCTGCCACGCCTTTGTAGCCTGACCGTTCGCTGTCAACAATGAATTGTCTCAACTCCGAAATTCCGCGAGCAAAGTTGCCTTGCATAATCGTGGCGAGACTTAACATCAATGCGGTGCCACTGAGACTATAACGCCAATCATTTCTTAAGAGTTGTTCCGTAATCCCACCAAGAACCTCGACGCCTTTTGATACTTGCCCAAGACCAATCAGGGCTATTCCCTGAACTTGAATGCTGACCAATCGATCCAACGGCAGCACCGCCACGTGTTCGCCTTCCTCGCCGTGGGCAAGCGCATCGGCGTATTCCTCATCTAAAATATCCGACCACCCCAGCGAGAAGAGTCCCAAGCCTAGCGCGCGAGGATCGCTTCGTTCGCGCGCGTTCCTCACTATATCACGGGCCAATGACCGGGATCGATCTGTAAGGAAACGATGGTGGAAGTCCCAAAAGAGCACCCACGGCACCCAGCTCTCAATATAGCCATCGGGTTCGCACGTTGCGTCCTCAAGCGCCGACTCACCTTCCCGCTCGACCTCCTCGACTGACATCGGGGCGAGGATAGTTGAACATAGGATCTTACTTGCAAGAGCATAGGCGCGTGCGCGAGGATTGCCAATGTGATTGGCGATTGTGAGCGCGCGATCGCCAATGACTTGTGCTTCCCTGAACATGCACCTGGTAACCAACGCCCAGCAATAGTGATGCAAGATCAGGACATGAGCGGGCGACGCGGCGATCTTATCAATCCGCGGCAAGTATTTCTCCACGAATGCGCATTGTTCGATCGATCGCGTGCCGAGGTTGAGAAGGTATGTGAAGCGCTCCACTAGGCCAACAAACTCCGAGTCTGTCGCGGCCTGCGGTTGCGCGTCGAGGATTTCCAGCGCCTTTTTGAAATAGTGCTCAGCCTCCTCCAAAGAGTAGACACCTAAGCTCTTTGTTCCCGCCAATAGACTGTAGTGAAACGCCTTACTCGGCGAATCAGCTCTGCCGTAGTGGTAGGCAAGTTCGTCTGCCACTTCACCGATTCGATTGCCGCTCCTCCGTTCAATTTCTTCGGCAATTTTCAGGTGCAATGCTGCGCGAGGACCAGTCAGAAGGCTGTCGTAGACCGCATCTCGTACCAGCGCGTGTTTGAACATGTGCTCGCCAGATCTGTCATCTCTGTGTACGAGATCGAGCGATTGCATCGCGGCGAGGCGCGCCTCGATGTCGTCCATAGTGCCGCTTACAGCGGCCAAAAGGTCGCTACCGAACCGGCGTCCGATCACTGCGGCGGCCTGAAGCACAGCACGGTCACTCGCAGAGAGGCGATCAACGCGAGATGTGAGCAGCGATTGCACGTTCGCTGGAAGCGCTCCCACCATTCTCGTAGTGTCGAACGCCAGGCCATTACCAGTTCGAGAGGCTATACCGCGTTCGGCTAGGAAACTCGCGAACTCCTCGGCGAACAGAGCATTGCCTTCCGCCTTTTCTGCGACAGCCCGTGCTATCTCCTCCGGCAACTGAGCGACTCCCAGACGCACCTGCACGATGCGCGAGATGTCGCTGGCTGACAGCGGCTCTAACGCCAGTTGGCTGACGTTCTGTTTCTTCTCCCACGAGGGCCGGTACTCAGGGCGACGGGTGTGGAGGATCATAAGCGGCAGCTGGTCGCCGCTCTCGACTATCTTGCCCAGCAATTCCTCCGAGGCGCCGTCAATCCAATGAAGGTCCTCGATGAGCATCACCACAGGCGACAGTCGGCAGCGAGAATGCAAGAGTTGCTGCAAAAGGTTGCGCGTGCGCAAGCCGATTAATGTGCCGTCCAAACCTTGCAAGACGCCATCCGGCGCCTCCAAGCCCAGTAGGTTCAACATCAGACCCAGATTTTGTGGGGAAGCTAACCCAAGCAAGTTGAGTCCATTGTCAAGCTTGCGAATCAGTGTTGTCTCGACCTCACCCGGGGCGACGCGGAACGAGCCTCGTACGATTTCGATGAATGGTAGGAAGGGTGTCTGTTGACTGTCCGCCGAGCAGTTTCCTGTCAGGATGAAGGCGCGTGACCTCCCGATTCGCTGGCGGAACTCATGGATAAGCCGCGACTTCCCGATGCCGGGGTCCCCGACGATGTCGATCACACGAACGCGGTGAGTTGCCTCGGCGAGGTACCGCTCGAGCGTCTCTAGCTCACGATCACGGCCCACATACGCACTGAGGCCGCGGCTTACCGCCGCTTCGAAACGCATTGCGCGTTTGCGGACCGCCTCAAGCCGAAAAACCCGCTGCAGCTGCGTCTTGCCCTTCACTTTATGCTCGCCCGCAAAGTGGCTATCGACCATACCTTCGACCAGACGCTGTGTGGCCTCGCTCAACATCACGGTGTTGGGTTCGGCCAACGCTTGCAAACGTGAGGCAAGATTCACCGTGTCACCGAGGGCCGTGACGCTATCAGCGCCTTGCATCTGCCCGACCACTACCGGTCCGTTATTGATCCCGATACGCAGTTGTGGACGGAGCCCGTGCGCAGCCTCTATGTCGACAGCGGCCGCGGCAAGACGCTCCTGGATAAGAAGCGCTGCGCGACACGCTCTAAGCGGGCCACCTCCAGCGCCGTCGGCACTCCGAACAGCGCCATTACGCCATCGCCCGTGAAGTTCTTCACCGTGCCACCCTGCTCATGGACGGCATCGCGCAGCAGCTTTGTAATCTGCTGCATGAGTTGATAGGCGGCTTCCTCGCCAGACCGTTCAGAAAAGGCCGTGAATCCAACGAGATCGGCAAAAAGAACAGTTACCTGGCGGCGCTCACCTCCAATGTTAGCATTTTGATCTGGTGACATGTCCTAACGTAATCTTACAGTCATATTCCCGCTGCTTCAGGCGGCCACGTTGAGGCACGAGGCTAACATGACCAGGGAGCCCCGACGCAATAGCAGATTTTTCGGGTCTCCCAGCGCCGCGCTAAGATCGGAGGGATGATTCGCCTGCGGCCTAAAGGCCCGTTCGTTGTGCACTTCTCGGACGGACGTCCCAACTCCGTTTTCTGGTTAGGGCGCGACGCGGCTGATCCTTGAAACCGCGTCGCGCCTGCTCTGGATTCCAGAGGATCCACACCAGACCCCCGAGGGTAAACTGCCGAGCCAATCGTGATGCTTGACGATCAGCGCGGCGATCGCGCCACAGAGCAGATCTTCAATATGGTGCAGCGGATCGCCGTCATAGGTTAGCTGCGGGGACAGGCGTTCCCACGGTCCCGAGCATCACGATACGGCGTGGAACCTCCACAACGCTGCCCGCTTGCTTCATGACCAGGGCGACTTTGCGGGGGCTCGACTGCTCGTCGAGCGTGCGCTGGCGATCGACGAAAAGATGATCGGCCCCAAGCATCCCAAAATAGCAGCAGATCTCAACAACCTCGCCCTCGTGCTTCAAGCCCAGGGCTGACCTAGCAGGGGCGCGGCCGCTCGTCGAGCGTGCGCTGGGATCCGCGAGAAGGTCCTCGGTCCCGAGCATTCCGATACGGTGACGAGCTCCGACCAGCTTGCCCGCCTTGCTGAGCAAGAGCGGTCACACCGATGACACGGAGCCTCCGTTCAAACGGGCCATTGTCATCGGCAAAAAAGCACTCGGCCTCGGACATCCTCTCATATCACGCAGCGCTATTGCAATCATTGCATGCGCCTGTTTCTCGCGCGCCGCTGAGGTTCTGTCCCGCGTGCAAGCCGGACTCGCGAAACACGAAACGACTTTGGGCCCGAACCACGCTTGGACAGAGGACTCCCCTCACGTGACGGCGCATGTCGCCTTTTGGCACATCAAGGCTGCTAAGATCATTGCGCCGCGGAGACGCTGAGACGTCCGCGCCTCTACTGCCATACGCCCTTGCAGCTCATCTGAAGCTGCTGGAGGAGGAGGCGGGCTCGGCTCCATGGATGATCGCGGGGGTGTGTATCGATGTCCGTCCGCCGATCGCCGAGGCGGTGCGGGCTCTGCTCCGTGGTCGCGCATGATATTTACCGCGTCTTCGACCCAGGCGACATTGGTGGTCGGCGTACCCCTCGGGGCGTCCTCCAGGCCGACACGGACATGACGCCCTGTAAAGCGATGCCGGCGCTGCAGCACCAGTAACTGCTGCCGCAGGCACAAATTTTCGGCAACCAGTAGGGGCCCTCGGCTTGAGAGCGGTCGAAATGATCCAGACGAGAAAGCGAACCAGCCCGCCCCTCCGACTAGTCCCAGGCTGTAGGAGAGGGGCCAAGCCTCGCGGTTGTCAACCGCAAAGCCTATGGACGGCCATTTTGCGCCCTACAGCTGCTTGATCAGCTAGCGTGATACAGTATCACCCATCGCTAAGGTTAGTTGTCTTAACACTCCACAGGGCATTGTCTTCTTTGGGTCCAGAAATGCCCCAAAGGGCTTCGGCTGCCGGCGGGCAAAAATAGCCACGAGCACAGAATCGTCCCTCACAATAGGGCGGCACTCAAGGCCGCTCCTCACGGCAATATCCGCGGGGCGGCGTTGAGGTTTCGCTGTCGACGGGCTCGATCAGCTGGGTGCCAAGATGAGGCCGTTGTCGATCTCGCCAGGCTGCTGCTAGTGTAGCGAGGTGATGGATGCGACGCAATGACTCGCCAGCATTGCCATGCTCCTCACGCACAAGATGAAAAGGCAAACTTTCTTTGCGAAGGTCGAGTTCCGCTTCAACGTCCGCGACCTCGAGAGAGAGGCCCAGCGCTTGCACGCCTCGACCCATAACCGTTTCAACTCGTCTGTCGCCAATGATTTTGGCTGACGCTCATCTTTGAAATCTGAGCTGGTCCCCGAAAACTGGACAGGTGGCTAAGAGAGACTCCCGCCCCTAGAATGGCCGCAGGGCTGGGGGTAACGGGATGACGCAAGTCCGGAAGAAG
>Ga0126381_100008771_pt1 | contig 11314 bp, 12 predicted proteins | sample PanSoiMetPlot_28_FD_96465 | JGI IMG/M metagenome (GOLD analysis project Ga0126381, IMG submission 96465) | Tropical forest soil microbial communities from Panama - MetaG Plot_28 | ecosystem: Environmental > Terrestrial > Soil > Tropical forest > Bulk soil | place: Panama | collected 2016-02-17 | reverse complement strand
GAAGTTAAGTGTTCTCAAGTCCTTTACGACAAATTAGCCGAGCTCGGCGGCAAGCCCATTATGTTCAAGACCGGGCATTCCTTAATAAAGGCCAAAATGCGCGAGGAAAAAGCCGAATTAGCAGGCGAAATGTCCGGTCATATGTTCTTTGCGGACCGCTACTACGGCTACGATGACGCGCTCTATGCGGCATGCCGGCTGCTCGAGATTGTTTCGAATTCCGGGAAACCGCTCTCTCACCAGCTAAACGGGATCCCCAAACTGGTCTCGACGCCAGAGCTGAGAGTGGATTGCGCGGACGACAAGAAATTTGAAGTGGTGAATAAAGTAGCCGATATCGTACGCCGTCATCATCACGTGATCGACGTAGATGGCGTTCGGGTTCCCTTTGAACACGGTTGGGGGCTGGTGAGGGCGTCAAACACGCAACCAGTTCTGGTGATGCGTTTTGAGGCCTCGAACGATGAGCATCTTCACGAATACCAGCGGGAACTAGAGGGAATCGTCGACGAAGCGAAGGAATCGGTCGGAGCTTAGCATCTCTAGTTCTTCGGACCGACTGCTTCGGTCCGGCCAGCCAAAGGCTTCACCGTAGGGCCGCCGCAGACACCAACGCCCGTGTTAAGTAAAGCATTCAGCAGATTAAACACAACGGCATAAACAACTTGTTCCGTCACCGGTTGGCGCCCAGGCATGCGGAAACCGCTCGGCAGCTCTTTTGAGATCTGCAGCCGGATGGCGTGAGGCAAAGCGCGCCCACTCCGATCGCGCTGATTCGCCACCGAAAGAGGCGTCTGCAGGACGGTCCCAGACTTTCCATCGACATAAAACTGGCAGCGCGAGAACCACCCGAGATTTCCGGGATCTGCAGCGTCAAACAGCAGCAGCGGCGCCTGGCGGTCCGTAGCAGTTAGATCCACCGACATCACCCGCTGTTGATCGTCAATTTTAAATTCGAACCCAGCCTGTTTGGCAATGTTTCCGACAATATCGGCGTCCATTTCCAGCAAGAGGTACTTATTCTGTCCAGCCTCGAGAACTTGCATCGACCCTTTACATTCTAGCCATGAGTTTGGGCCGCAAGTCCACCCCGCAGCTCCGCTGCGCACCGCCGATAAATTTCATGATCCGTTTCGCTGAACTGGACGAATTTAACAATCCGTACTGTAACAGCGGGACGTTGCAGCCACTCTGCAGTGGCTTTTAGAGCAATCTGCGCCGCCTCCGCGACCGGATAGCCGTATATGCCAGTACTAATGGATGGAAAACTGATGACCTGCACGTCGCGCTCTGCGGCCAAGTTCAGACAGTTCGTATAACAGGACGCCAGGAGGCGGTCCTCGCCGTGCTTGCCATCACGATAGCGCGGTCCCACGGCGTGGAATACGTATTTGGCAGGCAAGCGGCCAGCCCCAGTCACGACAGCGCTTCCGGTTTCACAGCCGCCGGCGCGCTTTCGGATTTCGTCCAACTCGCGCATGATTTCGGGCCCTCCGGCGCGATGAATGGCTCCATCCACTCCTCCGCCACCCGCAAGCTGCGAATTCGCAGCGTTCACAATGGCGTCCACGGTAATGGTCGTGATGTCGCCCTTCAACAGCTGGAGCTGGCTCATGCCGAGCCGTATCACAAAATCGGACGGCATAGTTGCTTCAACTAAATACAGGCTGAAATGGCGTCCAGCACGAACTGAACGTTTTCGTCTGTCGCCAACGGCCCCATGGTGCCGATGCGAAGGACCTTCCCGGCAAGTTGGCCCAAGCCACCTGCAATCTCAATGTTGTATTTGCTTAGCAAAACCTCGCGCAATTTGGCTTCATCCACCGCGGGCGGAGGCAGCACGGTCGTGAGATGCCAGATGCGGTCCGCCGAGTTTTTCACCAGAGGCTGGAAGCCAAGCTTTTCAAGGCCTGCAACGAGCTTTTCACCTGCACGACGGTGACGTTCCCAGCGATTTCGAAGCCCTTCTTCTTCAATAGCCGCCAGGGCCTGGTGCATGGCGTAGTACAGCGGCGGCGAAGGCGTGTGCTGATAGACAAAGGGCGGCTCGAAATACTTGCCCATCACTTGCAGATCGAGATACCACGTGTAAGGCAGGTCAGCGCGCTTCTCGAGACGTTCCCACGCACGCTGAGAAATTGAAATCGGCGACAGACCGGCCGGACAACTGAGACCCTTTTGCGAGCAGCTATAGGCGACGTCGATCCCAACCGCATCCAGCTCAACCGGCATAGCACCTAGTGAGGTTACGCAATCGCCTATGACCAAAGCGTCGAGCTTGCGGGCAGCAGCGCTAATGTTCCGACCGGATTGGTAAGCCCCGGTTGACGTCTCGGCTTGGACAAAGCCCACCACATCCGGCTTCTCGCGTTGTAGCAGCTCTTCCGCTTCAGCCGCAGTGAAAACTTCGCCCCAGGGCTTTTCCATGCGCACGACGGTTGCACGCTGTCTCTGTCCCATAAGCGTCATGCGGTCCGCGAAGTGACCCGCTGCGAAAATCACGAACTTCGAACCGGGTTTTACGAAATTCGCGACGGCGGCCTCCATGGCGCCGCTGCCGCTCCCTGGAACCATAAAGGTTTTCTGGTTTGAGGTCCCGAAAACCTGCCGCAACCCGGCCTGTATTTCGCCCATGACCTCCAGAAAATAAGGATCCCGAATACCCACGACCGGCTCCGCCATTGCCTGATATGCGCGCGGTTCCACCATGGAAGGACCGGGCCCATATATCAGCCGCTTCGGCGGCGCAATGCGCTTCGTCTCAGTTGACAACATTCCTTCAAGTTATCAGGCAAGGAGCGCAAACGTGTGTTTCTATCCGGTGATGTATTGCTGGAGCTGTTCTATTGTCTTCTCGTGGGAGGTTATGATCCACTTGACCAGATCGCCGATAGAAATTATGCCCCGAACGCGACCCATCGAATCGACTACGGGAAGATGCCGCACCCGGCGATCTGTCACCAGTTGCATCGCTTCATCGACCGTACAGTCAGGACTGATGGTAATCGGCGGGGCATTCATAATCTCTTGAACCTTTGTTTCTCGTGACGAGCGGTTTTTCAGAATCACCTTGCGGGCATAATCGCGTTCGGAAAGCACACCAACGGTTTTGTCGCCTTCCATCACAAGGAGAGCCCCGATTCCCTTGTCGGACATGATCTTGAGAGCCTCATAAACGGTAGAATCCGGACCGATCGACCAGATTTCGCCGCTTTTTTCCCGTAGCACGGATTCAACAGTATCGAGCACCTTCATGGCACGAGTTTCCTTTAACACGGCGGTGCGGCTTCAAAACCGCGCCCCTCTCTGGAGGAGTATATGTCCGCTGAATATTCAAAAACAACTAGGCGGACCGCGCGAGCCAATGGTCCATAAGAGCCCAGCAGTTTAACCATCGAGCAATAAAGATCAGCCCCGCACTCGAAGAGGCACAAACAATCGGGATCCAGAGTCCTCCTACCTGAGGAAAATCACAGCGAAACATCTCTAGATAAAATTGTTTTTTTGTGACAGACTTTTCATAGTGGCCATCCTCGAGAACCTCGTAAGGGGAGCACTCAAGAAGACCATATTCCGCGAAAGAGCTGTGCGAACAGTTCTTTGGGGGGATTGTCGCGGGATGCGCTACCGAATTTTTCCGGGTTATGGCTGGGCCTTCCTTTATGGCGGATGGGAGCGGTCTTTCAGCCGGATATTTCGTCAGCGTATTAAACGAGGCACGACCGTTTATGACATCGGAGCGAACTACGGGATGCACACGCTCCTGTATTCGCGGCTAGTTGGACCTGACGGACACGTCTTCGCCTTTGAACCCAGCCCAACGGTTTTCAGCGCCCTTAAGGAAAACGTCGAGCTCAACTCGCTTCGCAATGTAACGCTCGTCCAAAAAGCCGTTGCAAGCAACAGCACCGAAGCATTCTTCGATGTGGGTGGGAGTTGCGCAACGGGCCACCTGACCGATTCGAGCACAGACGGCCTTAAAGTCAAGGTCACATCGCTCGACGAATTCGTTTTCGACGACGATCAACTTCCGCCTAATTTCATCAAAATTGACGTTGAAGGCGCCGAAAGTAGCGTCCTGAGCGGAGCAATCAGGGTTTTAGAGGCTTACGGGCCGACGTTGGTTGTCGAGCTGCATAATCCTAATGAAGATCGCGCCGTCGGTGCATTGCTAAAGCAACTCGGGTACGCCGCATTTCGGGTAACGGATGGCAGCGTCGTAAAAGACATGACGAGCGGTTGGCCCGACCCGAACGGCATTTGGGGTGCAGTGTACTGCCTATCGACCTCGGAAACTTAGGGCTTGGAGAGCGCGACCGCTTCTAAACGCCTCGGTTTTATCCGAACAGCCCTTGCTAACCGAGAGAAATGCGAGTAAGCCATCTCCGTAACCAAGGGAAATGCATTGAGCAAACCGTCTGATCTGGTTCAAAGCACTCTAGGCCTGGTGCTGTTGAAAATACTGGCCCTTGGATCTTTTGCATGAGTGGGCGCAAATTCTATTCCCTCACGCGCCTGGAACACAGACAACTCGAGAGCGAGGCGGCAAACTGGGATCGCCTGTCGTCTGCCATTACACGTGTGGTGCGCCTAAAGGAAGCCTAAAAATCTTCGCTGAGTGAGATCACGATCGGTCTTGCTGGCGGGGCTTGCGGATCTGGCGAGTAAACTTTTGGAAGAGTGCCCCAGAAGTTAGAATCGGAAAAGAAAGAGCACGCCAGAGCTTCTCTAGCCAATGCGTTCGCGGTAAACACCAGCACTACGAACATAACGCCAGGCGGAGCAATCGGCTGGAAACTGCAGCTCTTCGTGTTTGCGATCGCTTTCCTAGCCGTGGTTTCGCGGCGGCCTGACGCATTAACTAACCCGCAATTCTTCGGTGAAGATGGCGCTGTTTGGTATCCCGATGCCTACATGCTTGGCTGGTTTTCGCCGTTGTTCCACTCCTTAAACGGTTATTTTCAAACCCTTCCACGGCTAGTCTCTGCACTTGCTCTTCTGGTGCCGCTGCGTTCTGCTCCTTTGCTGATGAATCTCATCGGTATCACTCTGCAAGTGTTGCCTGTGAACATTCTGCTTTCGTCGCGCTGCCAAAATTGGGCACCTATTTCCGTGCGAGCCTTCATGGCCCTCGTATATATAGCGCTGCCCAATACCAGGGAGTTAGACGCGGCCATTGAGGAGGGTCAATGGCACTTGGCTCTGCTTGCATGCATGCTTGTGCTCGGCTGCGTTCCCAGAACGGTTCTTTGGCGCACCTTCGATTTCTCCGTGATCCTCCTCAGCGGTCTGAGCGGCCCGTTCAGTATTGTGATGCTGCCGATCGCAGCCATCTTCTGGTGGTTCCGTCGCGAAAGGTGGCGTCTGGTTGTGATCGGGATTCTCGCGGTAACTGCTGTGATCCAGCTTTCGGCGATCCTTCACACTGCAGCGGCCACACGTCCCCAGGTCGGTCTCGGTGCCCCGCCCGGACTCTTTCTCAAACTATTGGGCGGTCAGGTCTATCTGGGAGCGCTCATCGGTGAAAGTGGGTCTCCCGCACAGAAAGGCGAGGTGCTGTTAGCGATAGTTGCCATCCTCGGCACGGCAGTTGTTGTCTATTGCCTGCTGAAGGCTCGCCTCGAGATAAAACTTTTTGTTTGCTTCGCATTCCTCCTCTTCGTCGCGTCGCTAAAGAATCCGATGGTCAGTATGACGGTGCCGCAATGGCAAGTTCTCCGGGATGCACCCGGAATCCGCTATTGGTTCTTTCCGATGCTTGGCTTCGCCTGGGCGCTCGTCTGGTGCGTCACATCCAGCCGCAGTCTTTTTGTTCAGATTGCCGCGGGTATCGGCTTCTTCGCGATGATCGTAGGTGTTGCGCACGATTGGGAGTACCCTGCCTTTACGGATTTCCATTTTCCCGAATATGCCAGGCAATTTGCGGCAGCCGCGCCGGGAAACGTGGTGATCATACCGATATTCCCCGATGGCTGGGTGATGAGACTTACCAAAAAAGAATCCGCTTGCAGCACTCTGCCCGTAGGTCATATCGACGCTCCGGCCTCAGGAGCAAGGGTTTCAGGGGTTGTGCCTGTCGCCGGTTGGGTAACGGCGGCCGAACCAGTTCAACACGTTTCCGTTTTTCTGGATCGCGTGTTTGCTCAGTCTGTCAAGCCGAATATGGCTCGCCCGGACGTTGATGGCGCCTATCCGCAATCAGCAGTAACGCTCAAAGGATGGTCAACTGTGGTCGATACATCACGCCTGGCTCCTGGACGTCATGAAATCGAAGCGCGCGCACTGCAGTCGGGCGGCTGCGACGCGGATTTTGATATCGTTACGATCGAGAAGTCCAAATAACACTCAACTTGGTCTGATATGGATCTATCCCGTCGAGATTGGAATGCCTTTTGGGCGCTGCTGCTTGCAACGAACCGAGTGAAGGCTGATACGACTCCGCTGCCATCAAAGTGTTTTTCGTTTGAGAGCTTGCCAGTGCGGGTTGATAACAAAACAGGTGCTAGCTACAGGCAGGTCTTCAAGGGTATGACCCACGAGGGTGTCCCCATCGATTTGCACATTACAACGATGCCGCCGGGCCAAAGTCCTCATCCGCCACATCATCACGAACACGAAGAGATGATGCTGGTGCAGGAAGGAAAATTAGAGGCTACCATTTCGGGACATTCGACGGTTGTCGGCCCAGGATCGGTAATTTATGTTCGTTCGAACGACCATCATGGCTTGAAGAACACGGGTGACATCCCCGCGCAATATTTTGTGCTCGCGATCGGCCAACAGACCGAAGCTTAGCCGAGCTTACGATGGTAAGTAGATGTTCTACGACGACGTCCTTACTGATATTCATTTCTTGCGCCTATGAGACGACGAGATTTCACCCGCATAGCCGGCTTGGGAGCTGTTAGCCTCGCCTCTCGCTTCAGCTTTGCCGAAACGTTCGATTACCCATGGAAGCTTGGCATCATCACAGATGAGGTGGATCCCGATCTTCACCGCACTCTTTCCAGCTTCTTTCCCAAATACGGATTGAAGTGGGCTGAGATTCGAAACGTGAAGATTGGCGGTAAGTCAGAGTACGTATACAAGAGTGCAACCCCGGCACAATTGCGCCAGATCAAGGCGCAGTTGGACGGAGCCGGAGTCCACGTTTCGGTACTCGATACCGCGGTCTACAAAGACACGCTCCCTGGCACCACCCCGCTAGAGGTTGGGCCGGAAGAATTGAACGCGGCCCAAAGCGACTACGATCAGCAGCTTGATGACTTGAAGCGCGCCGCTGATGCGGCGATCATTCTTGGCACGAACAAAGTACGCATTTTCACCTTTAGAAGAGTCGCTAACCCCGATACGGTTTTTCCTCGCATCATAGAAGAGTTGTACAAGGCTCTTGGCGTCGCGAAGGAGAAGAATATCAAGCTTCTCGTCGAGAATGAATTCAGTTGCAACACGGCCACCGGAACCGAGAGCGGCGCGCTGCTTCATGCAATATCCGACGAACGTCTCCAACTAAATTGGGATCCCGGCAACTGCTTTGTCGCGGGCGAGCAACCGTTTCCGAAAGCTTGGAATGCTTTCGACCACAGCCGTATCGGCCACATTCATTTGAAAGATGCAGTGAGCAAGACATGGAAGCCTGTGGGCGACGGCGAGATCGACTTCATCGGCCAATTCAAAGCGTTGAAAGAGATGAACTATTCGGAAACCATGTCGCTTGAAACGCACTACCGCAATGCCCAGCACAATCTGTTTGAATCGAGTGTGGAATCGATGAACGGCCTCGTGAAAGTTCTTAAAGAAGTTTGAAACGACTCCCACGAACTTCGCCCTTTCTTGCTCGCGAAGTGGTAAACAAGGTAGATGCAGGGATACGGCGCACAAGCGTCTCACGTACGCAGACCTGACGAGGAAACCATGGGAGTACACCTTCCGGATCTTGGCAATCTGCTCTTGGGAATTGCGATCGCGTTCGCCACTCTGATTGTTGCCTTCGAGTGGGCAGAACGCCGCCGCGAAAATAAGCGCGAGCGTCTACTCTTGGATTCGATTGAACAGGAGTACGAAGCGTTCCTCCGGATGGGGAGACTGTAAGGGCACGTTTATTGCTGTTGTTGCTGCTGCGCCTCGCGCACCTCTACCTGTTTGTCTGTGGCGAGGAACTGCGACCACTCTTGGTCCGCGGCGAATTCCTGATCGGGTGGTAGAACCGCTTCTGAGGGCGTCACTCGGACCCGCACCTGCAGATCCGTTTGCGCCTCACCCTTCATGATGCCTTTAGTTGGTGGGACGTCAGCATAATCGCGGCCAATCGCCGTCCGAATATGGCGTCCTCCCGCGATCAGGTTGTTTGTTGGATCGAAGCCGACCCAGCCGAGCCCCGGAAGAAGTGCCTCCACCCAGGCATGCGTTGCACCTTCGGCTGACCTGTCGGCGTGAATCGCATCATGATACAAGTAACCACTCACGTATCGGCACGGAATGCGCACGTTTCGAAGCAGCACAATCATAACGTGGGCGAAATCCTGGCACACGCCCTGACGTGACGAGAGCGCGTCCTCGATGGGCGAATCTACGGATGTACTCGCCTTGACATAGGCGAAGTTTTCATACAAATCCGAATTCAGTTTTCGAAGCAGGGCCAAGGGGTCGCGTCCGTTTCTCCCATCCACTCCTAAGTCCCGGCTAAGCGCTTCCAGGTTGGGAGAGGTTCGGGCATAGTGACTCGAGGACAGCATGTCCCAATAATCCTCACGATCGATCAACGCATCCAACTCATCCCACGCGTCAGTTGCCAGCGATTCGGGTAATTCCACGGGCTCATCTACATCCACCAATGCATCGGCAATGATCGTAAGTTGGTCGTGTTTCTCGGGAATATCGAAATGATGAATGATATTTCCGACGTGATCGGTATGCGAAAAAATGCGGGCACGCGGGCTCACCGAGAGCTGGAAGGTGAAACATCGCTGCGAGTTTTCGCTGCGCGGATGCATCCGCGCTTCCATGACACTTTCCCAGACCGGATGACTATACCGGTAGCGCGTGAAATGACGAATTGCGTAGAACATCAGGCCTCAAAAGCCGATTCGATCGGATAGTCGATGTAAACGGCATGGGCCGCTGCATGCAGGCTATAGCACTGCTCGATGACGCTGTTCAGGAAGCGTTGAAAATCTCTCGAAATGATGTCATCTATCTGGGCGTAAGCGAGAGAGGACCGCAACCGGCCGACGATCCGTTCGATTCGCCCTGCCTTGCGTGGCGGTACCAGGCGCGCGATCGCATCCAGGGCCGCATGCATCTGCTCAATCGAATAGCGCACCGTGTAAGGAAACTCGGCATTCAGCAGCAGAAACTCCGCAACACGTTCGGGGTTCAAGTCGGCCGTATAAACCTTGCAATAGGCTTCGAAAGCTGAGCAACTCGCCAGCAATCCTACCCAATCCAGGTCGTCGGCGCCACTTGCCGACGAAAACATCGCATCCAGCAGACTGGGCAATGTACAACTTCGTTCCATGTACTTGCCCAGTTGCATAAATTGCCATGCTTCACCGTGATTCATAGTGGCGTCGGTTACACCGTAGAACCGGTACGTTCCTTCGCGAACGGCAGACAATAGGCGCAGTGGCTCCGCATCCGCGCCCATCGTTGAGGCCGCGTGCGTCACCTCGTGATAAAGCTGGTTCAAGCCTTCCCACATCTCTGAGCTGATCTGCTCACGTACCTGGCTGGCGTTTTCACGGGCGCTCGCGATACAGCACACAATCGACGAGCGATTTCCCGTGTCACAAAGCAGCTTCGCCATTGCTGTTTGCGGATCAAGAGTAGCGGTTTCCGCCCCCAGCCCCAAGGCTGCCGTTATTTTCTGCCAACGCTGGTCGGTGGATGGCTTGGACGGATTCAACATCAGGTTATACGTGGCGTCGAGCACGCGGGCGTTATGGTCCGCCCGTTCAAAATAGCGGCTCATCCAATACAGACTGTCGGCAACGCGTGAAAGCATCTCGTTCCGTTTACTAGCCCTGCAAGACCCAGGTGTCTTTCGATCCCCCGCCCTGGGACGAATTCACGACCAACGAGCCCTTCTGCAAAGCAACTCTTGTGAGGCCGCCTGGCACGATCGTTACTCTTTCTCCAAACAGAACATACGGCCGCAGATCGACGTGCCTTGGCTCCATGCGGCCATTTTCGACGAAGCAGGGCGCCGTCGACAGAGAAAGGGTGGGTTGGGCGATGTAGTTTCGCGGCTCGCGCTGTATTCTTGCGCGAAACTCCTCCCGCATTGATGCGGTGCTGTGAGGTCCAATCAGCATCCCATATCCACCGGACTCGCCTACTGCCTTGACTACGTATTTGTTGAGGTTCAGGCAAACGTGCTGCCGTGCGACGGGGTCGGTCATCAGAAGTGTCTCAACATTACTTAGAATCGGTTCCTCGCCGAGATAGTACTTGATGACTGCCGGCACATATGCGTAAATCGCTTTGTCGTCAGCTACGCCAGTGCCTAATGCGTTTGCTAGGACCACATTTCCTGCCCGATACGCGTTGAAAATGCCTGGGGCGCCCAGTGAGGAATCGGGGCGGAATGCCAGCGGATCAAGAAAATCATCGTCCACTCGTCGGTAGATCACGTCCACGCGCTGCAGTCCCGACGTAGTCCGCATATAAACGATGTTGTTGTGAACCACCAGATCACGGCCTTCCACCAGCTCAATTCCCATCTGGCGTGCGAGATACGCGTGCTCAAACTAAGCAGAATTGTAGACGCCTGGCGTAAGCAACACGATGGTAGAGCTGGGGCGACCCTCCGGCGCAAGCGACCGCAGCGTGGAAAGCAGCGCCTGACTGTAGTGCTCAAGCTGCCGGACGCCGGATTTCCGAAACATGAACGGGAAAATCTGTTTCATCACCTTGCGGCTGGTCAGCATGTAGGACACGCCGCTTGGAACTCGCAGGTTGTCCTCCAGCACTACGAAACTGCCGTCAGGGAGCCGGATCAGGTCGGTTCCGCAAACACTTACATAAACGTCGCGCGGTACTTTCACACCTCGCATCTGGCGGCGGAAATGCTTGCAGGTGTAAATGACCTCTCCGGGGATTATCCGGTCTTTCAAGATTTTCCGCTCGTGATAGATATCTCGTAGAAATGCGTTCAGGGCGGTAATACGCTGGGTCAGGCCGCGTTCGATCGTTTCCCACTCGGTGCTGGGGATGATGCGCGGCACCAGATCGTGCGGAAAAATGCGTTCGGTCCCTTCCTCGCGTCCGTAAACGGTGAACGTGATGCCCTGATTGAAGAAAGAGAGATCAGCTT
>Ga0126381_100008769_pt1 | contig 11314 bp, 7 predicted proteins | sample PanSoiMetPlot_28_FD_96465 | JGI IMG/M metagenome (GOLD analysis project Ga0126381, IMG submission 96465) | Tropical forest soil microbial communities from Panama - MetaG Plot_28 | ecosystem: Environmental > Terrestrial > Soil > Tropical forest > Bulk soil | place: Panama | collected 2016-02-17 | reverse complement strand
CCTGCATTCACGAGCGAAGGTTGGCGGAGAGAGAGGGATTCGAACCCTCGGTAGAGTTTCCCCTACACACGCTTTCCAAGCGTGCTCGATAGACCACTCCGACATCTCTCCGCTTTAGAATCAACAAGTTGCGGGCGGTCAGCAAATCGATTATCGCAGAAACGCCCTTCAACTCCTAACGCTCAGCGAATCAGCAGCTTGCACCCCGTTGCGGCACTGACACCGGCGAAATTGTGATACGTCTCCTAATGTTCTGAAATCACTTACGGCGTTTTCGAAAACCGGACAGGAAAACCGGCCGCCGGTGAGGAGTTCTCCGATGGAGCGTGGCGAGCGACGATTGCTCATTCCCTTCATCATTCTTGCGACCGGTCTGTTCGGTTCAGGGCGTTCGACATCATCACACCCGACGAACCACCCGACACCAGAGCGAAGATAGTTGAGCTATACAAGGAACGGTGGAAACTGTTTCCCGAGGTTGCGAAAGCGCTGAGGGAAGAAGTGGACGCGCGGCTCCCGTATCTGTAAGCGCTAACGAGCAACGAGGCGAGACACTCAAGCGAGGGAGCAACCGATGTTCATGCGAGGCCAAATCGGACCGTGTCCGAAGTGGATGCCGTCACATGCACGCAGCTATGCACCGCGCCAATGCAGGCGCGTCGGTCTCGTGCGGTTCGTTGATCGACATGAAGGGTTAAGGACCGGAGTCGCCGACGACGATCGCTGTGAGCGGTCAGCAGTCATCAGTCCGCAGGGTTGAGGCACCATGAGCGTGATCCACGCTCCCTGCGGAAGTGCGCTCGGGCACACCGACCGAATCCAGAAGGTAAAGTTGTGGAGCAAGGACAGGGCTCTCGAGCTTCTCTGTAAGCACTTCTCGCTACTCGTCGATCGCGTGGAATCCGGCGCGGACGAAAAGCTGTTGAAGCTGCTCGAGGAAGGCCGGCAGCGCAACGCGAATCGCAAGAAGGATGAGGCCGACTGATGCGCGTTTATCCGTGGCCGGCCCGCGTGCACCTCGTGCCGAACAGCGGGCTCGGCTACGTTTACCTATTCTGGCGCTGGCCCTTCGTACAGAGACGAGGTGGTGGGACTGCCCGACTGGCCGCGCGCCGGCGCCGCCAACGGACGTTGCCGTCAGCGGATCCGTACCGGTCGGATCCAATTGCAACGAGCCGAGCGGCGTGCCCGATGTCAACCTCCTGGAGGCCTCACTGGACGCCAACGAACCGCGTACCCGGAACCTCAGCTATGACAAGTCCAGGGGCTCGCGCATCGTACGCTGGGAATCTACAAATGAGCTGAGCCGCCATTGTCCGAGGCATAGAATCAGCGCACATCAGGATGCGCCTGGGTTCTTCTTCCATTGGCGAGCTCAATCCAGAGCGGTGGCAGCTGATCAAGTCGGTATTCGGTTCGATCGTGGCCGCGCCGCGCGATCAGCGTCCGGTGTTACTGGGTGAGTTGTGCGCCGATGACGAACTGCTCCGCGCTCAGGTGGAAGGCCTTCTGGTGGCGCACGATCAGGCGTCCGGATTTCTCGAGACATCTCCGAGCCTGCACACCACGCGCTCGCTGATTAACGAGCGGCTCGGGCCGTACCACGTCCTTCAGCAAATCGGTTGCGGCGGGATGGGCGACGTCTACACGGCGCGCGACACTCGCCTGGACCGTGTCGTCGCGCTCAAAGTCCTCTCGGGACACATTGCTGCCGCCGTAGAGGGGTTCGACCTCGTAACGGCCGAAGCTCGCGCGGTCGCCGCGTTGAATCATCCGAACGTCTGTGCTCTCCACGATGTGTTCGAGACCGACGGGGCGAAGTGTCTCGTCATGGAGTACATCGAGGGCGAAACGCTTCAGCACCGACTGGCGAAGCGGAGAATGACGCCGGCGGAAGCCGTTCGCGTCGCGATCGAAATCGCCAGCGCCCTTGACGCGGTGCATCGCGCAGGGTTGGTGCATCGCGACCTCAAGCCGAGCAACATCATGTTGACGAAGCGAGGCGTGAAGGTGCTCGACTTCGGTCTGTCAACAGTTCCCATTGTCGCAGCCGCGGCAGGGTCCGCCAATGTGTCCGGCGATGCAGTTGCGTCGTTGAATCACGTATTTGGGAGTACGGCATATGCCGCGCCGGAGCAACACGCATCACGCTACGACGCGCGGTCTGACATCTTCTCGCTTGGAGCCATCCTGTTCGAGATGATCGAGGGCCGCCGTCTGTTCACGGACGGATCCGGCGGGAGTACGGATGTTTTGCCGTTGACCGTGTCGCCCAGCGTTGGTCTCACGCGCACGATCCAAACCTGCGTTGCAAACGACCCGGACGAGCGCTGGCAGACCGCTCGCGACCTGCACCGTCAGCTGGTCTGGAATCTGAGCGAATTGGAGACCGCGAATGCTGCCAAGCAGCCAATCGCCATTCGATGGCTCCGACCTCTCGCGCTCGCGGTGCTCGCGGGAGCTGTCGGTTTCACCGCGATCTGGCGGGCAATTACTAAGACACCACCGCCGCCGTCAACCGCGCGTTTCGAAATCGAGACACCCTTCACGGCAGAACCGCTGTCATTTGACATGTCCGACGACGGGCAGCAGCTCGCGTTCGTCGCGCGAGACCAGGACGGACGATCGAGACTCTGGGTCCGCACGATCAACCGGCTCGATGCGGTCGTGATCGACGGCACGGATGATGCGACATTTCCGTTCTGGTCTCCTGATGGTACTGCTGTCGCGTTTTTTGCGGCAGGGGCCCTGCGCCGCGTGGATTTGCGCGGCGGACCGCCTCGTGTTCTTGCGCCGGCTCCAAACGGACGCGGCGGCACGTGGAACCGGAACGACGTCATCGTGTTCGCACCCACGACCACTGGTCCACTGCTGCGCATCTCCGCAGAGGGCGGGCAAACCAGCCCGGTCACGCACCTCGCGTCCGGCGAGAACAGCCACCGATGGCCGCAATTTCTTCCGGACGGTCGTCACTTTCTGTATCTGTCCACGCACGGGGACCCGGGCACCGAGGGCAATTACGTCGGGGACGTCGATAATCGCCAGGGACCGCGGATCCTGACCGACGACTCGCCCGCGGTATACGCCGCGGGACACCTGCTGGTCATCCGAACAGGCGGACTCTTCGCGACACCGTTCGATGCGGCGCGGCTGGTCACAACCGGGGACCCACTGCAGGTAGAGGAGACAGTCGGGTTTGATGGCGATCTGGTTCGTGGGGCATTTTCGGTGCGGCAGAATATTCTCATCGCTCGCCGTGCCATTGCCGCTCGTCGCCAACTGACATGGTTCGATCACACGGGTCGTAAGCTCGGAACCGTTGGTGATGCAGACGATGACGGCTTGGCGGCGCCTGAAATCAGTCGTGATCGATCGCGAGTCGCCGTCTTTCGCAGCGTTCGCGGCAACACTGACATCTGGACGCTCCCGCTTACCGGTGGCGGTTCGACGCGGCTGACCTCGGATGCAGGCCTCGACGGGTTTCCCGTGTGGACGCCGGACTCAAAGCACGTGACGTTCATGACACTGAGGCATGGAGTTTACGGGGTGGTCGACCAATCGAGTTTCGGTGATCCGGAACGACCACTCTTGAGTCGGTCGGAATTGCGCATTCCGCTCGACTACTCTCGTGACGGACACTTCTTGCTCTACGCCGTTCAGCGGCCCGCCACCGGCGTCGATCTATGGGCTGCCGATGTCGGTCACGCAGCCGAGGAACGAGTGCTTCCGGTCGCGACAAGTGCGTTTGACGAAATGGCCGGACAATTTTCGCCGGACGGCCACTGGGTCGCGTTTCAGTCGAATGCGAGCGGTGGCCTTGAAATTTACGTGCGCCAGTTTCCGGCAGGGGAACTCCAGCAACAGGTCTCGGTCGGCGGCGGTGCGCAGCCTCGATGGTCAGCGAACGGACGCGTGCTGTATTACATGTCAGCGACCGGCTTTCTGACGGCCGTGTCACTCCGTTTCAACCCGACACGGTCCCGTCTTGAGCTTGGGACGCCGACGCCCCTTTTCCGAGTCCGTCTCGCGTCCGGCGCGAATGTCCCGCCCGCTGTGGGTACCCGCGCGCAGTACGCCGTCGCCGACGGGAAGTTCCTGATGAACGTCGAACCCGATTCCGCCCCGTCGCCTCCTCTGTTGGTCGTGCTGAACTGGGCGTCGCGTGGCCGAATTGAATGAGACGATCGACCGATGAGTACCGGCGAAACAGAGAACGCCAGGAGTCGTAGGGCGATCGAGCCTCCGAGCGTTGATGCCTTGCTGCCACTCATCTACGAAGAGTTGCGGCGTCTTGCCCGCGCGCAGCTGCGAACGGAACGGGCCGATCACTCCCTGCAGCCGACGGCGCTCGTCCACGAAGTCTATCTCCGTCTCGCCAAGACGACGCACCTCTCGATCCGCGACAAGAATCATTTCCTAGCGTTGGCGGCGCGCCTGATGCGACAGGTGCTTGTCGATTACGCGCGGCGCCGTGCGGCCATCAAGCGAGGGGGCCGCGCCGGAGCCACCGTATCTGTTGACGAGCCACTCGAAGCGGCCGACCCCATCACGGTGTCCACGGGACTCACGGTCATCGACATCCTTTCGCTCGACGAAGCGCTCGACGCGCTGGCCACGCTCGACCCGCGGCAGCGGGATCTGGTCGAGCTGAAATTCTTCGCTGGCCTATCGATCGACGAGTGCGCCGTGGAACTCGGCGTGTCCCCGGCGACCGTCGAACGCGATTGGGCACTTGCGAAAGCGTGGTTATTTCAGCATCTCTCGTCGTCACCATGAGGGACTTCGTGCTCCGACTGCGCTGATCGGGGTATGGGGGGAATATGCGTCTGTGTCTCGCCGCCTTATGCCTGCTGGTCACGTCCAACATCGGAGTTATAGCGCAGCGCCACCGGCCGACGCCTGCGGTCCTCTTCTACGATCTCGCGGCAGTCCCGAAGTTGCCATACGGCCCCTACCCTGATGCACGGGCGGTCCTCACCGAATCGAGTAGCTTCGTGATCGCGACGGTGCCGTCCAACTGGCGCCAGACGCCGCATCACCACGAGCAGGAACAAGTCACGATGGGCGTCGCAGGCTCACTGGGATACCTGATTGGCTCGGAGTGGCATCAGCTTGGATCGCACGAGGCGGGGCTGCCGCCGCCAAATGTCGAGCACGGCATGAGGAACGAGACCGACTCGCCAGCAGTCGTGATCGAATACCAGCCGGTGCTTCGGCGGGAATGGCTACCTCCTCATCCCAAAGTGCCGCCGGCGCTTCAAACACCGCAACCTCTCAGTGTGCCAGCCAGTGCGCAACTCACGGTTGATTTCGGGCTAGACTCGCCGGGCTGGCGCACTGACGAAACGACCGCACGTCTGAAAGTGCTCTCGGGAGAAACGATCCGGGCCACGTTCGTGGACCTGTCGGCTGCCGGCGGATTCATCGACGTCGGCGCACCGCCGATCGAGCGCGAGCGGCTCGTGTACATTCTTGACGGCCGCGTTGCTGCTACCGTGAACGGCGACACGCAGGTCGTGAGCCCAGAAATGTTGATCTCGGTCGAATCTGGACAGCACGTCCGCATGGCGTCAACGAACCATGCCGGCTCACTGCTGGTCGTCTTCGAGCCACTTCGCTGACGGTGGTGGACCGCTCAAACAGGCGGTTCAGGAGCTGCACGAGCGCGGCGTGGCGTTCGTCAGCCTGAAGGAAGGGCTGGATCTCTCGACGGCCGCAGGACGACTGCAACTGCACATCCTGAGTGCACTCGGCGAGTTCGAGCGCGCCCGGCTTATCGAACGGACCCGAGCCGGTCTGGCCCGCGCGCGTCGACAGGGTACGCGCCTCGGGCGTCGACCTGTCCGCCTGACGGAAACGCAGCTCGCCGATGTCGCGCACCTGCCGGTGTGGGATGCCGCACGCCAGCTTGGCGTTAGCGTGAACACGTACCAGAAGGCACGTCGCGTCTCCGAGATCCGAGCAACGGCGGAAGCCACCGAGAGGACAGGAATGCTACGCCCGCGGACAGCAGGAACGAAAATGGACAACTGGCCGAGACGATCGACGATTAACGTCGCCTGCGCGTCTAGCAGGATGCTGAAATTCGAGCGTTCATGACGACTGCCGTAGTCGGTTGACGAAGCGAAGTGTGTGGTGGAATGCGCACGCGTCGGTCATCGGGTGGTGCGGATCACGCCGTGACCTCCAGCGTCCGCAGTCGGACCAGGTTGTAGGCTGCCGCCGCGAGCAGGAACTGCCAGTTCACCCGTCCCCCGCCGCGGTGGCGGAGTTTGCGCAACCCGCCGACGGTCTTCATCCAGCCGAAGACCTCTTCAATCGGTTTCCGCGCGCGTTGGCTGATCGCGTAGCCCGGATGTCGAGTCGTGCGCGCATCGATCGTGCGCCTGTTCGTCTGCTGCGCGATGTGCGGCGTGGCCGCGAGCGTGCGCAGCGTCTCCACGAAGCCGCGCGTGTCGTAGCCTTTGTCACCGCCGACCGTCACGCGTCGGGGCGGCAGGCCCGCGATCAGGCTAGTCGCCGCGTCGCGTTCGGCGGTGCCGGTGGCCGGCACGACGCACGCGTCGACGACCAGTCCGTGCCGGTTCTCCATCAGCACCTCACCGAGATAGGCCAGCTTCGCTTCGAGTCCCTTGGCCTTCTTGAACAACCGGCTGTCGGGATCGGTCGTCGACTGATGCGTCTGATTCGACCGTCGTTCCCCGCGGAAATTCACCGTCGGATTCCCCGGATCATCCGGCGGCTCACTGGGCTGCTCCTTCCGCTTGAAACTCTTCTGGCCCGCCCACGCTTCCAGCAACGTCCCGTCGATCGTAAAGTGCTCGGCCGACAGCAAGCGCCGGCCGCGAGCCTGCGCGACGACGTCTTCGAAGAAGGCGCGGGCGATGTCGCCTTCCAGCAGCCGATCCCGATTCTTCGTGAAGGTCGTCGGCGCCCACACCGCGTCGTCCATCCCGAGGCCGACAAACCAGCGAAACAGCAGGTTGTATTCCAGTTGCTCCATCAGCAGGCGCTCGCTCCGGACCGAGTACAGCACTTGGAGCAACAAGGCGCGCAACAGATGCTCGGGCGGAATCGAGGGCCGGCCGGTCGTGGCGTAGATGGCGTCGAACCGCGGCGACAGGCGACGCAGTGCCTCGTCAGTCATTGTGCGGATGGTCCGCAGCGGGTGATCGGCCGGCACGCGTTGCTCCGGCGACAGATAACTAAACAGGTGGCCGCTCTGCTCGTCGTCTCCGCGCACACGCTCGCTCCTTGGAAGACCGTCGCGAAGATCGTAGTACGGCCGAATCGACTTGTCGATCCAGTTAGGGCCTGTTTTTCAGCATCCTGCTAGGCCGGCGTCCGCACCGAGGATGCGCATCGCGTCGCGGCAGGCGATCCCGCGATCGTTCGCTGCTTGATCAGACATCGCTGGGAGCAGAGGCCTGTTAGGTACCAGCAGTAAGATGTGTCGCGGAATGGCCGGAGTACGCGCGCATCATCCCGCCGCGATAGTTGGATTCGTCGCAGCTGTCATCGTCACCGTGCTTGGAATTTGGAAAGCGTCGTTCGTGGCAGGTGCGGCCGATGCGTATGGATACGTGAGCGAGGCCGATCTCATCGCTCAGGGTCACCTCAGCATCGACCAGCAGTTCGTGCGAACGTTGCCATGGCCGTTCGCCGACTGGTCGTTCGCGCCCGCTGGATACCGCCCGGCCCTTCAACGCGGATTCATCGTGCCCACGTATCCAGCCGGCGTTCCAGTGATCATGGCCTTGTTCGAGCGCGTCGCGGGTCGAACCGCTCCCTTCTATGTAGTACCGCTCCTCGGTGGACTGGCTGTCTGGTTGGCCGCGCTGCTGGGCGCAGAGATTCACGACGACGTGACTGGGATTGCCGTCGCCGTCTTGCTCGCGACGAGTCCAATCTTCCTCGTCGAACTGATGGCGCCGGCTAGCGACGTGGCGGCGACGTGTTGGTGGACCCTCGCGCTCGTGAGCGCGCTAAGACCGACAACGAACAGTGCCGTGACGAGTGGCCTGGCGGCGGCAATGGCCGTTCTGACGCGGCCGAACTTGGTCGTCTTGGATGCAGCGATCGCCGTGTTTCTCGCCGCACGAGCCATTGGCGATTCCGAATACCGCCACCAGTCGATTGTGAGACTCTCGGCATTCGTCGCCACCGCCGCGCTCGGGTGCGTGATAGTGGCGCGCATGAACATGGTGCTGTATGGCGCTCCACTCCGATCGGGCTACGAATCGCTGGGCACGCTGTTCGCGTGGTCAAACGCACGCGCAAATCTTGCACACTATCCGCGCTGGCTGATACAGACCCAGACACCGTTCATGGCCGTCGGCCTGTTCGCGCCGTGGATCGTGCGGCCGAACCGGAATCGGACCGACATCGACGAGATACGACGTGTATGGTTTCTGATCGCGTGGGTGGGGGTTGTCTGGGGATCGTACCTCTTTTACCGCCCCTTCGGTTCGGAGGAGTGGACCTATTTGCGTTTCTTGCTGCCAGCCTATCCCGCGATGGTGACGCTTGCAGTCCTCACGCTCTTCGACGGACTTGCCCGCATACTGCGCGATTCCAAGCGCGCGACATTTATCGCGTGCGCCACCTGTGCGACGTTGGCCGGCTGGCAGCTGAGTCGATCATTGGTTCTGGGCGCGTTCTCGGCCCGCTCGGTGGAGCGTCGCTACGTGGATGTCGGTCACTACGTCGAGACAATGCTCCCGCTCAATACGATTTGCATCGCTCGCCTGCACGCCGGAAGCCTCCGGTACTACGGCAATCGATTGACGCTCTATTACGACTGGTTGCAGCCTCGCTGGCTTGATGCGGCGGTCCGCGAACTCACCGCTCGCGGATATCACCCCGTGATTGTCGTCGAACGCGATGAGGAGACCGGATTTCGAGAGCGATTCGCGGATATCAACACATTTGGCAGACTCGATTGGCCGCCCAGTGCAGAGTTGAAAACGCCGGTTGACGTTCGTATCTACGATCCCTCGGAAAGGGATCGGTACTCCAGCGGTGACCGAATCGTGACACGGTTGATCGAGCCATGGAAGCGATTCCGATAGCGGACTGCCAACCCAGTCAATTTCCAGAGACTGTGGATGCGATCGGTGTCGAGTAGCGGGTAGCGAAGTTCAGGGTAGCGGGTTCCTCGGGTTCTCGGGTTCTGAGACGTGACACGAAGGAACCCTGAACCCTAGGAACCCTGAACCCGCTACCCGAAACCCGCTACCCGATCCGAAACGCGCGACACCCGTCAACCTTCCAGGCCGCTCGGATATCAAACAGACAACTGGACGTGTCTCTCGAGGAATGCACGTCCGCCGAGGAGGGTGCTGTTGAGCCTGTTGCTTCGCGATGTGCGTCACGCGTGGCGGCTCCTGCGACGCCAGCCCGCATTCGCTCTTCTGGCGATTGTCACCTTGGCGCTCGGCATCGGCACGACGACGGCAGTCTTTACGGTCGTGAACGGCGTGCTGCTTCGCCCATTGCCGTATCGTGATCCGAGTCGTCTGGTGATGCTCTTTTACGGACACCAGGGACGCGTCTCGCCGTGGTTCTCTCCACCGAATGTTCGCGATTACGTCGGCCCGAGCGATGCGTTTGCGGAGGCCTCCGCCGTCGCGCCGATCACCGCCAACATGACTGGTGCCGGCGATCCCGAGCGGCTCCAGGGCGCGAGAGTCTCCTGGAATTACTTCAGATTGCTGGGCGTGTCGATGGCACTCGGCCGCGCCTTCGCGGAAGGCGATGCGCAGAGTGACGGCAACCAGGTCGTGCTCTCGGACGGCCTCTGGCGGCGTCGATTCGGCGGTCGTCCGGACATCGTGAACTCGACGACGACGTTCGACGGTCACGACGTGACGATTGTCGGGATCGCTCCCGCCGCGCTGAAGTTTCCAGCGACCGCAGAGTTCTGGCAGCCGCTTCTCTTCACCCCGCGCGATCTCGCTCCCGCGGCACGCGGCGCACAGTGGGTGCAGGTCCTGGCCCGCTTGAAGGACGCGGTGTCGCCCGGCCAGGCCACGATCGAGCTGCAAACGGTGGCCGATCGCCTCGCCACCGAATTTCCCGCGACAGAGAAGGACGCGACGGTGCTGGTCACTCCGCTGCACGAGCGGATCGTTGGCGACATTCGGCCGACGTTGGTGATCCTGTTCGGCTCCGTCGTGCTGGTGCTGCTCATCGCCTGTGCGAACGTCGCGAATCTGCTGCTCGCGCGGGGACAGGCTCGTGGTCGCGAGGTTGCTGTGCGGGCTGCTCTGGGCGCCAGCCGGCGCCAACTGATCGCGCAGTTGCTGACAGAGAGCCTCGTCCTGGGCATGCTGGGCGGAGCAGCCGGAGCAGCTATCGCCTTCTTTGTGGTGCGCGCAGTGGTGCTGCTCGGGCCGGCGTCGATCCCACGTCTGCCGAATCTGTCCGTCGATATGCACGTTCTGGCCTTCGGCCTGGCGATCACATTCGCGACGAGCCTCGCGTGCGGGCTGACACCCGCGCTGACGGTATCCGGCCGATCAACTCGCCGGTTCGCATTGAGTAGCCGCGGCGCTGTCGGCGCGAGCGGAACGGACGCTCGCCGGCTTCTCGTCATTTCGGAGTTGGCCGGCGCAGCGATGCTGCTAGTGGGCGCCGGCTTGCTCATTCGCAGCTACGTTCAGCTCCAGCACGTCGAACCTGGCTTCGATCCCCAGAGCGTCACGACGTTCAGTGTGTCGTTGCCGGTCGCGAGATACGCCGATCCCACAAGTCCGCGCGCGTTCGTATCGGCGCTGCTCTCGCGCCTGAAGGCGGAGCCCGGTGTTCAATCGGCAGCAGTGGCGATGGGCCTTCCGTTCACGAGCGATCTCAATGCGATAACCGGTTTTCGTCACGAAGAGCAGGCGGAGCCGGATTCTGCATCGATGCCGACGGCCTCGCTGCGGATCGTCAGTCCTGAATACTTTCAGATGATGAAGATTCCGATCCGCGCCGGCCGGCCGTTCGAGAGCCGTGATACGGCGACGAGTCCGGAAGTCGCCGTCATCAACCAACGGACCGCACGGCGATTCTTCTCGGGACAGGACCCCGTCGGCCAACAGATTCGAGTCAGCGCCGAGCTCGCGCGCGTTGCGCGCAATGGACCGAAGACGATCGTCGGCGTCGTGGGCGACGTCAAGTACGGGGGGCTGGACGAAGCCACGCCGGCCGAGATCTACGTGCCCTACGAGCAGCACCCGGTCGATGCGTTCACGGTTGCGGTGCGCACATCGGCGGATCGCGTCGCCTCGATTGCCTCGCTGCGGCACGACGTGGCCGGACTGGATCCATT
>Ga0126381_100008768_pt1 | contig 11314 bp, 10 predicted proteins | sample PanSoiMetPlot_28_FD_96465 | JGI IMG/M metagenome (GOLD analysis project Ga0126381, IMG submission 96465) | Tropical forest soil microbial communities from Panama - MetaG Plot_28 | ecosystem: Environmental > Terrestrial > Soil > Tropical forest > Bulk soil | place: Panama | collected 2016-02-17 | reverse complement strand
GGTGGCCTATTTGACGTCAATGGTAGAATTGCTGGAAACGATGACTCGATTTGGCGGCGAAGGTCATGGTAGAAACGTTTTCCGACTCAATGACGAAAGTGTCCGAAGCATCCTTCTTATAGCTACGGCATGCACCTTGCGTTGATACGCATGCTACAGTCGGACCCGAGATGTCAGGGCAATTCGAAATCGATGCTTCTGTGGTCGATGGAGTCCACAGCGACGGCCTTGAATTTTCGCCATTCGCAGATTCGCGAAAGGAAGCCGCTGCCGCAACCGGAGATCGCCGTCGCTTCGCTCATTGGCGGAGCCGCCTGCGTGAGCGCAACCGCGTCGCGCATCTGATCCAGACCGGCAGCTAAGAATTCCGTGTGCACGAAGTGCGCTCCACTTGCAGAATCACGCAAGAGGGAGATGAGCAGTGCGCCGCCAGGCGGGGTTTCGTTCGGCTGATACCCTGCAAGATTCCAAGATAGCCCTAGAATGCCCGCGATATTCGACAGGTTGGTGTCATGTCCTGAGAGTATTAGCAACGCGGTCGACGGTGGCCCAATCGCCCCAGTCACTGCTTTTCCCGACACGGCTTGTTCGAGCGACGCCAGCACGTGAGCTACGAGATTCGAACCACGCGCGCGGGCTGGCCCTTGAGCCCTTCGTGTCTGGTCTGCGTAAAGTTTATGTAGTTCGAGAACCTGAAACAGGTTTTTCCTGGTCAATCTCCCCCAACCCAGGTCCGCTCCGGTCATCCCATTGGCGTATTCCAGGAGCAAGTTTTCACTCAATGTGGAAGCGATTTGAAGAGGGTTCCCTAAACCAGGCCGGTTTACCTTCCGTGCGGCGGCGAGAGTCAAAATACTCTTCGGTATCTTTCCCCCTTCATCGAGAATGAACTGAAGAGTATCGAGGGCAGTTCTGTGATCCCGAAACAACTTTTCGGGATCGGCGTTGGCGCTTAACTCCGCCTCCACTCTGGCGACTACCACCTCCGCGCCCGGAACGCCCGCAAAAATCGGGTCCTTCGCGCCCTTTCCTCGCGAGTTCACCGCCACTCCACAGCCAGACATGACGGACTCAGAAAACGCTCGGCCGGTCTCCAGTGTCCGCTGATCGGTGTCCGCCCATATGTAGACTTTGCGCTTGTCTTGGCATCCACTCGCTGCGAGAAGCCCCTCGTGCGCAAATCGATTGCGATAGTACGCACCGAGAATTGAAATGTCGCGGAATCCGTGCGGCGTAAGCTCCCCGGGCGCGACCCCCCAGTCCGGCCAAGGTTTGGCTGAATATTGATTGAGCCGCGCTGCGTCCCAAGTCGGCGAGCGGACGCCGTGCCTGCTTACGATGACTACGTACTTTAGTTGTGGGGCGGCTCTGAGACTGCAACATCCAGCAACGGCTAGCAGCATCGCACCGCGCCAACGATTACTTTTCACGATTCAAACTGTATCGCAGCCAGCCGCGTACGTTGCCTTGTACCATGTGAGTCACGAAAATCGGCTGCCCGTGTAATAGACAAACACTTCGCTCGTTAAAGTGATAGTTGTGACTTGGGGCATCCTCGCGCCATGAACATGCGAGTTTGCCCTTCTGATCGGATCACGGGCTACTTCCATCTCGGAGGAACCTCCGGTGCGGTGTCATAGAGAAGCCAAACTTGACGATTGATCCCGGTAAACCTTTCTCTGCGCTCATCCAAAGGTCCGTCTTTGTTGGTGCGTGCGCCATTCACATGATGTGCCGCCGGGTGAAATTTGTCGTTGAGAAGACCCGGGAATGATAGACTACTCGCCAGCTATCCCCAAGGATAGATTATTCTTCGCATTCTCCCGGTCCGAAGCTCGACGAACTTTCGTTTCCCGCTCGGACCTAATACAACTAAATCATCAAGATTTTGCCAACACCATGGTTTGGACGATCATAGTCCATCGGAACGGGTTGATCGCGACGTGCCGGATCACACTGTCTACCAATCTCGGGGCCTCCTTATATAGGGGAATCGATGTTGTCGTTACATTCGTGAGACGACATCAACTAGCCCTGGTACAACCGCGCGTAAGAGCAAACTCCGTGCCACAAAAAGGTCACTGAAGATGACCTTTATATGGAGTCCTCCAGGAGTCCAAAAATGGTCCTGCCGTCCAAATGGAGTCCAAATCTTTCGCGTTTAACTCTTGTGTTTTCATGAGACCTACCCGCAAGTTGTTGATCGGACATCCCTGAAAGGGTGGCGTCGGCGGTTCGATCCGTCTCTGGTCACAATCTGAAGGGTTACAAGCCGTCCAATCTCTCCTTGTCCCAATTGCGTTAATTCCCAAGCTGGACGTCCCGCGCTCGAAACCCGTCCGGACTGAGAGTACGTTAACGTCCTGCCCCAACCCTTTCGAATTTCTGCGCATCGATCGCGACGTTCGTCTTCACGGCACTTAGCTTGAAAGAATCCTTTCCGTCCAGCCACGAGAAAGTGTATTGAAAAGGAAACTTGATTCCTGCCACGTCCTGATAATCGGAGTAGTCGACCTGCGTGGGAACGCGGCCAATGGGGGACTTGCTGTAGCGCACTAGCCGTACAAGTAAGTGCGACTCCCGGTCGAAATAAAGCGTCGCGAGCAGGCCGCCGGGGCCAGTTCCCTGGACGACGTCGACATCGCGATTGTTGATGCTATCCGGAAAACCTGCGCGCAAATTGGAAAGAACCTTCGTGATCTGACCTGGGAACGACAGGAGCGCATCCAACCGCGCACCATCCAACTCACTTCCCGTCAGCTCGTAATCACTGAGCAGGCCGCGTGGTGTCTTGATCCAGCCCGTGTGGCCGTTGTAGGTGCGCGTGCTGTCCCCACGTTCTGGATGATCCTTGAACTGGATCTGTGTCGTGCGCTGATCCGGAGCGTGCGCGAAGATTTGAAACTCACCGCCGCCGCCCAGGCCTTCGTAACCAATGCTGGTCCCGGTAGCAATAAAGCTGGTGAGCGCTGTGAGCCGCTGGCTACCGCCGAGGGCATCGATGTACTTACCGAGAATTTCCGCAGCGGACGGTCCATCGGGAGCTTGCCGGATTAGATCTTCCTTCTCGTCGCTAGGTGGTCCGTACAGCGTATCCAGCGCAATCGTGGTCGGCGGACGATCGTGGCCGTGGTGGCATGTGTAGCAGCTCACAAGCTGCACTCCACCAAAGTTACTGCGATTGATTACTGCGACCATCTCGACCATCTTGCGGGCCGTCACTTTCTTGGCAGTATCGTAGGCCCAATCCACCTTATCCGTCCCCGCACCGGTATGACAGTCAGCGCAATCGAAACCCAAAGCCGACGACATCACCCCCATGCTGCCCATGAAATCGTCAATGGTCAGCCCTTTGAGCGTGCTGGTCGTGACGTTCTTAAAAACTTGTCCCGCCACTTGCGGTCTCCCTGTTGGCTGCCCGGCTACGGTTCCGGCCAAACCCAGACCGATGGCGGCGAGGATCAGGGTCCTGGGCCAACGCTTCATGTTTCAAACCTCCTTGGACTGTCCGAACAGCGCATTGATGATTGTACCCCCGAACTGGCCGGCCAGAGCAAAGTGACATTTCAGTTTTTGAATCTCCAAGGCTATGCTAGCCTTACGGCTAATGTCCCAACCCGGAGCCGGGGAAATCTCGAGATTCGTCAAGTGGACCATATGCGTGGTTGCTGCGGTCGGTTTCCTCTTCGACATTTATGTCGTACTGGTCGGGCCGCTGATTGTTCAGCCGGCGCTCGCTGAACTGGGCAACCTGCAGCCGGGAACGCCGGACTATCGCGCCTGGGCGGGCGAGTTGTTTTGGATTCCCCCGCTGGTCGGAGGCTTCTGCGGTCTGTGGGGAGGATACCTGGCGGATCGTTTCGGCCGGCGCCGAATCCTGACTTGGAGTATCTTGCTGTACGCTTTCTCAGCGGTCGCGTCGGGTCTTGCAACCCGGCTCGAAGCACTTCTGCTGTTCCGGACGCTGTCTTTCGCCGGAGTGTGCGTCGAGTTCGTCGCGGCTACAGCCTGGCTGGCAGAGATCTTCATGCACCCACGAACGCGCGAGGCGGTGCTGGGTTCAACGCAGGCGTTCTCGTCGCTTGGAGGTGTGCTTGCGGCGGGCGCGTTCTATCTCGCCAACCACTACGCCGGCGCACTCCCACAGATTCAGAGTGGACACTCAGCCTGGCGTTACACGCTGATTTCCGGAATCGCGCCGGCGCTGCCTCTGATTCTGATCCGGCCCTTCCTTCCAGAGTCGACCCAATGGGAACGCAAGCGTGCCAGCGGCACTCTAAAACGTCCCAGTGTCTTCGATCTGTTTCATGTCAAATTTCGCAGAACCACCGTTGTCACAAGTTTGCTCTTTGCTTGCGCGTACGGGGCGGCGTTCGGATCTATTCAACAATCGCCGCAGATCACGCCCGGTCTGACCGAGGTTGAACGCATGACTCCAGCAGCGCGCGGCGAAGCTGTTTCGAGCGTTCAGGCCTTTCAAGAGATGGGCGGCCTCCTTGGACGAATTGTCATGGCCGGCTTAGCATTGTTCCTTGCGAGCCGCCGCAAACTGCTGCGTGTCTTTCTGATTCCAGGATTGGTGATCACTCCCATCGTGTTCACCTATAACGCGACGCACGGCCTGTCGATGTTTCGCCTGGGCATCTTTCTGGCCGGATTCACTACGGTCGCGCAACTCACTTTTTGGGGAAATTATTTGCCGCGTGTCTATCCGGTGCACTTGCGCGGGACAGGCGAAGGCTTCGCCGCAAATGTCGGCGGCCGCATGTTCGGTACGTCGGCAGCCTATATCACCACACACCTGGCCGCTTGGATGCGGGGCGCGGCGCCTCTGGTCAAACGCGCCTGTGCATCGGCGACGGTCGGCGCTCTCGTCTATGCCTTGGCCCTTGTACTGACGCGACGGCTTCCCGAGCCTCCTGCGAAACTGCTCGATTAGCGAGGGTAGCCGCCGTTCACACCCAGAGTTGTTCGTTGAGCTTCAGGTTGTGCGAACGGCAGTAGCTCACGTAGTGATCAATGAACCAGAATACGTCGAATGTATCCGCCACTTGACCATCATCCGCCAGGAACTCCAATGAGCCGTTGAGCCAGAAAAGCGTCTTCATGCCTCGGGGATCATTCGACACCAGTGTGTGGACCGCGCCCGGCGGCTCTCCGATGTAGTCGCCCGGACGCGCCACCCAATCGTGTTCGAGATAGTTCCAACTGCCCTCCAGAACGTAGCCAAAGACCGGCCCGCGATGGCGGTGCCGGCCCAACATACCGCCCTGCTGGACGCATATGATATTCGTGAACGAGTTGCGCCTCACATCGAACGCCAGATGGCGAATGTGAATCCCGGGCTGCCACGGAACCCAAGGGGATTCTGCTTCGCTGGCTCCGATGTAGACGTTTGGTCGCCCGAATTCCTCGATGATTCGAACACGGCTTTCGGTTTCCATCACTGGCATGTCTGACTTACTCCTTTTCTGAAAGCGGAGAGGGTTACGAGCCTGTTTCGCGTCACGTCGCACTAGGTATACGCGCCGTGGCCTTCTCGGTTGTATACTAATTCCATCTTGACCGCCGAGCTGATATGGCAGTCATTCAGTTTATACCGGCGGCCGGGTTCGTGGAGTCAACTATGCCGCTGATTCAGTCTTGCCGATCGGTCGTTGTTCTCGGGGGCGTTCTCGTTGCATTGGCACCCCTACGATCCTCAGCGCAAACCGCGCCCAGCGTTTCTCCAAACGCGCGAACGGACGAAGTGCGGCCTGCTGCTCCAGCGCTCGGGGAAAAGAAGAAGATCCCAGGATGGCCACCGATGGGTCCGGTGCCTCGAACCAGCGATGGCCGACCTGACCTTTCCGGCGCCTGGGAGCCCAACGCGTTCCAGCAGAATCTCAACATCGCGTTCGGTGGAGTCCAGGTCCCCTTCCAAGCCTGGGCGGAGAAAGTTTTCAAAGACCGGCTTGCGACAAACGGGAGAGACGACCCAGAGGGGCATTGTATGCCGCCCGGTGTGCCGCGCACCGAAACGACGCCTTATCCCTGGCGAGTGATTCAAACTGCCGACCGCGTGATCATCATTTACGAGGGTGGCGCGCACGTTTGGCGTGAAATCTTCACCGACGGCCGCGGGCACGACGACAACGTCGAGCAGACATGGCTGGGCGACTCGATCGGAAAGTGGGACGGGGACACCCTGGTTGTCGACACGGTTGGGTTCAACGACCGTAGCTGGCTGGATGCGGCCGGCCATCCGCATACTGACGCTTTGCATGTCATTGAACGCTATCGAAGGCTCGACCTCGGCCACATGGAGATCGAGATTACCATCGACGATCCCAAAGCCTACACGAAATCTTGGACCGTCAAAACTCACCCGCAGTTGTTGCACGGGGAACTGATGGAGTATATCTGCCAGGAAAACAACAAAGACGTGGAGCATTTGGTCGGCAAATAGCAGCGCTGGCGGCCGAACGAATGCTGCTAGGAGGGCGCATGAGACGTGAGTTGATTGGTATAGCTACCGCGTGCGTGGGGTTATGGCTTGGCGTCTTACCGCTGAGTGCACACCATTCCTTTGCCGCCGAATTCGACCAAAGCAAGCCGGTGACGCTTGAAGGCGCGGTTACGAAGGTCGAATGGTTCAATCCCCATGTCTACATCTATATCGATGTTAAAGACGCCAACGGCAAGGCGGTGAACTGGGCGCTCGAGGGAGGCCCGCCGAACAGCCTGTACAGACAGGGTTGGCGAAAAGATTCTGTGAAAATTGGAGACCGCATAACGGTCACAGCCTATCTCGCCAAAGACGCGTCCAGCACGGCCTCGATTCGTTTGGTCACAACGCCCGACGGCCGCAAAGTTTTCGCCGGAACCGCGGATGATGGTGGGCCGAAGCAATGAAAAGCACGGCGATCCTCGCAACCTTCGTCTTGTTTGCTGCCGCTGAAGCGTTCGCGGGCCCACCCGACTTGAGCGGCGTCTGGCAAGCCCCGTACACGCCGGACCTCACCAAACCGTTAAGTCACGATTTGCCTTACACGCCCTACGGTGCGGAGCGATTCAAGAACGTCGTGCATGCTGACGATCCGTCATCGTATTGCCTGCCGGTGGGTCCGGCGCGGATCATTCAAGCTCCTCTGCCGTTCCAGATTGTGCAAACGCCTAACGCAGTCGTTCTGCTCATGGAGTATATGCACACTTTCCGGGAAATCTATACAGACGGCCGCGGCCACCCGGACGATTTGGAACCATTCCGCTGGTACGGGGATTCAGTCGGCAAATGGGACGGCGACACGTTGGTGGTCGACACTGTCGGCATTGGCGATCGCACCTGGCTCGACACTGCCGGGCATCAGCACAGCGACCAGTTGCATTTGGTTGAGCGCTTCCGCAAAGTGGACGAAAACACCATCACCTGGACGGTGACTTTCGAGGATCCAAAAATGTACAAAGAGCCGTTTACAGTGACGCTGCCGCTAAAGCGCCAGAAGACCATGCTCATGATGTACTCTTGCGAGGAGAACGAAAAGGACCGGGTTCACCTGGACAACACGAAGCAGTCTGCCAAGCCGGGCGAACTCCAGTAAGCGGTCACACCGCGCCGGCCTGCTGCCGCACCTCACCCCAAACTTCGTTGGCTACTTCGACGATTCGCGATAGCTTTGCCCACTGCTCGTTCTCGGTCAGAGCGTTGCCTTCTTCCGTGCTTGCAAAACCACACTGTGGACTCAAACACAACTGACTCAAGTCCAGAAACTTCGAGGCCTGATCCAACCGCCGCTTTAAGTCGTCTTTCGACTCCAGCGCCCCAGCTTTGGAAGTAACCAGTCCCAGTACCACGGTCTTGTTCTTAGGCACGAATCGCAACGGCTCGAAGCCTCCAGCGCGGTCGGTGTCGTATTCCATGAAGTATCCGTTGACGTTGATCGTGTTGAACAGAATTTCCGCCACGGGTTCATATCCGCCCTGCGCGATCCACATGGATTTGTAGTTGCCCCGGCACAGGTGCATGGTGATGGTCATGTCGGCTGGGCGGTCCGAGATCGCAGTATTGATCAGGTCGGCGTACACTTGGGGCAGCTTGTCCGGATCGTCGCCGCGGTCCTTCAGCATCTGGCGCTGCTCGGAATCGCAAAGGTACGCCAGGTTTACCTCGTCGAGCTGTAAATATCGGCAGCCGATATCGGCAAAAGCGCGCACCGCCTTTCGATACGCCGCGCCAAGATCTTTGTAGAAGGGGTCCATTGTCGGATAGATCGCCTCCGGCACCGCCTTCCGCCCGCCCCGGAAGTGAAGCACACTGGGCGAAGGGATCGTCATTTTGGGCTTCTGTCGCGTGTGGGCCCTCAAGAAACGGAAGTGCTCCAGCATGGGATGCCCGGTAAAATCGATCTTCCCAGTCACTCGCAGCCCCAACGGTTTGGTTTGGCCGCCTTTGAACTGGATTCCCTGTTCGGCCGCGAAGGATTCTACGCCATCGAGTGCATCCAGGAAATCGATATGCCAGAATTCGCGCCGGAACTCGCCATCCGTCACGCCATGCAGGCCGACTGCCTCCTGCTTGCGAATGACATCTTGAATGGCGCGGTCTTCAATTGCCTTCAGTTCTTCCGCGCTGATTTCGCCTCGCTCGTGGCGGGCCCGCGCGTCTTTGAGCTCTTTAGGCCGCAGCAAGCTTCCGACGTGGTCGGCTCGAAACGGTGGTGTTGTTCTCATCATATGGGCATCATTATGACTCAAAAATGTGACGGTGCGCCACAGACTGATACATCAGTTCTTTGCCGACGGGAGCCGCGGCCCCAAGATATAATGGCCGCTACCTATGAAGATCGACCTCTTCAATCATTTTTTCCCCAAGCGCTTTTCTGCAGAATGCATTGAGCGCGGACTCGCCGGCAAGGATATGGGCAAGCGCGTGCGAAATGTTCCCACCATTGCGGATTTGGAAGCGCGCTTCCGGGTGATGGACGAGTTTGAGGACTACTATCAATTCCTGACCTTGCCCGCGCCTCCGCTTGAAGTCATGGCTGGACCCGAAGAATCGCCGCTGCTGGCGAGAATCGCCAATGACGGGTTGGCCGAACTTGTCGCCCGGCATCCCGATCGCTTCGTCGGGTTTGCGGCGTCGCTGCCGATGAACAATGTCGATGCCGCGCTCAAGGAATACGACCGCGCCGTCTCCGAGCTCGACGCCCGAGGCGTTCAGATCTTCACCAACGTCGCAGGCAAACCGCTGGACGCGCCCGAATTCCTGCCGCTGTTTGAGGAGTCTGCCCGCCGCGACTTACCGATCTGGATTCATCCGGCGCGCGGCGCCGATTTTCCGGACTACAGGACCGAATCGAAATCGCTGTATGAAATCTGGTGGACCTTCGGATGGCCGTACGAGACCAGCGTCGCCGCGTCGCGCATCGTGTTTTCCGGCCTGTTCGACCGGTTCCCCGATCTGAAGATCATCACGCATCACATGGGCGGCATGATTCCATACTTTGAAGGACGCGTGGGCTACGGTTGGGATCAACTCGGCTCGCGCACTTCCGATGCCGACTATGTCGCTCTTCGAGAATCCATGAAGTGCCGGCCCGTCGACTACTTCCGAAAATTCTACGGTGACACCGCGCTGTTCGGAGCCTTGCCCGCAACGCGGTGCGGTCTCGAATTTTTCGGTGTCGATCACATCGTGTTCGCTTCCGATGTGCCTTTCGAACCGGCGCCCGGGTTGTACATCCGCGAGACCATCCGGTGCATCGAGAGCCTGGATCTCACGCCTGAAGCAAAGAACCGAATCTATTGCCGCAATGCCCAGGAACTGCTGGGCCTCGAGGAGAAGAAGGGCGCTTAGCACGCAGAGCTATTCTGCCATATCACATTTAGCTGGCCCATGCTATGATGTTCACCAGGCCATGGCTCAAGTCAGCTCCATGAGCGATCTGTGTAAACAGCCGAGTAATAGGAAGTTAGCGACTGTTTCCGCCGCGATTCTAGCGCTAACTTCCGTGGTCCGCGCGCAAAACGCGATCCCTACCGGTGTCGTGTCATCTCCACAAGCTGAGCGCACGCTGCTCGACCGCTACTGCGTGGTCTGTCATAGCGAAAAAGGCAAGGCTGCCGGAAACGAAGCCGCTCGCAAGATGACGCTCGACACGCTGGATGTTACGCATGTCGAGAAAGACGCCGCAAGATGGGAAACCGTGGTACGGAAACTGCGCGCCGGGATGATGCCGCCTTCGGGCCTGCCCAGACCGAACGCGGCCGCATACGAGTCGATGATCGCCTGGTTGGAGAATCAACTCGATCGCGCCGCGGCGCCGAATTACCCCGCGCCAGGTCTGCATCGGCTGAATCGCGCCGAATATGCCAACGCCATTAGCGATGTTCTTGCGCTCGAAATCGATCCGTCGAAATACCTTCCTTCCGACGATTCAACCCGGGGATTCGACAATATCGCGGGCGCTTTGTCCTTGTCGCCGGCGCTGCTCGAAGGATACACGGCCGCGGCGGGCAAGATCAGCCGAATCGCCATCGGCGACGTGAAAGAGCCGAGCCTGTCGACTTACCGCGTGCCATCAGATACCTCGCAGGACTACCACATCGAGGGACTTCCGTTCGGTACGCGAGGCGGAATAGTGGTGTCGCACGAATTCTCCGCTGACGGCGATTATGTGTTCAAGATCTTCCCGATCAACAAGGGACTCATGGACAACAACCTCGCCTTCGGCGAGATCGCTGGCGAAAAGGTCGAGTTGCTGGTGGACGGCGAGCGCGTCCATCTGTACGACTGGGACAAAGACCTGGCCCGGGGCAAAGCAGTGCATGGCGGCACGACCGACGTGCATTTTCTGGTGAAGGCGGGACTGCACACCGTCGGAGTCACATTCCCCGCAACGCAGTTGGCGCCGGGTAACGACTTGAACGAGCACTTTCTGCGGAGCAGCATCGAGACCGGAGGTTTGCCCGGATTCAAGTTTTACCCGCATATCGGAAAACTCGAAATTCTTGGGCCCTTCAAGTCGTCCGGCGCGAGCGAATCGCCCAGTCGCCGCAAAATCTTTGTCTGCCAGCCGGCTTCGCCCACTGAAGAGACCGGCTGTGCGCGGAAAATAGTCGACACGCTCGCCCGCTACGCGTTCCGGCGTCCCGTGACCAATCAGGATTCCGAGATGCTAATGGGCTTCTACCAGCAGGGACGCAATGATGGGAATTTCGAAATCGGCATCGAGCGCGCTCTGCAACGAATCCTGGCCGACCCCGAATTCGTGTTTCGCAAGGAAGCTGAGCCTTCGGACCCCGCTCCCGGCAAACCGTACCGCATCAGCGATCT
>Ga0126381_100008766_pt1 | contig 11315 bp, 12 predicted proteins | sample PanSoiMetPlot_28_FD_96465 | JGI IMG/M metagenome (GOLD analysis project Ga0126381, IMG submission 96465) | Tropical forest soil microbial communities from Panama - MetaG Plot_28 | ecosystem: Environmental > Terrestrial > Soil > Tropical forest > Bulk soil | place: Panama | collected 2016-02-17 | reverse complement strand
TGGGGCGGGCGGTGGGGCTAGCGGGAGATGCGGCGCCAGAGGGGGCGGGGGACCAGCTTGAGGGCGGTGGCCAGGAAGGCCAGGCGGGCGGGTACCCAGACGGTGCCTCGCTTGCCGTTCAGTGCGGCGGCGGTCGCGGTGCCGACGGCTTGCGGGGTGGTGGCCAGCGGGGCGGCGGGCATGCCCTGGGTCATCCGGCCGGTGACGAAGCCGGGGCGGACCAGCAGCACGCGGACGCCCGTGCCGTGCAGCGAATCGGCTAGGCCGCGCGCGAACGCGTCCAGGCCGGCCTTGGTCGCGCCGTACACCGGGTTGGCCTTGCGCGGCCGGATGGCGGCCACCGAGGACAGCACCACGATCGTGCCCCGGCCGTGCGCCCGCATGTGCCCGGCGACGGCGAGCAGGGTGCTGACGTGGCCGGTGAAGTTGGTCTCGATCATCGTCGCGGCCTGCTGCACGTCCTTGTCCAGCTCCGGCTGCGGCACCAGGATGCCGGCCGCCGAGATGACCATGTCCAGGCCACCCTCGGCGAACAGGCTGTCGATCAAGGCCTGGTGCGCGGTCGTCGCGGTGGCGTCGAACGGCACCGCGGAGACCTGGCATCCCGGCAGCGTCTTGCCCGCCGCGAGCAGCCGTGCCTCGTCCCGGCCGGCCAGGATCACCTCGGAGTCGGCCGGCAGGCCGAGCGCGGCGACGATGGCCAGGCCGATCTCGCTGGTGCCGCCGAGCAGCAAGATCCGCTGCGGCCTGGCCGGAAGGATTGAACTCGACATAGCCATTGGTCTGGAAAACCTCACGCTACATATAGAGGCCCGTAACGAACAGCGCGAGCCAGCCTGCCTCGCAGGCCAGCATCACGCTATCCCTGGTGATCAAGTCTTCGACCGGCCGTATGGTGCGCCGCCCGGTCAGCGTCGCGAACCGGTACAGGGCGGCAACCAGCGGAATCGTGCTCGCCAGGTGCCAGTCCCTGGCCCCGCTGTGCTCGCCTGACGCCCACAGGGCATAGCAGACGATCATCAGCGCGCCGATCACGTACTGGCTGAGCCGGAGCGTCGCCGGGCGGTACGCCCGCATCGCCGGGCGGTGCCTGACCGCGTCCGGGCCCAGCGTTACCAGCTCGGTGTACCGCTTGGCCACCGCCACGCCCAGCGCGCCGAGCGAGCACACCAGCAGGAACCATCCCGACACCCTGACGTGCGTGGCCGCCGCGCCGCCGAGCACCCTGAGCAGGAAGCCGGACGCGACGAGCAGCACCTCCACTACCGGGACGTGCTTGAGCAGCATCGAGTACGAGAACGAGCTGATCATGTAGCCGCCCACCACCACGGTGAGCAGCGGGGCGGAGATCCCGAAGCCGACGGCCAGCGCCACGGCCACGCACAGCCCGGCCAGCACGAGCGCGTGCGAGACCGGCAGCTCCCCCGCGGCGATCGGGCGGTTCCGCTTGGTCGGGTGCGCCCGGTCCCGTTCCACGTCCGCCACGTCGTTCACGAAGTAGACGGCCGCGGACGCCGCCGCGAACGCCATCGCGGCCAGGATGGCGTACACCAGGCCGTCCTGGCGGCCCAGCGTCGCGCCGGCCAGCGGGGCGGCGAAGACCAGCAGGTTCTTCGGCCACTGGCGGGGCCGGGTGGTGCGGATGGCACCAGACAGCCAGCGGGACGCCCTGGCTGCGCGCGCTATGGATCGCTCCGCCACCTCAGCGGCGCTCGTCTGGAGGGTCACCGTGCGTAAACCGCCGTGAAGTCCCGGCTCCAGACCGAGTAGTAGCGATCCGCCGGCGACTGCTGTTGCGGCAGCAGCACGACCGGCGTCGGATCCGACGCGTGACCGCGGGCCTGGTAGTAGTCGAACGCCATCCAGGTCGGGTTGATATCCAGCTCCATGCCTTCGACCGCACCGGCTCGCTGCAACAGGTCGGCCAGCGAGGCCGCGCTGAGCGCCGGACCGTAGACGAAGATGATGCGCCCGTCCTTGGTCTCGCCGAGACCGGACCGCCAGACGGCGTAGGCGCCGCCGAGCGTCGCCCCGAAGTTCGCCTCGACGTCCTGGTTGATGTTCGCGGCTACCTTCGTGTGGTCCACGATCAGCTTCAGGTTCTGCCGCACGCCGACGACATTGGAGGTCATGCTCACGTCACGACCCCACTGACCCACCTTGACCGTGCCATTCCGGTAGTACACCACGGACGCGGCCCCCTTGGTGAGCGTTCCGCTCGTACTCCCGTTCAGATAGAAGCCGCCGCGCGAGGAGTTGAGCCGGAAGCCGCCGTTGAACGTGGCGAGCAGGCCGGTCCTGGTCCCGGGGGTGATCCAGGACTGCCCGCCGCCGAAGCCGGACCCCGGGTCGGTCGAGCCCGGGCGCAGCTGGAACTTGACCAGACGCTGATCGAACGAGGCGATGCCCGCCACGAATGACGTGTGCACGGCATCGACCCGCATGAACGTGGTGAACAGGGCAGGCTCTCCGCCGACCAGCTCCTGCGACCGCCACACCCCCTCGCCGGCCAGGGCCGGGCTGGCGAACGGGGTCAGGTTCTTCGGGATGTCGGGCTTGAAGCCGCGCACGTGCTTGTACTTGGTCTTGCCCTGCGGGCCGGACAGCGAGAACGAGGGCTTACCCCCGGCCGGCGGCGGCTTATAGGTCAGCTGCTCCATGAGCGTGACGACCGAGCCCAGGTAGTGGTCCCGGGCCCACTCGGCCAGCTTCGCGGACAGCGGCAGGCCATTGTTCGCGGTGAGCGCCTGCCCGAGCGAGAAGCACACCCAGCAGAACCCGATCAGCACCAGGCCAAGGACCACCCGCACCGTGGGTCGCCGGAGGAAGCGCCTGATCCGCCCGCGCTTGCGCGGGCGCCGCTCCCGCCGCCCGCGCAGGAGCTGGTCGGAATCGTCGGGGGCGTACGGGTCCTCGGCGTAACCATCCTGAGCGTAACCATCCTGAGCGTAAGGGCCGGGATCGTAGGGATCCTGGGCATACGGATCAGGAGCATAAGGATCGGGCGGGCCCGGCGTGGTGTACGGGTCGTGCGACACCGGCATCGTGTAGTCGTCACCACGGCGGTAGTCCGACCCGGTACGCGGATTACGGAAGCCGTTGGCCTGCTGCGGGGGTGGCGGGTACTGCTGGCCGTACTCGGCCCCGTACTGGGGGGCCTGGTACTGGGGACGGCGCGGCTGCCACGTGGGCGGGGGGGATTCACTCCCGTTCCGGGGTCCCCCTGGTCCCGACTGCGGCACTCGCCTACCTCCTCAGGGTCTGCCCGCGAACGGAGCAGGTCTACCCGGTCAACATGAACATAACGTGACGCTCCACGCAGGCCCCCACGCGGCCAGACGGGCGGCAGGCGGTTGAGCCAACGTCCGTTCTGAATAAAAAAGAGTAGCGTACGGCGGGCGCGCGAACGGTGCTCCCGCACCGGAGATGGGCAAATATCACCCGGTTATCACCCGGTCTACCAGCGTCCCCACGGCAGCAGCGCGGCCACCGCCACCGCCGCGAACAGCAGTGTCAGGTAGGCGATGGACAGGTGGAACAGGCGCATTGAAGCGGCGGGGGGGCTCGGGGGGGTGGTCTCTTCCCCGGGGGGGCCGGGGGGACGGGTCCCCCCGGCAAGGGGAGCTAGCAGAGCGAGTTTGGCGGTGGTCGAGACCCTCGCCTTCAGGCGGTGCGCCTCGGCCAGGAACCAGGCGCCCAGCCCGGCCGCGGCCACGGCGTAGAGCCAGCCCGCGTACGGGGCCAGCGCCAAGGTGGCGGCCACCATGGCGTAGGAGTACCACAAGATCTTCCTGGCCACGGCCGCGGGCGAGGCGACGACCGGCAGCATCGGCACGTTGGCCGCCGCGTAATCCTTGCGGAATTTCATGGCCAGCGCCCAGAAGTGCGGCGGTGTCCACAGGAAAATCACCGCGAACAGCACCAGAGCGGGCACGCTCACCGTCCCGGTCACCGCGGCCCAGCCGACCAGGACAGGGAAGCAGCCCGCCGCCCCGCCGATCACGATGTTCGACGGACTGCGACGCTTCAGCAGCAAGGTGTACACGAAGATGTAGAACAAGATCGCGGTATCGGCCAGCGCCGCCGACAGCCAGTTCGCCATCAGGCCGAGCAGCAGCGTCGCCCCGGCGCCGAGGACGATCCCCCAGGCCAGCGCCTCGGCGGGCCTGATCGTGCCGCGGCCGTTGACCACCAGCGGCCGCCGGGAGGTCCGCTTCATCACCGCGTCGATGTCACGGTCGATGTAGCAGTTGATCGTGTTCGCGCTGCCCGCGGCCAGCGTCCCGCCGACGAGCGTGACCAGGATCAGCTTCAGCGAGGGCAGGCCGCGCTGGGCGAGCAGCATGGTCGGCACGGTGGTGACCAGCAGAAGTTCGATGATGCGCGGCTTGGTGAGCGCCACCAGGCCGCGGAGCACGACGCCCGCCGGACGCCGGCCGCTGGGCGGAGCTTCGCGGTTGCCGAGGTCGGGGAGGGCAGCAGCAGAAGTCACTCGCCGTCCCCGGGGTTGGTCTCCTGCTGGGCGGCGGCCGCCGGTTCCCCGGGCATGAGCGTGTGGGAGACCGACCGCTCCGCGCGCGCGTCCCGGTGCCCGGGCACCAGCCCCGGCTTGGTGTACAGGACGTACAGCGCCGCGGCGACCGCGATGAACAAGATCATCGGGAAGACGAACGTGAGCATCGAACCGCCGAAGCTCCACGCGCTGCTGTTGCCGTCCACCGCAACCTTCTTCCTAGGTTCCCTTGCACTTACTACGACAGAGCGTAGAACACCAACCAGAACAGCACCGCCACCAGGGCTAGGTAATTCCATACGGTGGAGAAGGCGCTGAGCGATGCCTGAAACCGCTGCACCGAGAACGTCTCAGTGTACGTGGGTGGCTGTTCGACGAATGAAATGGCCGGTATGAACCGGGATCTGGCCAGCAGGATCTCCAGCCAGAGCAGCGCCGACAGCAGGACCACCACGAAAACCGGGTAGAACGAGACGAAGACGCTCGAGTAGCCGGAGGCGCCCGGCGAGAACGGCAGGAAGAGCATCTCGGCGATCTGCGTGCCGACCGCGGCCAGGCCGAGCACCAGGGCCACCAGGCCGCAAATCTGCCAGGTCCGCTTGTTCCCCGCCTTGATCCGCTGGAGCGCGTAGTAGTGCACGCCCGCGCTGGTCAGCACCAGCAGCATGACGATCGCGCCCAGCCAGCCGTTCGGGTGGTGGAAGCCTGAGCCTTTCCACCGGCCCTCGGAGTCCAGCGAGCGCAGGTAGAAATAGGCGAACGCGAACGACCCGAACAGGAACGACAGCCCGCCGATGGCCAGCCGGGCGCCCGTCCAGGCCGCGTTCAGCGCGGACTCGTGGTAGTAGCCCTCGTCCTCGGCGGCCAGCGCCAGGGCCTGGGCGTCCGGTGCGGCGGATTCAGCCATGGTCTAGACCTCCGTTCCGTTCGGCCCCGCCCCGGTCCCGGCGTAGGCGCCGACGATGACCCCGGCCGGCGGATGCAGCTCGGCCACGGGCAGCGCGTCCTTGACGCCGTAGTCGTAGGAACCAGCCAGGATCACCGGCACCCGCTCGAAGTTCTCCGGCGGCGGCGGGCTCGACAGCTGCCACTCCAGCGAGCGGGCCCGCCACGGGTTGCCGACCTCGGGCTCCCGCCAGAACAGCATGGACATCACGAAGTTGATCAGGAAAATGAGTATCGAAACGCCCAGGCAGAACGCCGAGATGCTCACCCAGTCGTTCAGCGTCTCCAGGTTCCTCGCGTATTCGAACACCCGGCGCGGCATGCCCATCAGGCCGAGCGCGAACAGCGGCAGGAACGTGGTGTTGAAGAAGATGAACATGGTCCAGAAATGGATCCGGCCCAGCCGTTCGTTCAGCTTGATCCCGGTCATCTTCGGCAGCCAGTAGTAGACGCCGGCCATGAACGCGAAGATCAGCCCGCCCATGATCGTGTAGTGGAAGTGCGCCATCACGAAGAACGAGCCATGCTCGGTAGTGTCGGCCGGCACGTCGGACAGGAACACCCCGCTGATGCCGCCGATGAGGAAGTTGAAGTAGAACGCCAGCGCGAACAGCATCGGGATGCTGAACCTGATCTTCGCCTTCCAGAACGTCCCCATGCCGACCAGGAAGATGAACCCGGTCGGAATGCTGATCAGCTCCGTCGTGAGCATGAACAGCGGCCGCATGTCGGGGTTGATGCCGCTGTCGAACAGGTGATGCTGCCAGACGAAGAAGCTGAGTATCCCGACGCCCAGCATGCCGGCCGCGGCCACCTTGTAGCCGAATAGCGGCTTGCGGCAGAAGACGCTCACGACTTCGGAGATGATGCCGAAGCCGGGCAGCGCGAGGATATACACCTCGGGATGACCGAAGAACCAGAACAGGTCCTCGTACAAGAAGCTGCTGCCACCCAGCTGGTTGCTGAACAGCGCGGTCTGGAAGGTCCGGTCCATCAGCCCCATGTAGCACGCGCCGACCAGCACCGGCACGCTGAGAACCTGCAGGAATGAGACGGTGAACATCGACCACACGAACATGGGCAGGCGGCTCCAGCGCATGCCCGGGGCGCGGTAGTTGATCACCGTGACGATCATGTTGAACCCGGCCAGGATCATCGAGACGCCCATCAGGCCGAACGCGAAGTAGTAGGCGTCCATCCCCTGCTTGGCCTGCGTGGCCAGCGGCTCGTATCCGGTCCAGCCGGTCGGGAACCCGCCGAACAAGATCCCGGAGAGCAGCAGCACATAGGCGGCCGGAGTCAGCCAGAAGCCGAGCGCCTCCAGCCGCGGGAACGCGACCCGCTTCGACCCGATCAGTATCGGCCCGAAGTACTGGCCGAACGGCCCGAGGATGACCGAAGACATCATCATCATCATCATCGTGCCGTGCTCGCCGACCACCATCAGGTACTCGTTGGGGCCCATCAGGTGATACGACGGCGACAAGAGCTCGCTCCTGATCGCCATCGCGAACAGGCCGCCGGTGAGGAAGTAGCCGATCATGCCGAACAGGTACTGGATGCCGACGACCTTGTGGTCGAGGGTGTACCTGAAGTACTTGGCCAGGCCCGTTCCGTTCTTGTGGGTCACTTCCGGCAGCGGCTTGCCCAGGACCATGCGGAACAGGTCGTTGAACACGCCCAGCCCGGCCAGCCAGCCGAGCACGGCCAGCGCGTAGCCGAGCACGATCGGCACGTCGTTGGAGTCGGACAGCGCGTTCTGCGCGTATCCGCTGGACAGGAAGTTGCCGAGCAGGTGACCGAGGATGTAGCCGACCGCCGCGCCCGCCACGCCGGTGTGCACGCCGGGGCGCACCCACCACGGGCGCTCGCCAGTCGCGTCGCCGGGCCTGGCCTTGCTCGCTATGTCGATGGCCATCTGCGTTACCCCTTCGCCTTCGCCTGCGTCATGGCGTCACCGGGTCGCTGGGCGGGTAGTAGTAACCGGCGGCGCCGGTTATGCCGTCCACCTTGTTGATGTTGTTGCTGCTCGTCAGCTCGGAGAGCACCGTCGGGTCGTAGGTGAGGGCGTACGCGGGCAGGTCGGCTATCAGGCCGTCCGCCTGCTCCTTGTCCTGCACGCCGGCCGCCCAGGTCTGGAAGTCGGTCTGGGAGACGACCTTGCCGTAGTTGTACATGGCGCCGTGCCAGATGCCGCACAGCTCGTTGCAGCGGACGGTGAACCCGCCGAGCTGCTTGGCTGTGGTGTAGGCCACGTTGTCCACCTGCGGGTTCGCGTCGGCCTTCACGCCGAGCTGATAGGCCCAGAAGCTGTGGATGACGTCCAGCGAGGTCACGTGGAACGTGACCGGGGTGTCCAGCGGCAGGTACAGGGTGCTGGACTCCATCCCGCCGAACTGCGGGTAGCGGTACGTCCAGTCCCATTGCTGCCCGATGACCTGGACCTGGAGCATGTCGTTGCCGCCCGGGGTCCAGCTCGCCGTCTGCGTGCCCGCCAGCTTCCAGACCGGTGACGGGCCCTCGCCCGCGCCCGCGCCGGCCGGGCCGATGAGCTCGACCGTGCCGAAGACGGCCAGCGACAAGACGATCAGCGACGTACCGGCGATCCAGATCAGCTGCACCTTCGTGTTGCCGTAAATCGGCTCGCCGTCGCCGTCGTCGTCCGGCTTGGCCCGCCACACCACGATCGCGTAGCCGAAGTACAGCAGCACGGCGATGACCACCGGCGCGGCCATGACCGCGAGCACGGCGATGTCGAACTGCTGGTGCTTGGCCGACTCGGACATGTCGCCCGGCGGCAGGTGCGGGTACCACGCGAACCAGATCAGCAAGTCGGCGACCAGCGCCAGGACGAACCAGATGGCGAGCAAGCGCAGGCCGTGCCGCGGTTCTCTCATGAGCTCACCACGTCCATCTCGCCCATCATGTAACCAAAGGTTTGCATGGGGCCACCGTTGCCATCGATGTATCCACCGCCGCAAGGTACGAAGCATTGCCAGCGGAAAACTCCGCCGTGATTGGGAGCCATGAAGCTGAAAGTTTCCAGTGCGTAAGGATTGCCGGACGTGCCGCACGGGGAAGAGCTGCACAGGTTGTTCGCGGAGAGGTTGGCGTTCGGCGTGGCGACCGGCACGAAGATGCCCATGGCCGGGATCGCGAACGTGTGCCCCACGTTGCAGTCGGACCAGGAGTTGATGACCGACGTGGTGTTGTTGGTCACGTACTCCTTTCCTTTCTGGTCGAACTGCGACAGGTTCACCGTGCCGCCGATTGTTCCTTGCACCTGACTGAAGAAGTTGTTCCGCAACGGCGTGCAGCCGTCGTAACCGTAAATGGTCACATTGACTTTGGCGTTCGCCGGAATAGAGAACAACGTCGTGTGGACCCATTGCTTGGTACCGGGATCCTGAACGTAATAGCTCACCCAGTCGGGTTTGCTGGACGAGTCATTCTGCGGATCCTCTTGCAGCACCACGTTGACCACGCCGTTCGAGGCGGAGTAGTGCACAGTGGCCAGGGAACTCGCCGAGCCTATGTAATAAAGGGCGACGAAGACTCCCAGCCCTATTACCATGGCGACGGCAACCAGCAGAGCCGCCGCCCGGGCTGGCACGGACACCGGATCACCACCTCGCTTCGTAACCCACATGAGCATTGCTATGTCCGGCCATGCGGGCCCCCTTGGGCACAGCCGGTACCTACGGGGTAGATACTGGGCTTTAGCAATCCCGCTACGCAACACTTGATGTCCCGGATGACGAAATTGTCATTCGCGGGAGGGTGGCGCGGCAGCAATCGTTTGCCCCAAGGTGGCTAGGAGAGGAGGGAACATGGCGGTACAGCGGGTCACGGCGAGCCGGTCGAGCCAGCCAAGCCGGTCGAGCCGGTCGAGCCGGTCCGGCTGGCCGGTGCTGCGCACCCCGCGGTGGATGCTGGCCGGGGCCGCGGTGCTGGTCGCCGGGCTGGTCCTGGCGGCGCTGCCGCAGCACCCCTCCGCGTCCCAGCGCGCCGCCGACCTGCGCGGAGTCGTGCACGACCTCAACACCGACATCGAATCGTGCGCCGGCGGGGTCAACGACTCGCTCTCCGCCCTGCACGAGATCCAGGCGGGTACGAGCAACGACGTCAGGACGGCGGTCACCATCGCCAACACGGCCGCGGCGAACTGCTCCCCGGGCAACAACATGCAGATGGAAGACCTGTCCAGTACCAGGTGCCGGAGTCGCTGGCCTCGTTCCACCTCGAGACCGCCGTGAACGACCTCGTCACCTGGGCGTTCCCGCTGGCGCAACGCGTCCAGACCGATGTCGCGTCGGTCGTGACGGCCGGCAACCCCGGCGCGGCGCAGGCCGCCACCGCCCAGCTACGCCGCGATCAGCAGGCACTGGACGGCGAACGCGTCGTGATCGACAAGATGTTCGTGTCGGCGAGCGACTCGCTGTCCGCGCACGTCGCCCCGCCCACCCTGCCGAGCTGACTCCGGCCCGCCTCCGTGCCTCGCCTGACGGCCTGCCTGACGCCTGGCCTGAGGCCTTGCTTGCCATGCCCGCCATGCCTGAGGAGGTTGCCTGTGGGGTTGCCTGAGGCCTTGTGTGCCTTGCGTGGTGTCACATTTCAGCTACAGGCTCACCTGCGCCCCACCCTTAACTTGAGGTCACAGTGTTGCAATCGTTTGTGTGACAGAGCCGTAACAATCGGCCTGACCGCAGCGGGCGACTTGACCAGTCTCAGTATTGCCGTAGAGCATCACTCCATAAGTGCTATAACCCCTTTGCGCGGTATAGGCACGACGTGTACGGTTTCGCGGTCCCAGGGCGCATGGTTCCCTGTGGGCGCGTGACACAGACCGAGGTAGCGGATATGAGCTCGCACCAAGGCGCGGCTTCGACCGCCCTCCCCCACCCAGCAGGCTCTGCTGGGTCTGGGCGCATCCTCATCATCGATGATGAGCCCAAGATCGGCTCGTTCATCGGGCGCGCCCTGACCACGGCCGGGTATCTGACCAGCATCGCGGGAAACGGCACCTCGGGGCTGCGGGAGGCCGTCGACGGCCAGTACGACCTGATCATCCTCGACCTCCTGATGCCGGACCTGGACGGCTGGAGCGTCCTGGACCAGCTGCTGAGCGCCCGTCCCGACCAGGCCGTGATGGTGCTTTCATGCGTGGCCGACGTGGCCACGAAGGTCGACTGCCTGGAACGCGGCGCGCAGGACTACCTCACCAAGCCCTTCTCGCTGGCCGAGTTGCTGGCCAGGGTGCGGGTCCGGCTCCGCGAGGAAGCCCACCTGCGCGGTGAGGCGGTCAAGCCGGGAGAGACGGCCAGCGCGCCGGGGCCGGGTGCGGTCTCGGGCGCGGGTGCGGTCTCGGGGGCGGGTGCGGTCTCGGGGCCGGGCTCGGTCTCGGGATCGGGCTCGGGGTCTGGCTCGGTCTCGGGCGAGTTCATCAAGGCTGGCTGCCTGACGCTTGACGTGGCTCGGCTGGTCGCGGACAGCGGGCACGGTCCGGTGCCGCTGACCAGGCTTGAGTTCTTGCTGCTGCGCGAGCTCGCGGAGCACTTCGGCGAATCGATGCCCAAGGGCAAGCTGCTGGCCAGCGTCTGGGGCTACGACTTCGACCCTGGCTCGAACGTGGTGGACGTGTGCGTGCGGCGGTTGCGGTCCAAGCTCGGCTTCGACCTGATCAAGACCGTGCGCGGCGAGGGGTACCAGCTTGCCGGTCAGTAGCCGGCTGGGCGGGCTCCTCACGGGCCTCAGGTGGGCGCTAAGACCCAGGTGGCTGGATGTCGGCTGGGCCGTCTTCTCCGCGCTCAACCTGGTGGCGATCTTCTGGTTCGCCAACTGGGAGACGATCCCGTTC
>Ga0126381_100008764_pt1 | contig 11317 bp, 8 predicted proteins | sample PanSoiMetPlot_28_FD_96465 | JGI IMG/M metagenome (GOLD analysis project Ga0126381, IMG submission 96465) | Tropical forest soil microbial communities from Panama - MetaG Plot_28 | ecosystem: Environmental > Terrestrial > Soil > Tropical forest > Bulk soil | place: Panama | collected 2016-02-17 | reverse complement strand
CTCCTTATTATTAATGGTTTTATATTATTAATGGTTCTATTAAGCGCCGGAGTCGATCTGCGCTTCGCCCCCTGTGCCGCACTTAATTCGTGTAATGCAAGCACAGAAGCCTAAGACCTAACAAATTTCGTTCCCTCTTGCCTGGGCTTACCCTTCTTCAGCAGGATTGAATTTTCGATAGGGACACTCGCTGCGGTCGGCGAAATGGAAACACTGATCGTCGGCGGAGGCGGTGGTGCAGCCGACGAACCGCCGCCGCACCCAATGCTGGCGGCCACAAGAACCACAGCCGTGAGAATCGCAATGAGCGGCACGTGATGTTTGTACACACCATAAAAGCTCTCATGGCAGGGCTTCGTTTGTGCGGGATTCTCTTCTCGGCCCATGATTTTATCCCTGTGCGTGTCAATCCACATCAGACGAGGGTTTGATCGCTTTCCTTTTTTTACTGCACCGTGACCGTCAACCGGGTCGTATGCTGGATCGCTCCTGAAGTGCCGCTAATCGTGGCTGTGTAGTTCATCGGGCCTTGTCCCCCCGAACCGTTGCCATTGTTGTTATTGCCCCCGCCACATGCGGTCTGCGGGAGCAATCCTAGCAGGAGCATGCTGCAGAGCATCCAGTGTCCGTGCCGCAGCTTTCGTGACCCTCCAACTACAGTGATCCCAAACATGAGCGGAAACCAGAGAGCGTAGAGGAACTTGCTCTGCCAATGGCTCAAGGGAGCCTGCAGAGCTGCCACACTTGCAGGTGCCGTAATCGTGAGAGTTGAACTGACTGAGTTGGAGCCCGGTGTAACCGCAGTTGCCGAGAAGCTGCACGCTGGCAGCGGCGCTGGTCCCGTTACAGCGCAGTTGAGCTGAATCGCATTGGTGAACGGACCATTTAGACCAGCCATGGTCAACACGTCCGAACCCTGACCTCCGGGCCGCAGAGTCAACTTCGTTGATGCCGGGCTGAGCGAGAAATCCTGTCGTGTGAAAGTTGCTGTCACAGACATGGCGGCTTTCATCGTGATGCTGCACGGGCCCGTGCCTGAGCAGGCGCCGCTCCAGCCGGTGAAATTCGAGGTGGAATTCGGCGTTGCCGTCACCGTGACCTTCGCTCCGCCGGGAAAGCTGGCCGAGCACTTCGCGTTGCAGTCGATCCCAGCTGGAACGCTGGTTACCGTTCCACCGCCTGTACCGCTTTCGGCCAGATGAAGGTAGAACCCCGCCGCGTTGAACAAGACATAAACTGAGCTGTCGGCAAAATTACCAAGCCCGCCTCCCACGACCAAGTCGGTCGTGTAATCGCCATCGAAATCGCCGGCAGCAATGCCGGTCGCAAACTGCGCATCGCCGAAAGAATAGTTGATCTGTGGCTGGAAGGTACCATCGGCTTTCCCTAACAGCACACTCACCATTCCGCTTCCTTGCGCCGCTACGTCAACTATGCCGTCTCCGTTGAAATCACCAATGATGATTGCACCGGGAGTACTTGCCACTGGATAGCTCACTGCTTTCTTAAACGTGCCATCGCCATTTCCCTGAAGAATACTGATCGTGCTGTCGCCGTTGTTGCCAACGGCAAGGTCGAGCTCGCCATCGCCGTTAAAGTCGGCCACAGACAAGGCAGTGGGCTGCGCTCCGACGGGATACGTCACGGGTGCTTGGAAGGTACCGTCCCCATTGCCCAAAAGAATGTTCACGGTATTGGTCGCGACGTCCGGCACGGCAAGGTCGAGCTTCCCATCGCCGTTGAAATCGCCGACGGCTGGAACTTCCATGCAAACGGCCACAGAGGTGGGATCACATGCCTGTCCAGTTGAATAGCTCACAGACCCTTGAAACGTACCATCACCATTGCCCAGCAGAATGTCTACATGCCCGTTGCCATCAGTGAACACCAGATCGAGTTTGCCATTGCCGTTGAAATCACCAACCGCTGCGCTTGGATGCGTTCCTGAGTCCTGCGTGCCGTAGCCTACCGGAGGCTGGAACGTGCCATCGCCATTACCCAAGAGAACGTACCTGCCTGTACCGAGTCCGGCGACCGCAAGATCGAGTTTTCCGTCACGGTTAAAATCTCCAGTGGCCACGCCATAAGGAGCGAATACAGGAACCATAGCTGGCGGCTGGAACGTGCCATCGCCGTTGCCCAGAAGGACACCAATACCTGCCGAGCCGCCAGAACTCATTGCGACAACGAAATCCAGCTTGCCGTCACCGTTGAAATCACCGACTGCGGCCGACATGGGAATGGCGGCGCAACAGCCAAACTGGATTCGCGGCGGCTGCTCAAAGGTCCCGTTGCCATTGCCAGCGAGAACCGTTACAGTGCCATTAGCGACATTGTTTAATGCCGCGATGTCTGCTTTCCCGCCAGCCTCGAAGATTGCTATCGCTGACATGTAAGGCCCGGCAGCGTACTCGACAGCCGTTTGGAATGTGCCATCGCCATTTCCCAACAGCACACTCAACCCTCCATTGTCGTTAGTGGGACCCACGGACGTGGTGCCTTGGACCACATCGAGCTTGCCATCGCCGTTAACATCTCCAATAGCCAGCGGGCCCGACCCAGAGGGTGTTGCGTACGCCGTCGGTGCTTGGAATGTGCCGTCCCCGTTGCTCAAGTAAACGGAGATACGGTTGCCACTGCTGACAACTACATCAAGCTTTCCATCACCATTAAGATCGGCAATGGCAGGCGAAGAGCCAGCGCCCGTGCAACATTGTGTGTAGTTCTGGAATGTGCCGTCGCCGTTGCCAACAATTATCTCGAAAGAATTGCTCGAGCTGCCACCACACACTTCGCCGTAGATGGTCTTGTGACATCCGTACGTGGTGAGGGTTGCCAGCAGCAGCAAGTCCGCTTTACCGTCGTTATTGAAATCACCCGCGACCGTGGAAGAAGTACCGAGAAAGTAGCGGGTGTAGTTCGTTGGGTAAGTGCCGACCGTATAGGAATAACCGGTTGTGTAGCTGACCGGCGCCTGGAATGTGCCGTCCCCGTTGCCTAAAAGCACGCTCATCACCATCTGGCCGCTATTCACGGCGAGGTCGAGCTTGCCATCGTTGTTGAAGTCTCCGGCTGCCAGCCACGAGGCCTCTATGATTGCGGGATAGCTCACCGCTGGCTGGAATGTTCCATCACTCTTGCCGAGAAGTATGCTGACGGTCTCATCGGTGTGGTTGGCGACCGCCAGATCAAGCTTGTTGTCGCCATTGAAGTCGCCAGCAACAATCGCGGCTGGACCGTTTCCCACGGCGTAACTCACCGGCGGCTGGAACGTACCGTCTCCATTGCTGAGCAGCACGCTCATGCTGCCGGCACTGTTGTTGACTACGGCCACATCCATCTTTCCGTCGCCGTTGAAGTCACCGGTTATCTCCGCAACCGGATCCGGCCCGGCAGGAAATGCCTGCGGAGCTTTGAAGAGCTGGACTTGCGCACTCGCTTCGTCAGCTTTCATCGACAGCAGCATCGCCAGAGTGAGACTGAGAACCCACACTCGATTCTTTGTTTTCATGACGAACCTCCTCCAGCAAGTTGCACAAGCCCGCGTGAACTGCAAACAAGATCTTCGACGGTCTGCGTTACTGCTTCTCTGCCTCGGCGGTTATTACAACGGGAATATTTGTGCCATCAGCGAGCACCAGCGATTAGAAAATGGCTCGGCTTTGTTTTCCGTTTTTGACGAATACTTCTGCGAGAACACCCGTGCGAAGTAGATTGCCGGCCTGATCGTAAATGCCAATCGTCGCTGTTGCTGTGCAGTCAGAGTTCACTCTGCCTGATCCTTTGAGCACCTCCTGTGCCGAAGCTCCAGCGACGGTTCTGGTCTGTGTCCCGGAGACATTTCCATCCGCGTCGAGGGTGTATCTGCCAACGGCAGCGACCGGAACCGGCCCCAAGGGAAGGAGCAGCATCCCTGTATACGTGTATCCCCAATTGCCCGCCACACTTGCCATCGTGCAGGTTGATGCATGTGCTGGTGGCGCCAGAGTGGCCAGGAACATAGCAAAGGAAAGAATCGTTAAAGTTGCGAGTGCGCCGTTGCGTCTCATGGTTGTCCTCCTAATCGAATTTTGTGACGCCAGACCCCAATGTTTCGAAAAGCTGGGCAGCTCTCTTACTGCTTCTTGGCATCGAATGTGGCCGTGTTGCCTGGGTCCGTTTGAATGGCCAAGATTTCAGCTCCACCGCCAGCGATTTCGAAATTAAAGTGAATGCCGGCAGTTGTGTCGGTGGTGGTACCAGTGCAGTCGGAGTTCACTGTGTAGGTACCGATGTCGGGTGTACTGGTGGTGCTTACAGACCCGTTAAACGAGGCTGTGTAGATGGCTGTAGAGTTTCCTTGCCCGTCGAACATCAAAACTCCTACAACGTCCCCGGGTGTGTCGGTCGGCCCCTTCGACGTGTGTCCACGGGTGCCAAATCCTGTGTAGACAAAATGGGTAGTTGCTATCAGCGTGGCATCGCTACATCCACCCTGCGCATGGACCGTGGGCAATGAGGTGATGTGTTGCTTCGCGGTCGGAGCCAGCATCGCTACGGCTGCAACCACGACGAAAGCCGAAAATACGGTGATCGCTCGTTTCATGGTTTTTCTCTCCTTTCACGGACCACCCAGACAGCTGCGGTTCGGCCCTTTTTGCGCGCGCCCGTATCGAAGGTCAATACTCCGCGCGTATTCTGTTTTGATTTTTTGTTGATTCGGCTAATCGGCTGTAGGAGTGTAACTTACGAGAATATCTGTTCTTTTCGTGATACACTTCGCAGCACAAATGGGGGGTGTCGGCCCGCGTGAATGATGTCCCTTCATCTCATGCGCCCATTCGGTTCGGGGTCTTCGAACTGGATACTGAGAGTCGAGAACTGCGCAAGCAGGGTGTGAGAGTCCGGCTTCAAGAACAGCCTTTCCAGATTCTCCACGTTCTGTTGGAGCACCCTGGCAGAGTTGTCACGCGCGAAGAACTGCAGCAACGCATCTGGCCGTCGGACACGTTTGTGGACTTCGATCGCGGTCTGTACAACGCGATCAAGAAGCTGCGCGGGGCTCTGGGAGACTCGGCAGAGAGTCCGCGTTTCATCGAAACCCTCTCCGGGCGCGGTTACCGGTTTATTGCGGGGGTGACTGGAAATGGGAGTGCGGCAGCGACACAAGTGTCGTCATTTGCCGCAAAAACACCCGACATCAAGCGGAAGCCGCGAACAGGTATCGTGTTGATTATTGCAGCCTTGGCGCTGGTCGGTGCAGTCGTAGTTCTGATACCTGCAAAATCTTGGCAGCCGTTCACAAGCAAGACCACCGATCCACAGATTCGCTCAATCGCTGTGCTGCCGTTGCAAAATCTCTCTGCAGATCCTAACCAAGAATATTTCTCGGATGGAATGACTGATGCCTTGATCACGGATCTGGCACAACTTGGTTCGATGAGGGTCATTTCGCGCACCTCGATCATGCATTACAAACGTACCGACAAGACCCTGCCAGAGATCGCGCGGGAGCTGAACGTAGACGGCATTGTCGAGGGGACGGTACAGCGTTCAGGGGATCTGCGCATCACGGTACAGTTAATTCAAGGTCCAGCGGACAAGCACCTCTGGGCCAGCACCTACGAAGAAGATGTGCGCGATGTCTTTGCGCTGGAAAGAAACGTAACCGAAGACATCGCCAGCCAAGTTCAAGCGCGCGTGATTACGCCGAATCAACGTTCGCACACAGAACCAAGACCGGTGGATCCTAAAGTTCTGGACGCCTATCTCCAAGGCAATTATCACCTGAGCCGCTATGGCGAGGGCTCTGGACAGGAGGAGACGAAGCAGGCTGCCAAGTATTTCCAGGAGGCGATTGATGGCGATCCCAATTTTGCGCCCTCGTACGTTGGTATGGCAGACGCCTATGGCAACGTTCTCCTAGGGTCTGCTGAAGATGCAGCAATCAGACGGAAAGCGGTAGAAAGAGCTGAGGAACTTGACCCCAATTATTCGGATGCTCGACTCGATTTAGGGTGGGTCAAGTGGCAACCCAATTTAGATTGGCAAGGAGCTGAGGGAGAATTCAGACGAGCAATCGCACTCAATCCCAACAGCGCCAGTGCTCGCTTTTCGCTTGGATTTCTCCTGATCGCCATGGGTCGCGTGACCGAAGGACTGCAAGAATGTAAGCTTGCCCAGCAACTCAACCCAAATGCTGATGAATCTTCGATGTGCTTTTTTCATGCGCGCGATTACGACACCTCCATGGCCCTACAGAAGCTCATGCTCAAGAAAGATCCGAGCAACGGCTATCTTCACTGCTTCCTCTTCAACAACTATTTCAAAAAGGGCATGCATAAAGAGGCTATTGAGGAAATGGCCGCGTGCGCGAGGCTGTTCGGGTTTTCAGAGGGTGCGGCTAAGATTGAGCGTGAGCTTACTGTCTCGGGCCCCCGCGCCGCCATACAACTGTGGGCAAAGGGCCTGGAGCAACTTCAGGAAGTCCACCAGATCTTTATGCCAGGAAATCTGGCGGTTGCCTACACAATCCTGGGCGACAAGGACCGTGCCTTCTACTGGCTGGAACAAGCGTATCAACATCGAGAGGCGGTGGGCGTCGACGGTGGAGTGTTCTTTCTAAGGTCGGAACCTATGTACGACCCGCTGCGCTCCGATCCGAGATTCGATGACCTTCTTCGCCGCGTCGGATTACCTCCTGGTCAGAGTTCAGTAGCATCGACATCGTCTCACTGAGTTTAGGAGTTCGCTGTGGACTTCGAGCAGAAGACAGCAGAGCAAGGAGTGACGACTTCAGGGGATGATCTCCGTGGTCGCCGAACGCTCCTCCGCTTCGGTGTCTTCGAGTTGGATACTGAGAGCCGAGAACTGCACAAGCAGGGCGTGAAAGTCCGACTTCAGGAACAGCCCTTCCAGATTCTGCAAGTCCTGTTGGAACATCCTGGCAAAGTTGTCACCCGCGAGGAACTGCAAAAGCGGATCTGGCCCTCGGACACTTTTGTGGACTTTGATCGTGGCCTGTATAACGCTATCAAGAAGCTGCGCGAAGCCTTGGGCGATTCGGCGGAAAATCCCCGCTTCATCGAAACGCTCTCCCGGCGAGGCTACCGTTTCATTGAGGCGGTGAAAAAAAATGGGAGCGAAGCAGCAGCGGCCCTGCCGTCCTCGGCTGCCAGACCGGAAGCTAGCCATAAGGTGGCAATAGGTATCGCGCTTGCAACGGGAGCGCTAGTGGTGCTAGGTGCGTTTCTGGGTACAAGGAGACTGGCAGGAATCATCGAATGCAAATTTCCACATCCGGTCAATTGCCGTTCTGCCATTGCAGAATCTCTCCGCTGATCCTACACAGGAATATTTCTCCGACGGAATGACCGACGCACTGATCACGGATCTGGCGCAGATCGGCAGTATCAAGGTCATCTCCCGCACCTCTTCGATGCAGTACAAGCAGACGAAGAAGCCACTGCCGGAAATCGCACGCGAGTTGAATGTGGATGGAATTGTCGAAGGAACCGTCCAGCGTTCCGGAGATCGCGTGCGAATCACCGCGCAACTCATTCAAGGTCCTTCGGACAAACACCTCTGGGCCAACAGCTACGAACAGGATGTGCACGACGTCTTTGCGCTGGAGCGTAGCGTGACCGAAGACATTGCTCACCAAGTCCGCGCACGCCTTACGCCCTCGAACGAGCCGCAAGCTGCAGGGCCGAAGCGGGTGAATCCCAATGTCCTGGAGGCGTACATGAAGGGCAGCTATTACGCCGACAAGGAGGAAAACGGCGGCGGAAATGCAGCTGGCAGCAAAGCCCGAGAGTATTTCCAAGAAGCGATCGTCGCTGATCCCCAGTTTGCTCCAGCCTATGTCGGACTGGCTAACGCCCACATCGGTCTGTGGCGAGGATCGAATGAAGATTGGGAGGTTGCGGAAAGCTCGGCGAAGAAGGCTATCGAACTTGACCCAACCTCTGCAGATGCTCACAGCACTTTGGGCGAGATCAGGATGCACCGTTTTTGGGACTGGACAATGGCTGAGAAAGAAATCAAGACATCTGTTTCGCTTAGTCCCAACAGTGCTGAAAGCCATGGATCTTTGTGTGGCCTACTGGCCCGTTTGGGACGACTGGACGAGGCGCTAAAGGAATGCGAGATCGCGCAGGAGCTGGATCCGAATCGGGACCACATGTTCGACGTCCTCTATTTCCGAGGTGAGTGCGATCGCTATATTCCGCTGCTCCGGCGGTGGATTGATCTTTATCCAGATTTTTTTGTTGACCACTCTGAACTGGCGCACTGTTACTGGATGAAGGCGATGTACAAAGAAAGCATTCACGAGATGGAACGGGCTCTTGTCCTTTTCGGCTTGCCGGAACTCGCGTCTCACATGCATCAAGCTTTCGTCACTTCTGGTTACAAAGGCGCAGCACGCGTAGCCGCTGAGGGAGTCGAGCAGCTGGCTTCGAGCAAACAAGGGTTTTTCCCGACCGCTGCAGCAAACCTTTACGCCCAGTTGGGGGACAAAGATCGCGCCTTCTATTGGCTGGAACAGGCTTACCAGCTTCCCGAGGTTATCAGCGCCGACGATGGTCTCATGAGTCTGAAAGTGGATCCCATGGTCGATCCCCTGCGCTCGGATCCGAGATACAAAGACCTGCTCCGCCGCGTCGGGCTGCCACCATAAATTTGGATCATCATGTGCGCCACTGCCATAAAACGTCTGCTAATCATTATGCCGCTGCTTCTGGTCCTCGCCAACGTGCTCGCGCCGTTGTTCGCTCAAACGACAGTAGGAACGGGCAGCATTGTTGGCAGTGTCAGCGATCCGTCTGGGGCAGTGATCAGTGGGGCCCAGATCACTATCAGCGATCTTGCGACCGGGCAACTCATTAGCCTCGTCACAAATCCTTCTGGCTCCTTCAATTCGCCTCCTCTGGTACCAGGCAACTACAAGACTTTGGTTTCCGCCAAGGGGTTCCGTTCGTCCGAATCCGTTGTCACTGTGCAGGTTGGCAACACGGCCACTGTCAATGTGAGCCTACGCATCGGAAACGAGAAAGAAGTCGTTGAGGTGCACGATGCCGCCGTGCAGGTAAACACAGAACAACCCACCGTTCAGGGTGTCCTGCATGAACAGCAGGTTGAGAGTTTGCCCGTGAACGGCCGTAGTTTTCTCGACCTGGCACAGCTTGAGCCTGGCGTTCAGATCCAGGACGGAGTCGAGTTTGGCAAGGACGGTTTCTTATCCATTTCCTTTGGCGGTCGATTTGGGCGCACCGCGCGCATCGAGGTGGACGGCATTGACGTGTCGGACGAAGTCTTGGGCTCTACCACGACCGACATTGCAGCGAGCGCGATTCAGGAGTTCCAACTCAGCCAGTCGAGCCACGATTTATCGACGGAGCTGACCACGTCGGGCGCCGTGAATGTCACCACTCGTTCCGGAACCAACGGCATTCACGGTGAAGCTTTCGAATTCTTTCGCGACAGTTCACTGGCGGCGGCGTTGCCGGCGCCTCCAGGTCTGGCAGAACCCTTTCAACGGTCACAGTACGGCGGGCGCGTGGGCGGACCGGTCATCAAGAACAAGTTCTTTTATTTTCTCGATGCCGAACGCACGGTGCAGCACGAACAGGCGCCCGTTCTGGTTGCACCTCCGTTTCAGCAATACTCCGGCAGCTTCAGTGCTCCCTTTCATGAAAACAATCTGATGGCAAAGGCGGATTATCAGTTGTCCGCGATGCACCTGTTCTATCGCTTCAGTTATTTCGACAACAGGCTCACAAGCAACACAGGTTTAGGATATTCGCTCAACGCTCTCAAGAATGTTACGCGCACGCACGTGGCCGGGCTCGACTTCGGGCGCGGAAGCTTTAGCCATAGCATCCGGTTCGGATACCTGAAAACTGTGCACGATGTGGCAGACGCTTCCAGGAGCAGCGGCTTGCCTTTCGGCGGCTATCTCTTGGATTTGGCGATGGGGAACACAGGGCTGGTAACCGGACCCAGCGGGAACGCACCGCAGAAGATTCTACAGAGCAATTATCAAGTGAAATATGACGGCAGCAAAACCGTGGGCTCGCACATCATCCGCTATGGCTTTACCTTTAACCTCATTACTGCAGCCGGGTTTGCTCCGTTTCAGAAGCTTGCGCCGTATTTGTCAACCAATGTGGGTGACTCGGAAGTTTCTTTTGGCGCCACGGGTACTTTTACTTGTCCGGGACCAAACGGCGTTACTCTAACAGGCGCAAGTTGCCCCTTGAACTATCCCGTGGAGTATGTCGGTGTGGGCAACGGCTTGGGATACTACACTCCGTTTCCTGGCTTGGGACTTCCAGCGGGCAGTTTTTTTTATCACCGTTTCGGGGCATATGTGGGTATCAGTTCGAAGTGGAGAAAGAACTTCACATTAACTTATGGCGTGCGCTATGCGCGGGAACCCGGTCGCAGCGACAGCCAGTTTCCCGCGATTCCTCAACTCAATGCGTTGATTCCCGGCTTGGGCAACCCGGTCCGAGAACCGAACACCAATTTCGCGCCGCAGTTGGGCTTTGCCTGGGACCCGACTGGCCGGGGCAAGACCGTGATCAGGGGAGGCATTGGACTGTTCTACGAAAATGTGCTCACGGCCGTTGCGCCTGCGGATCCCCAGTACCGCACGCCCATGGGCAACGTTTTCGCGCAGAGCCCTACTGCCTGCGCTTGTACCGGACTGCCTCAGTCGGTTGCTATCCCTGGCGGCACGCTTTGGCCAACCTTCTGCGGCACGGCAGCCGGTGGTCCTGTCGCCATTGGAACGGTAGCCAGTCAGATTGTCGCTTTTCAAGAGCAATACCAGACTGACTCCACGTTTAATCTGAACATACCGAATCCTAACTACGTGGGATCGTTGCTAAACCAGGGTCTGGGGTCCTTTTCATTTCTGTACGATCCCAACTTCCGCACTCCGCGCTCCGTCGAGCTAAACATCGGGGCGTGCAGCGGGAAATCTGCCCAGGCATGATCTTCAGCGCCGACTATGTGCGCAATGTACAGACACACTACTTCTTGGGAATTGACGTGAACCACACTGGCGACGTTCGCTATTTTGACAAAGCCGCAGCCCAACAAGCGATTGCGGTGCGCCGCGCATTCATGGCGAACTGCTCAAGCTCGGCATCGACATCGGCGAGAGCAGTGTCAGCAAGTACATGGTCCGCGGCCGTAAACCGCCGTCGCCAACCTGGCGCACTTTCCTCGAGAACCACCTCTCGCAGATCGTCTCCGTTGATTTCTTCACGGTCCCCACCATCCGTTTCCAGGTACTCTACGTGTTTCTGGTCCTGGCTCATGATCGTCG
>Ga0126381_100008763_pt1 | contig 11317 bp, 7 predicted proteins | sample PanSoiMetPlot_28_FD_96465 | JGI IMG/M metagenome (GOLD analysis project Ga0126381, IMG submission 96465) | Tropical forest soil microbial communities from Panama - MetaG Plot_28 | ecosystem: Environmental > Terrestrial > Soil > Tropical forest > Bulk soil | place: Panama | collected 2016-02-17 | reverse complement strand
TGCCATCATCGGCTCGGCGCTGTTCTCAGAAGACGGCACCGTGAATGTTGATTTCGCTTCCTCGCTCGCCGAGGCAGTTGGAGTTGGGCAACTGGTTGCCGGAATCGACACAAAGAACGGCAGAATCGCGGTGAAGGGTTGGAAGTCTCAGGTGGCTCTCACGCCGGACGAAGCCATCCCAGACTTGGAGCCATACGTCTCTGCATACCTATATACACACGTCGACGGCGAAGGCATGATGCAGGGCTTTCCCGTGGATGTGGCGGCGCGATTGCGCAAGCTCACCACGCAACAGCTCATCGTCGCAGGCGGCATCCGAAGCCAGGAGGAGATCGATCAATTGGAGAGCATGGGAGTGGATGCCGTGGTGGGGATGGCCATCTACACGAATCTGCTGGCGGTTTGAACGATGCGCTGAGCCTCGCCCTCTCGGATTGTGGTTTTCTCGCTTCGGATATTCTGGAGACAACAGCATTCGCATCGCGCGCGAAAGGAACACTGGACAGCATGCCCCAGCAGAACGGGATTCGCCTGGCAAAGCGACTTGATGAAGTGGGATTCTCTGACATTGTGCAGATCCGCAATAAGGTGATGGAGATGCGGGCCGAGGGACTGCAGGTTCATTCGCTGCACGGAGGGGAACCCTACTTCGAAACGCCGGAAGAGATCAAGTACGCGGCCGTGAGGGCGCTGGTTGAGAACCACACGCACTACGCGCCGTCATCCGGTGTGCTGCCGTTGCGCAAGGCACTCGTGGAAAAGCTGGGCGCAAAGAACAAGATCCCCGCGACCGTCGATGAGGTGATCGCGACGGTGGGCGGTTCGCAGGGTCTCTACGCGGCATTTCAGAGTGTGCTCGATCCGGGGGACGATGCGCTGGTCTTCTCACCTTACTGGACGCCGATCGGTGATCTTGTCACGGGTGCGCAGGCGCGGCCACTGCATGTGCCGACCATAACAGCGCGGCGCAACGGCATCCGAAAGACACTCGAGCAGTTCTCAACGCCAAAAACGCGGGCGATCTACTACAACACGCCGCAGAATCCGAGCGGGCTGGTTTTCACGCGGGCCGAGGCGGAGGAAGTGGCATCGTTCGCGCGTGAGCGCGACTTGATCGTCATTGCCGATGAGGCCTACGAGGACCTCGTGTACGACGGCGAGCATGTTTCGATCGCGTCCTTGCCGGGCATGGCCGAGCGCACCATTACCTGCTTTACGTATTCGAAGACCTATGCGATGACGGGGTGGCGCGCAGGCTATGCAGTTGCCATGGAGCCGTTCATGACGGCGCTGCGCAAGATCGTGCTCTACTCGACGAATGGCGTGCCGACCTTTGTGCAGCATGCGATGATTCACGCACTGAAGACCACAGAGTCTGAGATTGCCGCTCACCGCGAAGAGTATCGGAAGCGGCGTGATCTGCTGGTCTGCGCCCTGAATGAAGTCGGGCTCAAGTGTGATCCGCCGGCTGGGGCTTTTTACGCTTTTCCGAACGTGGAGAAGATTCACAAGAACAGCCGCACGGCTGCGCAGATTCTGCTTGAGAAGGCACACATTGCAACAATTCCAGGATCGGTGTTCGGCGCCCAGGGAGAGGGACACCTGCGCTTCGGGTATGCCATCTCGATCAAGGAGATCGAGGCCTGCGCGGAGGCTCTGCGCAGGTTTCTAGCCTAGCTGTCGGCAAGTCGCTCCTCGCCGGCGGCTCGGCTCGTCTCCATTCGGGATGCACGCAGCAGGCGCGCGATCTGCTTGAGGTGTAACTGAACAGCATAGGCGCGCAGGATCTCGGCCTGGGAAAAGTTCGGCCCAGTGTGCCGCACCTTGTCCATGCGCTCTTCGAGCTGCGCTATGTCCTCTTCGAGATTGAGATTCGGCGGCGGAATATGAAATCGCCAGCTGTGAATGCATTTCGCCACATACTGGAATCCTGATTGGATATCCGAAGCCAGACGACCCAGCTCCGGCTCCAGCTGCAGTGCGTATTTGTCTTCGTGGCTGTCGCGGACGGCAATCTCAAGGGCCACAAGCGAATCGAAGATCGAACGGCCAAACTGCGAGAGCATGGCGAGGCCTTCGCGCCATCCGGGGCCGCCTGAGGGCTCGTTGCGTGAAGCCTCGAGAAGCTCGTTATTGCCGCGCAGCATGGCAAGTGCATCTTCGCGCTGTTCGCTGAGGCTGGCAGGAGGCTGGCCGCGGAAGCCCTGCAGGACTCTCTCAAAGAATATGCCGAGAACAAGAAACTCCTGCGCGAGCCCGTCGCGCAGTCGCAGTCGCGCGCGATCGGGGAAGATGAAAGTGGAAACGGCGACAGCGACGACGATTCCGAGAAATACCTCGCCGACGCGGTGCAGCGCGAGCACCCAGTGGGAGCCGCCCTTCTGCACCAGCATGATGATCGATATCGTGACGCCGGCAAGACGCGAGCTATTGCGAAGGCCGAGAAGGCCGCATAGGATGATTGCGGACAGCAATGCCAGGACGTAGTTCCAGGGCAGCGCACCAAAGAGCGAGAACGCGAAGCCAAGCGCTGTGCCTATAATTGTCCCGAGGATGCGCTCGCGCGAGGCGGAGATCGTCGCGCCGAAGTTGGACTGCAACACGATGATCGCGCTGATGGCTCCCCAGTAGCCGTCCTGGAGGCCCATTCGCAGCGCGATCCACCAGCAAAGCGCTGCTGCCATGGAAGTTCTGGCTGCGTGAATCAGCAGGCGCCGGTGCTCCCAATTCAGAAGTCCTCCACCGCTTGGTTGGCCAACGCGCAGCTTCACTGCGAGTTGTTGCTGCGACCACGTTCTGGCTTTTGTCAATCGCATCGGTTCTTATCAGATTGCCCCGCTCAGTCATAGGATGACGCATTTTTGTGCATCGGCCTATGAGCAAGCGCACAACAGGTGCGCGGATTCGGCATGTAGCATAGACTCCAAAGGAGTCTCCCGCACATCATGGCGACGCTTCGCGTAGGATACTCGACGAATATAGCGCCCGACCTGTTGGCCGACTTTCCCAAGGGAATCGAACTGGTCGCGTTGCCGCGCGATCTCGATCACGATGTCGAGATCGAGGTGTGGATTCCTGATCCGTATCCAACGCGGAACACGCGCATCGTTCCTCATCTGCGCGGAGTCAAGCTGGTACTGTCATTGATGGCCGGAACAGAGTGGATCCCGGCTGCAATGGGGCCGCATGTGACCATCTGCAACGCGCGTGGCGCACACAATATTTCGACGGCTGAGTGGACCCTCGCGGCGATTCTCACGATGCTGAAGCATTTTCCGCTCTTCCTCGATATTCAGCGGTCGGGCGATTGGAAGCGGCGACGGCCAGAGGCAAGCGCGGAGTATGTGCGTATTACTGGCGACACAAGGGCGTTGTATCCTCCCGTGATGCTGGAGGAACTCACCGGGAAGACGGTGCTCCTAGTCGGATACGGTTCGATCGGGAAAGAGATCGAGCGGATGCTCGAACCGTTCCAGGTGCAGTTAATACGTGTCGCGCGCACTGCGCGAGAGAATTCAAAAGTGCACGCGGTCAGCGAACTCGATGCATTGCTTCCGAAGGCGCAGATCATCGTTCTGATTTTGCCGGATACAGCGGAGAGCCGCGGGCTGATCGATGCGCGCAGGCTCTCGCTGATGCAGCAGGGTGCATTGCTGGTGAATTCGGCGCGGGGCCCCATCGTAAACACAGATGCGCTTGTGCAGGCGTTGCAGAGCGGCAAGATTCGTGCGGCTCTCGACGTCACCGATCCGGAGCCGCTGCCCCCGGAGCATCCGCTTTGGAAGTGCCCGAACCTGCTGATCACTCCGCATGTGGGCGGATCGAGTCCGGAGTTTGCGCGGCGCTCCCTGAAGGTCGCGGCCGATGAACTGCGGCGCTACATGGCCGGAGAGCCGCTGCGCAACGTGGTGCAGGCTGCGGTTTGAGCGGCGCGCTCAGCGCGGCTCCAATCGCGCAGGCCGAGGACGGCAAGAAAGACGAGCACCGCATAAAGCACCGCAGTCAGCCAGAGATCCTTGCTGATGTACTCGTAGATATACAGAAGGTCCACCACGATCCAGAGCCACCAGGCGGCAATGTGTTTGCGCGCCTGCCACCAGCTACCGACGAGACTGAAACTCATCAACGCGGCGTCGAGGTAGGGAAGCGCCGCGTTGAGACGCTTCGTAATCTCGCCCACCACGAAGCTGCCCGCGATGCCGGCGGCCACCGCGATGAGCATGCTCGGCAGTGCAAGCGGAACCACTCGCACCTCGCCCTCCTCACGCACCCCGCGCCACCAGTTCCACCATCCGTAAAGCGTGAAGACGATGAAGAATATCTGGAGCAGCGCGTCAGAGAGCAGCCGGGCGCGATAGAAGACAACCAGATAAAACACGTCAGCGGCAAGTATGATCGGCCAGGAGATGAGCAGGCGCTTGGTGGTGAGCCAGATTCCCACCGCCGTAGTGATAAAGCCGGCGAGTTCTACCCAGTTTGCGGCGAGATAGTGGCCAACAGCCGACAGGATCATGCGCGCACCGCTTCAGGTTTGCGTGTCTCGGCCCAGCGGCGCATTGGCTCGAGCAGTTTTTGCGAGCCGGTTTCGTGGAACCACCGACTGTGTCCCAGCAGGTAATCGCGGGTTGCAACGCGGGCTTTCTCCGGCGAATGCAAGACGCCAAGGAAATAATCGGCCTCAGTAAGAGCAAACTCCGCGTGGCAGAGCGCAAGCATCGGGGTCAGGGCCGACGCCTCCGCGCTGCTGAGCGGGCGCACGCTTTCGTAGCCTTCAAGCATCGCCCACACGTGATCAATGTGCACGGGCATCAGCGCGCCGGCATCAGGATTCTGCATCAGCGCGAGCCACTCCACGATGTTGCGTTCGATCGCCTGGGCGAGGTCGTGGACGGCGTTGGTCCGGTCGGCAAGCCCGAAGTCGATGACAGAGGTCGCGTGTGCAAGAGTGCTACGACCATTCCAAAAGAGATTCGAAGCATGCAGATCATTGTGCGTCCAGAGCGGTTCAAGCGACGAAAGGAAAGGCTTCAGCTCGTCACGAAATGGAGCGAGGAGTTCGAGCGCTCCCTCGCTGTCCTGACACGTCAGCGGATCGGCGGCCAGCGCAGGCCGTTCCGAGATGTACTTCTTCAGCGCTGCTCTGGGATCGGCCGAGCCGAAGATCGTGAAGCTTGCAACCAGCGGGCGCGCTTTTCTCGCGGGAGCTTTGTAACTGGCACCTGCGAGGTGCATGCGCGCAAGCATCTCACCGGCTGAGCGCGCGTGCTCAGTAGACTGAAATGGCGTCCACGAAATCGCATCCCCATACAGGTCGATACCGGTGGGAACTTCGTGTACTTCGTAGGTCCAGTTGCCAGACTCAAGTGCGGTATGCTCGGTGCTGCTTGCGAGAACGCGGGGAACACTGATGCCGTTTGCGAGCAGGTGCCGCATGAAGCAGTGCTCTTCGAGAAGTCCCTCTGCATCGCGCACCGCCCGAGCGTGCCGCTTGACGAAGACTCTTCCTCGGCGGGTTTCCGCCACGCTTGCCGCTGAAAACGGCCGAGGGCTTGTGGAGAGAATTGCGATGGGTTCGGCCACATCCGGAAAATGCTCGAGAACTGAGCGAATCTCCGCCATAGTCAACGGTGCCCAGTCGGGCTCGACTAGTGTGCCATCCAATCCGTGTGTTTTTGTCATCTTGTCCAAATTCAGTCCTTTTGTGCCACCCGCGATTCTCTAGAACGCGTAATGCGCCGACAGCCTCACGGTTGGCGGAGCGCCAAGCCAGATGAAGGTGTCCCCGTATTGCCCGCCGGTATCTCTCCAGTACCGCTTGTTGAGGATGTTGTCGGCATACAGCCGAAAACTGACGTGACCTTCTTCGCCGCCGGGCATGTACCGCGCGCCGATGTTGAACAGGTTGTATCCGCCCACGCTCACAGCATTATCGCGCGTTGCCGCCTTGCGTCCGGTGTAGCTCCAACCGGGCATCAGATGCAGCCTTGGCATGTGCGGGACGACCATATCGGCAAACAACGTGGTGCGCACGTGAGGCACGTTGATCACCTGCTTGTTGTCGAATGCGGGTGTTCCAGTATCACTCGAGATCGCATCGATCGCCATGGCCGAGGCCGTCAACTGCACCCAGCTCGCAGCCTTGCCCTGCGCGCTCACCTCAAGCCCGTCGTGCGTTTCGCGGCCTTCAGATTCGAAGCACTGATCCCCGGCAGAGCCGTTAGGACAGAAGCTGTCAGGCCCCGCAAGCGTTTTGGGATAAAAGAACGGCGCGCGCATGCGAAAGAGCGCCGTGCTCAGCAAAATCCGTTGCCCCGGCTGGTACTTGGCTCCGATCTCAGCCTGACGTGTGAAATAAGGCGCGAGATACTGGCTGGCGTTATCAACCCAGAAAGGAGCCTGCGGTCCCAGTGACAGCAGCACGCTGTAATTGCCATACAGCATCAGCTGTTGTGTTGGGTTGAATGTGACGGCGTATTGCGGCAGCCACACCAGCTTATCCGTGTTGGTCGGGGGAGTCGTGGGATTACTGGCTGTGATGGAGTAGTTGTGATCGCGCAGCGAAACATATCGGCCGCTTGCCAGCAGTTGGATCCGGCCAGGCAGATGCAGGCGGTCCTGCAGCAGCAGAGCCGATTGGTGACTGTCCTCCCAAAGCCGGCGCGGACCCGCCTGCTGCGGCACGCCTTCGGCATTCGTTGCCGGAGAAAACGGCGCGATGGGCTCGTAAATATTCTGCGACCCGATGAATGTGTACACGGCGCCATTCTGCACAACGCCATCGGGAGAATATGGATTGTCGACCGTGTAGTAGCCGGGCATCCGCACATTGCGGAGAAAGATATCGCCGCCAACGGCGAGGTCATGCACGATTGCGCCAGTCTTCACATGACCCAGCGCAATCGCCTCGATATTCCCGTCAATCCGCAGCTCACCGGGATTGCGGTAGTCGTAGATATCGTATCCGCCGTCGGGAGCGAAGAAATACGAGGGCGCCGTTCCGCCGCTGGCGTCGCAAGCCGCCTGGTAATAGCACCCGTACGCATAGATCACGTTATCGTCAATCAGCGAGTGGCTCAGGCTTGCGGCAGCAAATGCCTTCCACGCATGCGGCAGATCATAATCGAAACGCGCTCCGGTGTTGAATGTGTCAAAGGTGTTCGGGGGAGCCCAGGACTGCTGACCCAACATCGTTGACCGGTAGATCCGATTGATGTCCGGTATCGTCGTTCCTCCCAGCAACTGATACCCGCTTCCGTCCGCTTCCCGCTTGTGCTGATATTCGAAGTCGGTCTTTAGAACCGCCGCTGGGCTGATCTTCCAGTCCGCTGTTCCAGCACCCATTGCGCGCCAGCCATCCGCTCCATTGAGATAGCTTTGAATTCCTTCCCCCGCCAAATTGATTCGCGCGCCAACCTGCTTTTGCCCACCGAAAAAGCGCCCCAGATCGACGGCGCCGTAAGCGGTTCCGCGATGATCCGTGGCCAGATCGACCGCATGTATCAGCCTCGGCCGCTTGGTCACGAAATCGATCAGTCCGCCCGCGGAGGCAACGCCGCTCTCAACGCCGGCGATTCCTTTGAGAAGCTCCACGCTCTCCTTGTTCTCGAGCGGAACGTCCTGCTCGCCGGCTATCGTCATGCCGTTAATCTGCAAACCTGTCGCAAGATCAATGGGAAAGCCCCTGATTTGAAAGTCGCCATAATAGCCGACCGGCGCGTAGTCTTCGCCCACAGAGGCATCGTTTTTCACGACATCAGAAAGCACCCGGGAGACCTGGTCGCTCATCACTGCGCTGGTGATGCTGCTGACAGAGAGAGGAGTCTCCTGTACGGGTAGGTCATCGAGACTGGCAGCGGATCCTGCATCCGAGAGGTAATCGTCTTTGACTTCACCATGAACCACGACGGTGGTCGTGACTCGCCCCGGCTTTTGCGAGGGATTATCGGCTGAGGGCGTCGACGCCGGCGGATTCGACTGCGGCTCGGCTGGAGGTACAGCAGGACTCTGCGCCCTTGTCCCTGCCACGGAGAGAACGAGTGCAACCGCAGCTGCAAGATACCGCCATCGGAGGCAGCGCTCTGGCCGAAGACCTGCAAAGTCCAGAGCTTGTCTACGCTGGTAGGAATTGGAAGCGAGTAGCCGCGAATGGAATAAAGATGAGCGCATAGTCTTGTTCCCGCTTTCATGAAACAAGAGCGTTTGCGCTGCGAATGGAGGAAGGTTGCCAACTCGGCTACGAAAGCTTCCCACGCCGGCATTATCCGGATCGGGTTCGAGGGTATCTTCTCAGCCCCACACCGTGGAGCACCCCTGTTTCAATGCATCATTGAATCACCATAGGGGGTTGCAATGCAAATTGGCAGCAGCCGTGACGCCGATGAACGCTAACCGTGAGGCAGCTGCCGGCGAGCCGCGCTTCCAAGCCCGCGAAGCATTCGCAAAGCCAGTTTCGAGGCGGCCGCTCGTTTTGTATCCAATCCGGCACAGATAGATGTGCATTATTGCAGTAATAAGTTGGTGCGATCTGGAAATTAGGGGACAAACTAAGTGGTCTGGATTGGCAACTTATGCTCTTTAGTCGGCGAATTCCTTCGGATTCCCCGATAAGAAACCCAGATTCTCATGTGAATGCACTGTTAATGGTGAAATCCACAGATTCTACTGGGGTTTTGCACTTGCATCCACAGAGCGACCAGGCCTACTGTCTCTAACTAGCTGGTGACTAAATAGTTGATTGGAGCAGCAACTCCGACCGGCTTGAAAGTGCATGTAGCGGTTTCAGTTTAGAAGTTCATGGTCGGCTTGCCGATAGTGAATGGAAGGATTGGGAACGAGAGTGCGCTGAAGACCGGATCAGGATTGATGCGACCTGATTGGAGCCGAAGATTCATCCGCGGTGCAAGCCGGGGATGCAAAGTTCGATTCAGCCAGGGAGAGATCATCGACCCAGCCGCAGATGTGGAAGCGGGGCAACTCGCGAAGCAGATGCGGGTCAGCCGAAGAACAGAGGTTCGGGGAGACTCGAATCGAAGTTGAATCGGCGAACGGTGAAGAGACACGAGATTTAGGGCAACCTGGAAATTGGTCTCGTCGCCGCAGCCAAAGTTGAGGATTCCGGGGCAACCCGGAGAATCAACCGAGGCGAACCGGATGGCGGGTGATCCGAGGTGACTCGGACAGTTGTCAGCCGGTACCGGAGGATGAGTATTTCGGGGCAACCCGGATACTGATCGTCGGCGATACCGGAGGCGCAAGGCGCCGGGGCAACCCGGTGAATTTCGCAACCGGCACCGCCGAAGGATGCGAGAATCGAGGCGACTCGACGATCGATCACCGGTAAAGCCGGAGATGCAGGACGAAGGGCAACCTGAGGACTGTATCGCGGGCGTCGCTGGAGGGGGCGAGAGCTACCGGGGTAACCTGGAACCTCGCTGAAAACCGGCAACGCCGAAGGCATGGAGGTTCGAGGCAACTCGAGCGGACCATCGCCGGCACCGCCAAAGGTCCGAGGCAGCGGGGCAACCTGAGGGTTCGGACGTCGGCTCAGAGAAGGGGAGCGAACTCGGGGCAACCTGAAGACGCAACCCAGACTGGGCGGGAAGATCGAGGCAGCGGGGCAACCTGCGACCCGATCATGAGGCGGAACGGGACGATGTACGATTCAATGGACTAAAGAATCACCCGGGAAGCGCCAGGGGCCGCAAGGCTTCTGGCGTTTTCGTTTGTGGGTGAGTGTGCCGAAATTAAGCCTTTAACATGCAGGCCACGTCTGCTGCCGAGATAACCTCAGCACGACGCGGAAAGAACTTCTCAATGAGACAGGCGTGCAGTTCCGGATCTTGATCAAGACAACAGTCCTTCACGACAATGAGGCGATAGTCGCGATCACTCGCGTCCACCAGGGTGGAGAGCACGACTCCGCTGGTGGCGATGCCGAAGAGGATCAGCGTATCAATCTGGTTTGCGTGCAGGATCATTTCCAGATCTGTACCCAGAACGCATTTACCCGGTGCTTGGTAATTACGATCTCGTCGCCTTGCCGCGCCACATCGGGGTGAATAGCGCGGCCGGCCCCTGAAACATCTGCTGCCATTGCACGGAACTCTTGAGCGCGCCGAAAAGCTTGTTACGTGGGTTGACTTCCGGCAATCCGAGACGAAAGCCGACCTGGACGTGTCTTGATCAGTGCATCGCGGACGCGCCGGGGCCCTGGCCGGGCCGGTTCGCACTGAGCAGAAAGGCGGCCAGCACAAGCCCGATCGACATGTACGATAGCTCCATGTAGACGTCCTGGTAGCCCTGCATCTGCGCCTGCTGATTGAGCTGGTTGTAAATCGAAGCCAGCGCGAGGCCGCTGCTGTTGGCGCCTCCAAAGCTCCCGCCAAGAACGCCCGAAAGAGCTTGCTGATGCTGTGCGAATGCGTTCGATCCTGATTGCATGAAGTTCTGCAGATGCTCCTGATGCCAGGTGGCGCGGCTCGTCACCTGTGCATTCGTGATTGCGATCAGGATGCTGCCGCCGATATTGCGGGCGAAGTTGATGAGTCCGGCGACTTGGTTGCTTTCTTCCTTGGGCATCCCCACGTACGCAGCATTCGTAATCGAGATGAAGCAGAACGGGAGCGGCAACATCTGCACGACTCGCAACCATGAGGCTTGCGCAAAGCTCATCTGCAGATTGGTAACGTACGCGGCATAGCGGAAGGTGGCGACAAACATGAGGAATCCGCACGCGGCCAGTGTGCGAGCGGAGATCTTGCCGGTGGCAAACCCGGCCAGGGGCATCATGATGACGAGGGCAATGCCGCCGGCCGTGAGCGCCAGTCCAGCGGTGGTCGCGTTGTATCCAAGCAACTGCTGCATGAACTGCGGCTGCAGAACCGTATTTGCGTTGAGGACGCCGCCGACCAGCATCATCAGCAGACAGCAGATCGCAAAGTTCTTATACCGGAACAGCTTCAGGTTGATCAGCGGTTCTTTCTGGCGCCACTCCCAGACGAAGAGTCCAATCAAACCGCCGACAAAAAGCACGGCAAAGAAGCGGATGAGGTTGGAGGCGAACCAGTCATTCTCCTCGCCCTTGTCGAGCATGATCTGCATACCGCCCATGGCGATGGTGAGGAATGCCAAGCCCATGTAGTCCATGTTGCGCAGCTTGGATGGATCGGCCTTGATCCACGGCGGATCTTCGACAAGGCGCGTGACGAGGAAGAAGGCGAGGATGCCGACCGGGATATTGATGAAGAAGATCCAGCGCCAAGTGTAGTTATCGGTGATCCAGCCGCCGAGAGTGGGACCAATCGAAGGTGCGAGCACG
>Ga0126381_100008762_pt1 | contig 11318 bp, 10 predicted proteins | sample PanSoiMetPlot_28_FD_96465 | JGI IMG/M metagenome (GOLD analysis project Ga0126381, IMG submission 96465) | Tropical forest soil microbial communities from Panama - MetaG Plot_28 | ecosystem: Environmental > Terrestrial > Soil > Tropical forest > Bulk soil | place: Panama | collected 2016-02-17 | reverse complement strand
GGCCCCGGTCGTGCAGTTGCAGCAGTCGGACGCGACCGGCGATCACCACTGGCCGTTCACCCCCGAGGCCAACCGTCGCGGGCGGGTCGAAGCCCGGCGGGTGCTGGAGGCTCTCGAGGCGTCGGGCGCGACCGACGTTGCGCTGATACTCGAGGTGATCCACCCGTTCGAGGCCGACGACGATCGGGTCATCGACGACCTGCGCAAGTCGGTGGACTACTGGCGGAGCGCGCTGTCGGGCGGCGGGAACGCTGTCGCGCATCCGTGCGTCAGGCGGACAGCCGAGTAGGCGGCTGATAAGCGGACACCGGCGCGGATGTACTCGTAGCTGTCCTCTCCGCAAGATCGCCGGTTACAATTCGGCCCTTCTGACCGGGGCGACTCGTTATGTGCGTCTCAAATGCGATTCAGATCGCGCTGGCGCCGTCGCCATATCGGCCGGTCTGGACGGCGAGCGGCTGGCTGGATATGGGCCAGTGTGGCGCGCGCATTAAGGCGTAAAGCGCTCTGGCTCAGGCCGAAGCGCGGAATCGGGACTGCGGTGCGGGAGCGCTAACGGGCCGTTACCGAGTTGTTACATTACTCCCTCTTGACACTTGTCATGTGCAGGCGGAGCGTCGTGCTTGCTGCGGTGAGGATCTGCCTACCGCAGCCCAGGGGGTTACGGCGTGGGTCTTTCGCACGGGGGCGCTCCATCGGACCTTGGCGGTGCGTCAATAGTCCGGTGTTAAGCCAAGCTCCTCATCGCACTCGCAAGCCTTCGTGCTCTCTGCCGTCAATCACAGAAATTGGCGGCTCTGAAACTATCAGCGTGCTGGGCCTATGCCGAGCACAAATGCAGGGGGTGGCACTTGCATTGAACGTTAAATGGAATGGGCCAGCAAGCTCGCGGAGATGGCGGGGCGCTGTCACGGTTGCCGTCGGGTTCGCCATGTTTGTGACGGGATGCTCGCGGTCACCTGGGCTCGGCCACGACTTTTTCAGCAATGCCGGGCATCGTGCGTATCTGGCGCCGTTTCACCCTGCGGATTTCCACCACCCCACTGTGATCACCAACCCGTACTTCCCTCTGGCAGTGGGGGCCTCCTGGCGGTGGAAGGGCCAGTTCCGGCAGCAGCCGTACGAACAGCAGGACCTGGTGCTGAACTACACCCGGCGGATCGACGGCGTGGTAACCCAGCCGGTAGTTGACCGGGACCTCGTGAGGGGCCAAATAATCGCGGGATCGATCGACTACTACGCCCAGGATGACGAGGGCAACGTGTGGTACCTGGGGGAGGCCACAGAGCATTACGTAAACGGGCATCTCACCGATCACGCCGATTCGTGGATCGCGGGAAAGGGTGGCGCCTTGCCTGGCATTTTCATGCCGGCCCGCCCCGCCCTGGGGAAGCGTCGCTACCAGCAGGAGTACGCCCCGAACGTGGCGGCCGACGTCGAGCACATTACAAGCATTTCGCGGTCGATATGCGTGCCGCTGCGCTGCTACGCCCACGTGGTGGAGGCGGTCGAGACCACCGTGCTCAATCCCGGGGTTGCGTCCGCAAAATACTACGCACCAGGCGTGGGCTTGATTGGAGAGGACACGAAGTCCGGTGACCCCTACTCGTATGCACTTACCTCGTTCACGTGGCCCGGTGCGGCGCCAGCAGGGGGTGAGTCGTGACTGAGGAGGCGGAACTTCCTGGCGATGCGGCCCAGGCGGGCGGTGTGATGCCGACCGCCGAGCCCGAATCTGGTACTGCCGAGCTTGATGGGGAACGACGGCGCCGCCACGCCTCCTCCGGAACGGCATCCTCCGTGGTCCGCTTGGCCGGCATTTCGTGTCGGCGGGGACGCCGGCAGGCGTTGCACCGTGTGAGCCTGGAAGTCCAGTCGGCCCGGGTGACCGGTGTGCTTGGCCTCAACGGCGCAGGGAAGAGCACGCTGCTCGGTGTGGTGGCAGGGCTGTACCGTCCCTTCGAGGGAACCGTCTGGGTGCTCGGGGAGCGCCTGCCGTCCAGGGGCCCCGAGCTGCGGCGCCGCATCGGGGTGGTCCTCCAGGAGACCGCGCTCTATGAGGACCTAACGGTCACCGAGAACCTGCGGCTCACAGCGGCGCTGTACTCGCTGGCCCGGCCCGCCCGGCGCATCACGGAGGTTCTTGAGCTGATTGATCTGGCCGAGCGAGCGGGCGATATGGTGGCCAGCCTGTCCGGCGGCATGCGCCGCCGGGTGACCCTGGCCCGGGCGCTGCTGCATCAGCCGGAACTTCTGATCATCGACGAGCCGACACTCGGCATCGACGCCGAGGCGCGCCACGCGATCTGGGAGCACATCCGGCTGCTGCGGGCCCGTGGCACTACCGTCATCGCGGCCTCGAACTATCTCGACGAGGTCCAGGCGCTGTGCGACACCGCGGCTGTCCTGCACGAGGGAAGGCTGGTCGCCAATGAGACCCCGGCATCCCTGGTGGCGCAGGCGGGCCAGTGCCTCGACCTGGACTGCGCGGCGGATGCCGCGGCCGGCATCACCGATCTGGTCCTGAACTTGCCCGGTGTGACACGAGCGGAGGTGTCCTCGGGGGGGCTCACCGTGTTTCTGCGCGAAGACGCTGACACCGACGAAATAGTTCGGGAGGTACTGCAGCGAGCGCATATAACCGGCTTCCGGGTACGCGCCGCGGATCTAGCTGAGGTGTTCGGGGTGCTCGACCCGGTGCGGAAAGAGACGGCGTGAAAATGACGCCGACCCTGACCGCGCTAGGCGGCGGGTTCCGCGCCGAGTTCCAGCAACTTCGGCGCTCCCGGCTGCTCGTCGTGCTGACCATCGCCGAGGCAGTGACGTTCCTAATGCTGGTGAGCATCTTCGGCCTCACCGGCAGCCATGTCCCGACAGCGGTCGTCGATCGCGACGGCGGGAAGCTGGCGCGTCAATGGGCCCAGGTGATGTCAGCGACCTACCAGACCTACGGGGTTCGGTACATGGATGCCAGCTCCGCCGAGAAGGCCCTGAACCGGGGCGACGTGGCGGCCGTCCTCTACATCCCCGACGGCTTCTCACAGCATATGGCTCATCACTCCATGATCCGGATTCACTTCCGGGTGGACAATGTGAACGCCGACCTCACCAACGAAGTGGAGCTGGGCATTCCGCCGGCTGCGAGGGCCTTCGCCGTCGCGAACCACTTTCCCGGCATACGGGTCGTCAGCGCGGAGACGGACCTAGTGCCGCACGAAGTCGGCTTCATTCCCTATCTGGTGGTCAGCGCACTGGCTCTGGCCGCGTTCGTGGTAGCGGGGACACTGGCCGCCAGCGCGGTGGCCAGGGAGTTCGAGACCGGCACCCTGGCCTATCTCAAGCTGTCACCGGCTCACCCACTGATCCCCCTCGCCGGGCGCCTGCTCGCCACCGGGGCGGTGTCGGCCGCTGCCGTATCCGTCTCCGCTCTGCTGGTCGTCGTCGGCTACGGGGTGGAACCCGTCCATCCGGCTGCCACGGCGGTCGGCCTGCTGCTGTGCGTAGTCATTTTCTCCTGCATCGGTGCTGGGATCGGCACCGTGGTGCAGCGTGCCCTTCCCCTGTCGGCCCTGATCTTCGGGCTGGCCCTGACCTTCTATCTGGACAGCGGGTCCCTGGAGCCGGCCCGCTTTTACGGCAACCGCCTGTGGGTCATCGGGCACACCTCGCCGGCCTACTATGCGGTCGGGATACTCCAGTACGGCGTCCACGGTCTCCGGGTCACCCCGGAGACCATCCCCGTTAGCTTCGCGGCGCTGATCTGCTGGGCGCTGCTGGCCGCCGGGGCGGCGTGGCTCGGGTTGCGCCGGGCGGTGGTGACATGATCACCCGGGTCGCCCGGGCGCTGCGGCAGACGTGGACGCTGGCGGCACACGACGTCGGGCAGTGGCGGCGAGCCCCATGGGCCGTGGCCGCGGCCCTCATCCCGCCCGTGGCGCTGGCCCTGCTGGCATATGTCCTGACTTTCAATCTTGGCCACCAGCCCATCGCGCTTGTGCAGGAAGCCCACGGCCGTTACTCCGACCACATTGCGGGCATATTCCGGGCCCAGCGAGGCGACCTATACACGCTCATCAATGCCGACCGCGCCAGCGCAATGCGCCTATTGGACAGCGAGCAGGTGGCGGCGGTGGTCGTGATACCCAAGAACTTCGACGCTGCCGTCGCCCGCTGCCCGGCGCTTCAACCGGACCAGGTCATTCACGACTACACATACGCCCGGTCGGGATGCCCGGCCGCCCAACTACAGGTAACGCTCAACAACGTCAACCACAACTTCGCTGGCGAAATCCGCCGCGCGCTGTCGGAGACTGTGGCGTTTTTCGACGCCCCTGACGTCATCACGCCGGTCTCGGAGACGCAACTGGACATGAGCGACCTGAACCCGTACCGGGTCAACGTGATGACCGCATTGACGCGCCCAAACACGGTCGACTACATCCACTACGCGGTGATCCCTTGCCTTGTGCTCCTCATCCTGAGCGTGGGGGTGATGGGCACCGCCCTGCTTTGCGCTCGGGATATCGAGCGTGGCACTGCCCGGCACCTCGCGCTGGCGCCGGTCTCCTCGGTGGTGCTCGTCGCGGGCCGACTCCTAGGCGGCGTGCTGGTCTCGCTCGTGGTCATTGTGCCCACCCTGGCCCTCGCCGCCTGGACCGGCGTGATCGCGCCGCCCGTGGGACACTTGCCAGCCCTCGGGCTGGTGTTGCTGGCCACCGCCGTGTGCGCGGCCGGCTTGGGCGCGGTGCTCGGCGCCACGTTGCGGGGCGCCCGGCTCGTGTCAATGGCTGCGGCGGTCATCTGCACCTACCTGTTCTTTCTGGGCGGAGGATTCACCACGATCCAGTTCCTGCCAGCCTGGTTGCACCGCATGACGGCGTTCGTGCCCACCAGTTACGCCATCGACGGACTTCGCCAGAGCCTGTTCTATCCAGGCCTGCACGGCTTCGGGCCGGACATGCGAGTGCTGCTTGGCACCGCAGCCGTCGCCGTGGTCGTCGGCGGCGTTGTCGTGCGCAGAGCCTGGAGCCGCTAACGAAGCCGCTGGCTGCGCTCGCGGCACGGCTCGCATCGGTCTCAGGTTCGGCGAGCCTATGGACCGTGAGCTGACCAGGTGGAACACCTTCGATGACGGCTTTAGCGTGGCAGGGCTGCCTGGATCGCGCCGCCTATGGCCTGCGCTATGCGGTCGGCGGCCTGGCCAGGGTCGGGCTGGCCCGCATCCAGCCAGGCGATGACGGCCTCGGTGGTGAGCGCGGGGATCAACCGGGCTGCCCAGTCCAGCCAGGGCCCGGGCGGTATCTGCCTGGCCAGGTCGCGCCGGGCGACCTCGGCGGACGCCGCGGTGAGGCTGTCGGCCTGGTCGCGGAATTCGGGTTCCCGGGCTGCGTGGCGGAACAGCAGGCGGAAGGCGCCGGGGTCCGCGGCGGCGGCGCGGATTAGGGCAGGGATGGCATCGTCGCCGTAGTCGCCGGTGCCGACCGTCGCAGCGAGCCTGTTGCGGGCGCGGTCGAGGACCGCCCGGTACAGGTCGGCTTTCGATTCGAAGTGCCGGTACAGGATCACGCGGGTGATCCCGGCTTCAGCGGCCACATCATCCAGGCTGGTGGCGCTGAAGCCGGCGCGGGCGAACGCGCGAGTTGCGGCTCCCAGGATCTGCTCGCGCCGCTCGGCGCGTCGCAGGCGGCGCACCGGCCCGGTGGCAGCGACCGTCCCAGCTGTTGCAGCCGTCGCCGGTGCTGCCGGGGCTGCCGGAGCTGCCCGGGTTGCCGGGGCTGCCGGGGTTGCCGAACGGGCTGCGCTCACGTTCCTCCAGCTCCCTCTTGTATATGGAACAGTATACAAGTAACTTAGTTTAAGTATGAGTGTACAAACGTTGGTATATAAGGAGTCGGCTGTGACTGCTGCCGCACAGCTGCCGTTCGATCAGGCGCATCCGCTGCAGGTCGCGCCGGAGCTGACCGCCTTGCAGGCCCAGGGCCCGGTCCACCGGATACGCACCGCTACCGGTGATCCAGCGTGGCTGGTCACCGGATACGAGCAGGTTCGGCGGCTGCTGGCTGACCCCAGGCTCGGTCGCTCCCACCCCGACCCCGCCCGCGCTGCCCGCACAGGGGAGTCCGTGCTGTTCGGCGGGCCGCTTGGCAACTACGACACCGAGGACGCCGACCATGTCCGGATGCGCTCACTGCTCCAGCCGCATTTCACGCCCAAACAGATGCGGGCGCTGCGGCCGCGCGTCGAGACGCTGACCGCCAGGCTCCTTGATGAGCTGGCCCGGCGGGATCCGCCTGCCGACCTGGTCAAGGCGCTGGCGGTGCCTCTGCCTGTGCTGGTCATCTGCGAACTGCTCGGCGTGCCCTATGACGACCGTGACCGATTCCGAGCCTGGACGCGGGACGCCGCCGACGTGCGCGACCGAGCCCGCTCCGAGCGAGGACTGGCCGCCTTGTTCGGCTACGGCAAGCAGTTGGTTGCCCGCAAACGCCACCACCCCGGAGACGACATCATCTCCCGGCTCTTGGCCACCCACGAGACAGGCGACGATGAGATCGCGATGCTGTCAATGTTCCTGCTGTTCGCCGGGCACGAGACCACCGTCGTCGCCATTGGCGTGAGCGCGCTGCTCCTGCTCACCCATCCCCGCCAGTGGCAGGCCATTCACGATGACCCCAGGCTGATCGCCGCCGCGGTGGAGGAAACGCTGCGGGCGGCCAGCACCGGCGGCGGCGGGATTCCCCGCTACGCCCGTACCGGCCTGCGGATCAACGGTGCCACGGTCCGCGCCGGGGACCTCGTGCTGCTCGACAACTGCGCCGCCAACCACGATCAGGCCATCTTCGCTGAACCTGAGCGGTTCGACATAGCCCGCTCGGCCGCCTCTCACCTCACGTTCGGCCACGGCGACCGTTACTGTCTCGGCGCGCCACTGGCCCGGATCGAGCTGCAGGCGGTCTTCTCCCAGCTCATCCCGCGCTTTCCCAAGATGCGCCTGGCTGTGCCAGCCCGGGAGCTTACATTCAGCCGCGACACGCTGGCCGGCGGCCTCATACGGCTCCCTGTCACGTGGTAAGGCGGCTACAGCAGGCCCGGCGGCGCATTATCGGCCCAATCGGCACTGCCGCACGTCTTGCGCTTGGCGGCTATTTACGCCGGTTGACCTGCCTGAGCAGCGGGTGCTCAAGATGTAACGGAGGAACCGTCGCGTACCTGGCACCATCTTCAACGCCGTGCTCAACCGCACAGAACAACAGCACGCCGGCTGAGCGATAACCCAGGCATGTGGCGGGTCTCAGCATTTGGTGCGGGGGAGATGTGCCACGGACTCGATGAAGTTGATGGCCTGGCAGGTCTGCTGGGGCACGTAGTTGCCATGCTGGATCTTGCCGGCGGCTCGGTCCTGGCGCTGGCAGACGATGTCCTGGCGGCGGCAGTAGTCGCGAATGCGGCGCGCGAGCGGCGGTGCAAAGGGAAGGCGGCGCGGCGAGCCGCTGTAGCGGCGGTCGAAGGTGCCGGCGGCAGTACGGGTGTCCGCCGGGTTGAATTCCGGGTCGGCCAGCAGGACGGCCGCATCCACCCGGTCCCGCGCAGCGGCAGAGAGCGTCGCGCTTTGGAGCGCGTCACCTGTGATCAGCGCTCCCGCGGAGTAGCCGGCCAGTACCACCCGCTCTGATGGGCACTGGCGCGAGCGTCGGTTGAGGAAGTGGGCCAGAGCCTTCGCGTCGCGCGTGAGCTGGGCGAAGTCCGGGCGGACGGCGTCAAACGGCCATCCATAGCCGGCGAGTCGGCGATCAGCCCTCCGCAGCGCGTCATAGATCGGGTAGACGGTGGTGCCCATGGCCAGCCGTTGCGACGGATCTTCTCCACTGCCGCGCACCCCCAAGAACAGCAGGCCAGAGCAGCCCGGAGGATGTCTCGGCTCAAACGGGCCGACTGGAGCGCTACAGCCGGTCACCACGGTCACCGCGGCCGCGGTCACGCAAACCAGGATCCCTGTTCCCCGCGCCCGGAGCGCGGACCACGGATTGTTCAGGTCCATAGACCTTGACCTCCTGCTCAGCGCGGTCGGCCCGAGCCACGCTGGCCAGATGGGGTGCCGGGCGGCGTTAGCGCTCGCAACCACCGCACTCCTCCGTTGCGGTCGCTGGAGCAGGGAGCGTATGTGCCGGTTGCTGACCGGAAGCTGACCCGCACCGGATCGTCAGCTGATCGTCAGGTCGGGTGCGCCACGCGGCAGGCGCGCGCTAGACGGAGATGAGCTCGACGTGGACGCCCGCGGCCTCGGCAAGCGCCCGCAGGTCGCCAGGATCGGAGGTCAGGATGTCGTCCCCGTCCGCGGCAAGGCAAACCACCGCCGCGTCGATCGCATCGGACGCGCCACTGCGGGCCAGGAGCATGCCCGCCTGGCGGCCCAGTCTGTCGTCGAGCGCCGCGATCTCGACCCCGGCCAGCAGCCGCGCGACCGGCACCTGCCGGCCGGTACCCCCGCGCCACACCTGGGCAACCACTCCCCCATGGCTCACCGGCGCGCGTCCGGCCAGCAACTCCCGCTTGATCAGGGCCACCACGTCCCGGTCATTTCGCTCGACCGCCATGAATGCCCCGGCGTCGAGCACCAGCACCTCAGGCGGCTCCTTGCGCCGACGCCCCGCCCTGGCCTGCCGAATTCTGCGCGCCTCGAACTACCACCGCGCGGCCTCGCGCACGGCGCGCGGCCTCGCGCATCTCGGCCTCGGTGATCTTGCCATGCTGGGCCTCGAACGCGGCGACGAACTCATCAAGAGCTCGCAGCCTACGATCATGGGCGACCTTCAGGCGCAGCGCCTCATTCACCCAGGCGCTGACGCTCTCGGCCCGGCCTTCGCTCACCGCCTCCTGCGCCACCGCCAGTAGGTCCGCGTCTACCGACGCGGACAACCGCTCCTTGGCGTTCACACAAACATGCTACAACAATGCCACTTTCGTAGCAGCCGTCAGATCGCGCGGCTCTCCGACGATGGTGCGGCGGCAGGAGGGCCACGTTGTGCGTATACCACGTCAATAGCGGCAAACCGCTTGACTACATACTGGCCGGGCCCCACGATCGTTGAACGTTCTTCGACCTGTCGAGCGGCGAACGCGGGAGGATGCTAATGAGCTGGCCGAGGCGGGCACCGGCCCTGGTTGCCGCAGTGACGCTGACGATCGCGGCGGCCTTCGCTTCCGGCGGGACCGCCTTCGCCGCATCTGGGGGGCACCTGCGAGGCTTCGCCAAGTTGCCGCTGAAGGTAAAGGTCATCGGCCGGCTGCGCGACGGCCGGCCGATGCTAACCAGCACCACACCCACGGGCCTGAGGCCGGCCGCCATCGCCAGGGCGTACTCGCTATCTGGGCTATCCCCAACATCAGGCGACGGGGCCGGGCAGATCATCGCGATCGTAGACGCGTTCCACGACCCGCACGCGCTGTCCGACCTCAACAACTTCAACAAACGGTACGGCTACGCAGCGCTGTCCACGTGCACGTCGCTGACCCAGACCGGGCCGTGCTTCGAACAGGTCGATCCGCAAGGAACCCCGAATGTCAACGCCGGCTGGGCGCTCGAGGAGTCTTTGGACATCGAGTGGGCGCACGCCGAGGCACCCGCCGCGAAGATCGTCCTGGTCGAGGCGGCGAGCAACAGCAATGCGAACCTGTTCAACGCGGTCAAATCGGCCAACGGGCTCGGCGCCACCGAGGTGTCGATGAGCTGGGGCGGCGCGGAGTTTAGCGGCGAGTCGACCTTGGACTCTATTTTCACTCACACGGGGACCTTCTACACGGCATCGGCCGGGGATAGCGGGCATCAGGCCGAGTATCCGGCGGCGTCGCCCAACGTCATGGCCGTCGGCGGCACGACGCTGAACGGGTGCAGCGGGAGGTCCTGCCTCGGGTTCACGAGCGAGACGACCTGGTCAGGCTCCGGCGGGGGCGTTTCCGGGCGGGAGCCACTGCCCACCTACCAGGCCAACTACACAGGGCCGGTGTCCGGCGCGTCGACGATCTCCCTGCTGACCCACGCGAAGCGGGGGATCCCCGATGTGTCCTTCGACGCGAATCCGAACACGGGCGTGTCGGTCTTCGACAGCACCACATTCAAAGGCCAGTCCGGCTGGTTCACGCTCGGCGGCACCAGCGTCGGCGCGCCCAACTGGGCCGGGATTCTCGCGGCGGGCCAAGCCGCTGGCAGCACCGCGTTGCAGGGCAGCGCGGCGATCTACGCGGGCGGTTACACGACCAACCTCAGGGATATCACCAGCGGAACCAACGGCACGTGCGGAACGGATTGCCGGGCTGGCACCGGCTATGACCTAGTGACCGGCCTCGGCAGCCCGATCAATTACCCGTGAGGGTTAGAGTGCCGCGCTGACGATGGTGCGGGGGCCTACCAGGCTCGAAGATCGGCCGCGTCGCCAATCCGGCAGGTGGGCTCAGGCTGCCCGACGGTAACGCAGCGCGGCCAAAGGTGCGAATACGGCGACAAGGCCGAAACACCAGATCATGGCTACCACTGCGTGCGAGATGGTCGGGCCCCCGAGCAGCAACGCTCGGATGGCGTTGACGGTGGCGGTAAGTGGCTGGTGGTCGGCGTAGGCGCGCACCGGGCCTGGCATGTTCCTGGTCAGCAGGAACGCGCTCGAGGGGAACGCGAGCAGGACGGTAAGCGGGAGCGAGACGGCCGCGGCGGCCTCGGCGCTCTTGGCGGCCAAACCAAGCAGGGCGGTCACCCACGAAATGGCGAAACCGAACAGCAGCAGCAGGCCGGCCGCGGCAACCAGCGCGGGCGGGCTCGTGCGCAGGCGGAATCCAACCAGGTATCCCACGCCGAGCATCAGGACGATCCCGAACAGGTTGATCAGCGCATCGGCCAGAACGCGGCCGACGAGCACGGCGGAGCGGGCCATGACCAGCGAGCGGAACCGCTCGATCAGGCCGTTGTGTAGATCTTCTGCCATGCCGACCGCGGTGTTCTGGGCGCCGAACATCACGGTCTGCACGAAGATCCCGGCCATGAGGTAGTCGGTATAGCTGACTCCGGGGATGTGGATCGAGTTGGCGAATACGTAGCGGAACAGAAGCACGAAGAGCACTGGCTGGATCGTCGCGAACGCAAGCACCTGGGGCCTGCGGGTCATTCCGATGAGGTTGCGTCTGGCCACTGCCAGGGCGTCGGCGGTCGCCCAGGCCAGCTTGGATCGCCGCTCTGACGAGAGGGAGAGGTCGGCTGCTGCGGTGAGCGTGGTCATGAGGCGAACCCTTCGATGCTGTCGGCCGCGCCAGTCGGCCCCGGAGCGGGCCCG
>Ga0126381_100008761_pt1 | contig 11319 bp, 10 predicted proteins | sample PanSoiMetPlot_28_FD_96465 | JGI IMG/M metagenome (GOLD analysis project Ga0126381, IMG submission 96465) | Tropical forest soil microbial communities from Panama - MetaG Plot_28 | ecosystem: Environmental > Terrestrial > Soil > Tropical forest > Bulk soil | place: Panama | collected 2016-02-17 | reverse complement strand
AGGTCCGCAACATCAGCCGCCGAACCGGTTCGGGCTGCCGGTCCAGCACCTCGGCCAGCAGGTACTCGGCCACCGTCCGCTCGGTGCCGGAGAACTCTTCGGCAAACCGCCCCGGATCGGGGCGCCCGGCCAGTGACAACGCCGCCAGCCGCAACCCGGCCGCCCACCCCTCGGTCCGCTCCACCAGCGGCGCCGGATCGGGCAGCCTCACCCCGGCGGCGTCGAACAGTTCCTCGGCCTCGGCCACGGTGAACCGCAGATCGGGCTCGCGGATCTCGGCCAGCTCGCCCTCCAGCCGCAGCCGGTGCAGGCCCAGCTGCACATCATGCCGGGTGGCGAGCACGAACCGCAGCTCCTCTGGCGCCCGCATTACCAGCAGCTCCAGCTGCCGCTGCGCTTCGGCCGGGCCCAATTCGTGCACGTCGTCGATCAAGAGCCAGATCCGGTCCTCCAGCGGCGCCAGGTCCTTCAGCAGCCGCTCGGCGATCGCCCACCCGTCCAGGTCCGGCGCCGCTGTCAGCTCCCGCACCAGCGCCGACCCCGGCGTCGTCTGGCGCAGCGCGCCGAGCACCGACAGCCAGAACTGCTGCGGATCCTGCTCGCCGCGCCCGACCGTCACCCACGCGGCGCTGCCCGCCGCGCCCGCCCGGCTGATCCACGAGCGCAGCAGGACCGTCTTCCCGCTGCCCGCCGGGGCCGATACCACGGTCACGCGGGCTGCCCCCAGCCGCTCGAACAGCCTGGGACGGGAAACAATACCTCCCGCACCAGGACCAGCGACGCCACCGGCAACGGCGTCCAATCCGACAGCGGACCCCATGTTCCCGATCATCGCACCACGCCGGGCCACCTGGCCCAGGTACCGGACGCGGAAATGCTGACCGCCGCCGTGCGCCAGATGCCGTTCCGCGCGCCTCCGGGATATTCACCTGGGGCGAGCTGACGAGTCTACGCCGCGTCCTGATGCGGCTATGGTGCCGTTGTTTCGGGCCCGGCCGATCGCTGGGCCTGGTCCTGGGCGGGGGCCGGCTGGGCGGGCGGTTCGCCGTAACCGGCCGGGGCGGGCCTGCGCGGCTGCCTGGCTCGGTCGGGTCCGAAGGCGAAGCCGGCGACTGCGCCGACCGCGGCGAACGCGGCCGCGGCGAGCAGGACGTCGTTGAGCCCGCTGGCGGTGCCGGCGCGGGCGGCGTGGGTCACCGCGGCGCGGGCAGCGGGCGGGACCACGGCGGCTACCCGGGTGCCGGCGCCGGAGGCAACAGCGGCGGCCAGCCGGTGGGCGGCACCGGGCGGGGCCGGCAGGCCGGCCAGGGCGTGCAGGGTGGCGGTGGTGACGCGGGAGGTATACAGCGCGCCGAGCACGGCCACGCCGGTGGCGATGCCGACCTGGCGCAGCGTGTTCACCAGGCCGGCGGCCATCCCGGCGTGGGCGGGCTCGACCGCGGACAGCGCTGCCGAGGCCAGGCCGGTGGAGGTGACGCCCAGGCCGATCCCGGCCAGGAGGAACCCGGGCAGCAGCACGAGCCAGGTGGAGGTGGCGGTCAGGTGGGCCATGGAGGCCAGCCCGGCCGCGGCCGCGACCATGGCCACACCCAGCAGCACCCGCATCGCCACTTTGCCGATTAGCCGGCCGGTGACCGGGGCGACTGCGAAGGAGACCAGCGACAGCGGCAGGAACCGCAGCCCGGCTTGGACTGGGGAGTAGCCCAGGGTGTTCTGCACATACAGCGACAGGTAGGTGATCACCCCGATGACCGTCGCCGAGATCGCGAACGCCACGAACCCGGTCGCGGCAAAGCTGCGCCGCCGGAACAGGCGCAGGTCGGCCATGGGCTCGGCAACGTGCAACTCGTAGGCGACGAACCCGGCCAGCGCCGCCGCGGCGGCAGCGAACAGGGCCGTGATCGCCGGGCTCGCCCAGCCCAGCGCGTTGCCGCGGATCAGCGCGAACATCAGCGCGGTCAGCGCCCCGGTGATCAGCGCCGTGCCCAGCCAGTCGGCCCGGCCGCCGGCCGGGTCGCGGGACTCGCGCAGCCGGGCCGCCCCGGCCGCGAAGGCCGCCACGCCGATGGGCAGGTTGATGAAGAAGATCGACCGCCAGCCCAGCGTGTCGGTCAGCACCCCGCCGGCCAGCGGCCCGATGGCGGTGGCGCCGCCGATCGTGGCGCCGAAGACGCCCAGCGCCCGGGCCAGGGCGGCGCCGGAGAACTCCACGCGCAACAGCGGCGTGCCGGTGGCGAACAGCACCGCGCCGCCGACACCCTGCAACGCGCGGAACAGTTCCAGCGCCAGCGCAGTTGGGGCCAGCGCGCACGCCAGCGACCCGGCGGTGAACACGGCCAGCCCGGCCAGGAATAGCCGGCGCCGGCCCATGCGGTCACCTATCGTGGCCGCCGGTAGCAGCAGCACCGCCAGCACCAGCGCGTAAGCATCGATCACCCACTGCAGATCCGGCAGGCTCGCCCGCAGATCCCGCTGAATCGACGGCAGCGCCACGCTCACCACGGTGATGTCCAGCAGCAACATAAACGTCGCCGTGCACACCAGCACCAGCGTCCACCGCTGCCGCGACGACGTCCCGGAGACTTCTGACATCTGCCTCACCACCCCAAGCGGCGGCCGCTGCCATGAAGGCTGCGGTCAGCTGGCGTTTCCAGTAGAGTGAGTGCTCACATCACCTTAGGTATAGTGAGTGCGCACTCTACTGTCAAGAGGCCAGTAGCCGACCAAGGAGGCGGTCATGCCGACCCCGGCGCGCCAGCGCATCCTTGACGCCGCCCTGGGCCTGATCCAACAGCGGGGAATCGGGCGGGTCACCACCAGGGAGATCGCCATGGCGGCCGGCGCGGCCGAGGGCAGCCTGTTCAAGAACTTCGGGGACAAAATGGGGCTGCTCACCGAGCTGCTGACTTATGAGCTGCCCGAGAACCGGGCATGGCGGTCCGTCGCCATCGAGGCGCCACCGGGCCACGGGGACCTGGTCGCTGGCCTGGTTCTGTTCATGGAGCGGGCGATTGACTACTATGCCGCGGCGCTTCCCCTCACCGCCGGGTCGCTAGCCGACCGGGAGCTACTGCGCCGCCACCAAGCTCTCAACCGCGAGCGTGGCTCCGGTCCGCAACTGGCCCTGCAGGCCACCGTGGACTGCCTGCGCGGCTGGCAGGAAGCCGGTTACCTCGACCAGGCGGCCGATCTCTATCCGATGGCCGTCGCCCTCTGTGGCGGCGCCCTGATCTGTGCCTACATCGAGCAGCTCGCCGGGCCGGGGCAGATACGGGGCGGCCGCGACGGCCTCATCCATTCCCTGATCGACAGCGCAGTCGGACCGCACATGACCAAGGACGCCTCGAGCGCATCCTGAGCGATGCGGCGGGTAGGCACGATGCCGCCGTCCACCTCAACTGTCTTGACCACGCGGACACGACCCTTGGCGACCGGCTCGGGCCAAGGTCGAAAACACTTTTACTATCTAGACCGGTCACCCTAGTATGCTCAGCGTGGCCAGGCATACCAGTACGCGCCGGCGGGTTTTGGAGACTGCCGCGAGGCTCTTCCAGCGGCAGGGTTACGCCGCTACTGGACTCAACCAGGTCCTGACGGAAAGCGGCGCGCCCAAGGGCTCGCTCTACTTCCACTTTCCCGGCGGCAAGGAGCAACTGGCTGCCGAGTCGATCACCATCTCCGGCACCCGGGTCGGCGAGCAGATGGCCGCCATCGTGTCCGCCGCCGAGGATCCCGCAGGCGCGATTTCCGGACTGGCCAACCTCTTCGCCGCCGATCTCGGCGGGTCCGGGTTCCACAGCGGCTGCCCGGTCGCCACGGTCGCGCTGGAGGCCGCCGCCGACAGCGAGGCAATCCGGTCACGCTGCGAGAGCGTCTACGGCGCGTGGGCCGAAGGCCTGTCGGTTGCGCTCGAGCGCTGGGGCGTGGCCCCGCAGGATTGCCTGCCGGTTGCCGAGTTCGCCATCTGCGCCCTCCAGGGCGCGATTCTCCTCGCCAAGGTCCGGCGTGACGCTAGGGTCCTCGACTCGGTCGCTCGCCAGCTCGCCGGGCAGATCAGCCAATCGATCCGGGCAGAAAGGCCGTGACCATGCGCATTTATCACCTCAATTGTGGCTCCATGCGGCAAATCGACCCGGCCGACGGCCCGGACAGCCCGCTTCGCCCCGCCCGTACCGTCTGCCATTGCCTGCTGGCCGAGACCGATTCTGACGGGCTGGTCCTGGTCGAGACGGGCCTGGGCACCAACGACGTCCTGCACCCAGCCGACACCCTCGGCGAGGAGTGGGTGACCCTCGCCGAACCCGCCCTCGACCTGGCTGAGACTGCCCTGTACCAGCTTCGCGACATCGGTCACACAGCGCACGACGTGCGGCACATCGTGCTGACGCATCTCGACCGGGACCACGCCGGCGGGCTTGCCGATTTTCCTCAGGCCACGGTCCACGTGCTCCGGGCTGAGTACGAGGCGGCGATTGCCGGGACCGCCGACCGTTACCGCGCCGCGCAGCTTGCGCATGGCCCCCGCTGGGCCACCTATGCCGGCCACGAAGGCGATCAGTGGTTCGGCTTCGATGCCGTACGAGGACTTGACGGGCTGTCCGCTGACATCCTGCTCATCCCGCTCGGCGGCCACAGCAAAGGCCACAGCGCGGTCGCAGTGAACACCGGGCAACGCTGGCTGCTGCACGCCGGCGACGCCTACTTCTACCACGGCGAGGTAGATCCCGATCATCCCCGCTCCCACCCGCTGCTGGACTTCGTCCAGCTGGGGGCGGAGGTGAACAGGGAACTGCGGCTCGGCAACCAAGCCCGGCTGCGCGAGATCGTGCGGCTGCACGGGGACGAGGTAGCGGTGGTCTCTGCTCATGATCCCTGGGAATTCCACCGCTACCATCGGGCACCAGCGGCGGCTCGATGAATGCCACTTTGCCCCGTGACGCCCGCGGGCGCAGGCTGGCTGACAACCCTTGCCGGTACCGGGGCCGGCCAGCCGTCCGGCCGCGCGGATGAGGAGGGCGCATGCACTTTCAGCACTCCGCTGAGATCTGGCGCGACTTCCCCGGGCTCGTTGCCGGGGCCTTGTTCGCCGACGGCATCACCGCTGACGTCTCCGTCGCCGCGCACACCGCCAAGTTCACCGCGGCCGCAGCGTCCCGGCTGGCCGCGGTCCCCGAAAGCGACCTGCCCGAAATCCAGGCCTGGCGGCGCGCCTTCGCCCGGATGGGGCTCAAGCCCACCCAGTACCGGTGCGCCGCCGAGTCGCTGCTGCGGCGGTTCCGCAAGCAGGGAGCTCTCCCGCACCAGCATCCCCTCGTCGACCTGTGCAACGCCGTCTCGCTCGCGTTCGCCATCCCGGTGGCCGTCTTCGACGTCGCCACGATCACCGGCTGGCTGGAGGTGCGGCGCGCGGCCGGTGACGAGGAATACCTGACCTTCCACGGCGAGGTGGAACACCCCGCCGCCGGCGAGGTGATCTTTTGCGACGGCGCCCGCCGGGCACACGCCCGGCGCTGGACCAACCGGCAAAGCGGCCGGTCCGCCGTCCGCGACTCCACGACGGGCGCCTTGATCGTCGCCGAAGCCATGCATGAGTCGGCGCCGGCCGACGTGCCGCACCTCACCGCGGCCATCGCTGACGGGCTCAAAGCCAGCTGGTCCGCCACACCAACGGTCACCGTGCTCAGCCAGGCCGCGCCACGCTTCACGTTCGGGCCGTAGCCAACCGAACCTGACAGCCGTCCTTGCGGACCGGCCCGCCTGGCTGCCTCGGGCACCGTGCCGCGGGCGCGCGGATCACCCAGCCGTGCCGGACCGGTTCACCGTCTGGTTGCCCCGCTTCGAGCGGCAGCCCGTTGCCGGCGCTGCCAAGCTGAGGTGATGGACGTCGATGTTCTCTTCGCTGGCATCCCGGTCAGCGACTTCAAGGCAGCGCAAGCGTGGTACGAACGTTTCTTCGCCCGGCCCGCCGACGTCGTCGCGAACGAGGAGGAGGTGATGTGGCAGGTGACGGATCGCGGCTGGCTGTACATAGTCCGCGACGCGGACCACGCCGGCAACAGCATCGTGGCCATGGCCGTGTCGGAGATCGAGCAGGCAGCCTCGGCGCTCGCAGCGCGAGGTGTGACGACTGGTCCAATCGGGCGAGAGGGCGAGGCAGGCCGGAAGGCGGTCGCGCTGGATCCGGACGGCAACTCGATCGCGATCATTGAGGTCACGGGCGGCGCGTGAAACATCTCCCGCCCCGCGCAGCGCGGCGGATGCGCTTGTCAAGGCCGTTGTGGTGGTGTCGGCAATCGGCCGGTTGCTGGGCGGGGGGCCGTTCTGGTGGTGCCGCTGGACTGCACCTAGGCTCATGGCTTGTCCAGGCTGCCCTCCAGGGCGTGCGTCACCGGCTGGGTGATCTCGCTGTAGCCGCCGTTGGGGTTCATCACGATCCGCCCGGTCTTGTGTCCGTGGTCGGCCTCCTCCCGTTCCCGGCTGACCAGGCCGAGGCAGATCCGCCGGGTGAGGGCGTATGCGAGCGCGGGGCCGGCGAGCACGGCTGCCCGGAAGAACCAGGTGACGGCGTAGAGATCCAGGCCGAAGTGGTAGGCGATCTGGTCGTTGGCGGCCGCGGCCCACAGCAGCCCGTAGAAGGTGATCCCGGCCGCACCTATTGCTGTGCGGGTCGCCGCCTCGCGCGGGCGGTCGGGGACCAGGTGCACGCTGTGGTCGCCGGTGAGCCAGCGTTCCAACAGCGGGTACGCCGCCAGCACGGTGAACAAGGCGCCGGGCATGAGGACCGCGGGCACCAGCACCGCGAGGACGAGCGGATGACCGGCCACCTCGACCAGCCAGCCCGGCGTGATCCGCAATGCGCCGTCCAGGAAGCCCATGTACCAGTCGGGCACCGCTCCGGCCGTGGTCGCCCCCGGCCGGTAGGGCCCGAGCAGCCAGACCGGGTTGATCTGGGCGAGGGTACCCAGCAGCGCGAGCACCCCGCAGGTGGAAAAGAACAGCGCCACCGCGGCGGCCGCCGAGGTGTGCGGGAGGTTTCCGAGCTGGCCGGGGACGCGGGTGCGCCCGTGCCGCGCGGCAAGCCAGCGCTGCAGGGCGAGCAGGCCGGCCATCGCGGCCGGCAGGATCAGCACGTGCAGCCAGTACAGCCGGGGAATGATCTGGTGGCCGGGGATGCTGCCGCCGAAGATCCACAGCGTCAGATGGGTGCCCACCACCGGGATCGACTGGACCACACCCTGCAGCAGCCCCAGGCTGCCGCCCGACAGCAAGTCGTCCGGCAAGATCGTGCCGGTCCAGCCCGCCGCCATGCCCAGGATGAGCATGATCACCCAGATCAGCCAGGTCAGCGAGCGCGGGCGGCGGAACGCGCCGGTGAAAAACAGCCGCAGCAGCAACAGGCACACCGCCGCGACAAATATCAGCGCGGCCCAGTGGTGGATCTGCCGGATCAGCAACCCGCCGCGCACGTCGAAGCTGAGGTGCAGGGTCGACTCGTATGCCCTGCTGACCGGCATGCCGCGCAGCCGGCCGTACGAACCGTGATAGGCGGCCCGCGTCATGGCCGGGTCGAAGAACAGGGCCAGGTAAACGCCCGTGGCGGCCAGCACCACGAACGTGGACAGCGCGATCTCGCCGAACAGGAATGACCAGCGATCTGCCCATGCCTGCCGCCACCACCGCCCCGGCACCGGGCTAGTGCGCCCCGATCCGGGCGCCCCCATGGCTGCCTTCTGGTAGCCCCAGACGTACCTGCTCCAAGGCCTTCCGTTGTGCATCTGTCCCGTTCCCTCGTCATGTTTGCGCCCTAAAAGGAAGAGGAACCAGGCCCGGCAGATGTGACAGCGAGTAAGGGAATGTGGCGCACATCATGCTCCCGCGTGCTCCACCGCCGGCGTCGCCGACCAGATGCTCACCAAGGCCGCTCAGCTCGGCTACGGGCACCGGGGACGTCGCCGCGTTCTTTCAGGCCAGCAGCACCGCCCGGGTGCTGCCGCCGGCGATGACGCCGAGGATGATCCCGAGGATGTTGACCAGGCCGCCTGCCGTGTCCGGTCACACCTCCCACCGGAAGGCGACAGGCAGGGCCGGGCACGCCGGCTGGTCACTCGCCGGCTAGGCGCAACACCTCGGTGATCACGTCGCTGAGCGGCTGGGTAGTCCGGATCTCATGATCGGCCGCCTTGCGCAGCAGCGGCTCGACCGCCCGCAGATCATCCAGGACGCGCTCCAGCTCACCGGGGGATTTGCCAAACGGATTGCTGGTCCTGGACGCCAGGCGCGCCACCAAGACCTCAGCCGGAGCGCTGAGCAGGATGATCAGATCGAAGCGCGGATGGAATCCGACCTGGTTCTCCTCACATCCAGCGACGAAGAGCAGGTCGGCGTCTTCGGTAGCCAGGAGCTGGCCGATGGCGTCCTCGCGCCACCGCTGGCGTCCGTCCGGCAGCGGCTCGCACCATCCGTTGTCGGCGTCGATGGCCTTGTACCCGCGCGCAGCCAGCGCTTGGACGACGCTGGACTTCCCAGTCCCCGACATCCCGGTGAGCAACACGCGCTTCACGGCCACGAGCCTACGACCGCGGGGGCCTACGACTAGCCCAGAAGCGTGCGGAAGACCGCTTCGGCGGCGCCGGCATCCCGGTCGCCGCCCGGCCACCCTTATGGGGCATGGCGCGGGCCTGGCCGGTCAGCGACTATTCGACGATGACGACGACCTTGCCCTTGGCGTGCCCATCGCCGAGATACCGCAGGGCTTCGGGCACCTGGCTCAACGGGTAGCGGCGGTCAATGACCGTGGTGATCTTTCCCGCTTGGCAGAGCTCCACGAGGGGTGCCAGACGCTGCGCACCTAGCCGTACGGCCAGCAGCCGCATCGTTTTGTGCCTGGCTCGTCCCATCACCGGCCCAAGCAGCAGGACCTGCAGGAGCGTAGCCACCGACCCGCCGACACACAGATAGCGCCCCCCAGGGCTCAGCGAGCCCTGGTAGGCCCACGCCGGACGGTGGGCGGCCAGATCGAGTATCAAGTCGTAGGCGCGCCCGGCGCGGGTGAAGTCTTCCCGGGTGTAGTCGATGACGTGATCGGCGCCGAGAAAGCGGATGAACTCCAGTTTCTCGGTGTTGTCCACCCCGGTAACCTCGGCACCGTCCAGCTTGGCAAGCTGGACGGCGTACATTCCTGAACCGCCGCCGGCACCATTGATCAGCACCGTCTGCCCGGGCCGGACCTGCCCCTTGTCCCGGATGCCCTGCAGCGCGATCGCTCCGGCCTGGGGAAGGGCCGCGGCTTGCTCATAGGTCATCCCGGCCGGCAGCGGAGCCAAAGCGCTCTGCGGCAGGCACACGTACTCCGCGAACCCGCCCAACTGGCTGAGGATGTCGGCGAACACGTCCTCACCTGGCCGGAACAGTGTCGCGGTGCGGCCCACCGCCGCCACCCGCCCGGCGATGTCTGACCCGAGTATGTGGCGCCGCGGCCGGAACGGGCCACCGATGCGCGAATACAGCGGTTTGCCCCGCAGCACCTCCCAGTCGGACGCGTTCAGCGCTACCGCGTGCACCTTGACCAGCACCTCGTTGTCCCTAGGCACCGGCGTGTCCACGTCCGCCAACCGCAGCACCTCAGGCGGCCCGTACCGCGTGTACACAACGGCCTTCATGGGCCTTGTTCCTCCGGTAGCTGCCTACTGCACGTTGTGCCGATGGCCGATAGAGTGCCGGGCACCGGGCGACGCGGCGGCCGACCACGGCTCGCCGCTCAGGGCGGTATTACCAGGTCACCGACCTGGATGTAGCCGGGCCGGATGATCTCGCACCAGACGCCGAAGGTGATGTTGTTCTTGCCGCGGAGCCGGGCCAGCGCGTGCAAGATACGCGCGTCGGTTGCGCCTGATTCGGGGTTGCGGGTGGTGACGACGCAGCGTGGCACCGGCGCCAGGACGCCCAGCGTAACGTCTCCGATGGTCACCTGCTGCCCGCTCCAGCCGTGCTCGGCCCAGGGATCAGCGCCGGTGACCGTGATGGACATGCGGAATCGGCGCGGGTCAGGAGCCGTGCCGCGGAACTCCGCGGCGAGCGCGTGCAGCGACGCCTCGGACATCAGCGTCACAGGACGATCATCGTTACCGAAGTGGTCTGCGGCCCGCCTGAACAGGTGGACGGCCCGGCCGAGGTAGCCGGACAGCGCGGCGCTCAGCGGCCCGGGTATGACCCGTCCGGGTATTTCCCGGCCGTCATACATCCGGGTAACCGCGGCGGTCCCGGGCTCGGGCGCGTCCCGGACGACGCTGCCGTCAGGGAAACGCAACGCCAGGAGGTTCCGGGCCGGTTCCCAGGAGGGCTCGATCCGCAGCAGGCCCGGGTTCCGGGAGGTCTGCAGCAGCTTGCAATCGTCATCGACGATGAGGAATTCACGGTCACCTGTTACCCCGCGGTGACCGAGCTGGATCTGCGTGCTGCGCTGCAGCCGCATGCCCTTGACCGGCGCGATCGCCAGCTGAGAAACGGTGACCGGCAACCCTGCACACCTCCTGCCGACGACGGTAACAGTTGGTGGCGCGCACACTTGCGCCGCAGCGCCGCTGCCCGGCCGACAGGCCGGTCAGCACCAGGCCTACTGCGCATGGATTCTGGCCTGGCCCGCCCCCCGGGCACCGAGCCGGTACCGGTCCGCCATTCGTGCGCAGGCGGCTGCGACCCAGCAGTGGTCGGTCCGGGCACTGGCATGGCGTAGCGTCGGTGCCGGAAAGGGGAACCAGCAATGCCGTACCTTCAGACGCTCCCGCCCGAGGACGCGGCGGGAGAGGTCAAGGCCCTGTACGACAAGGACCTGGCAGCGCAGGGATACGTGGCGAACTACACGCTCACGTTCAGCCGGCGTCCGGATGTGCTGCGGGCCTGGCAGGCGCTCAAAGACGCGATCGCCGCGGGAGTGGACCCCCGCGTGTACGAACTGGCAACGGTCGCGGCCGCGACAGCGATCCGGTCGAGCTACTGCAGCCTGGTGCACGGGCAGATCCTCGCGGGCAGCTATTACCCAGCCGGAACCGTGGCGAGCATCGCCGATGGCGACCCGGCCGAGACCATGGATGCCGCTGATGCGGCGGTTGTCCGGGTTTCGCGGAAAGTCGCCGAGGAGGCCGAGAAGGTCACGCAGGAGGACATCGACGAACTCCGCGACCTCGGGTTCTCCGATGACGACATCTTCAGCGTTATCCTCGCGGCCGCTGCCCGGTGCTTCTTCAGCAAGGTGCTCGATGCGACGGGAACGCTGCCCGATGCCGCACTGCACGAACTGCCCGATCAGCTGCGTTCCGCCCT
>Ga0126381_100008760_pt1 | contig 11319 bp, 11 predicted proteins | sample PanSoiMetPlot_28_FD_96465 | JGI IMG/M metagenome (GOLD analysis project Ga0126381, IMG submission 96465) | Tropical forest soil microbial communities from Panama - MetaG Plot_28 | ecosystem: Environmental > Terrestrial > Soil > Tropical forest > Bulk soil | place: Panama | collected 2016-02-17 | reverse complement strand
GAAGAACGGAATACACTTTGGTCGCGCCAATGAAAACCCTAAAACGATGTGGCTGGGCCCGAAACGAGTTGGCGATCGCCTATCACGACAAAGAGTGGGGAACTCCGGTCCACGATGATCGAATTTTGTTCGAATTTCTTGTTCTTGAAGGCGCGCAGGCGGGGCTTAGTTGGGACACAATTCTTCAAAAGCGCGGAAACTATCGGAAGGCATTCGACCATTTCAGGGCTGAGAAAATTGCGCATTACGATGCGCGAAGAGTACGACAACTCTTAGCAAACACCGGCATCGTGCGTAACAAACTCAAAATCGCCTCAGCCGTGCAGAACGCGCAGGCGTTTTTGGCGATCCAGGAGGCGGTGGGCAGCTTTGATGGCTACATCTGGCAGTTTGTCGATGGCAAGCCACGCATTAACAAATGGAAATCCATGAAGCAAATCCCCGCGCGCACCGCTCAATCGGATGCAATGAGCAAAGACCTCCGGCAACGCGGCTTCAGTTTTGTTGGATCGACGATCTGCTATGCGTTCATGCAGGCAGTCGGAATGGTGAACGACCATCTGGTCGATTGTTTCCGATATCGAATATCCTAAGGTTGGGGGGTTTTTTATGATGCAGGTCGGCACAGCGAGCTCGACACTCTACTTCGAGCAGTTCTATTTGGGATGTCTCGCGCATGCCTCGTATTTGCTAGGCTCGGACGGCGAGGCGGTAGTGGTCGACCCCCAGAGAGATGTCGAAATTTACCTCGAAGCGGCACAGAGACAGGGCCTACAGATCAAATACATCTTTGAGACGCACCTGCACGCTGATTTCGTCTCCGGCCACAAAGAACTGGCTGCACGAACGGGAGCGAAGATTTACATCGGAGCTGCGGCTGGAGCGAAATTCGAACATATACCCCTTACCGACGGTATGGAAGTACCGTTCGGCCGCATGAAGATCAAAGTGTTTGAGACGCCGGGCCACACGCTTGAAAGCGTCTGCCTCGTTGTCACAGATGAAGAACGATCCCACCAGCCTTGGGCCGTTTTAACCGGAGACACGTTGTTCATTGGTGACGTCGGCCGCCCCGATCTCTCGCCTGCCCACACACCGCAGGAACTTGCCGGACTTCTCTACGATAGCCTGCACGACAAGCTGATGAAGTTGCCGGACGACGTCGTTGTCTATCCAGCGCATGGGGCTGGCTCTCTTTGTGGGCGAAATATGCGTGCCGAGCGTTCCTCGACAATTGGCACCGAGCGCCGCACTAACTACGCTCTGCAAATCCCGAACCGCAACGACTTCATCAAGCAGTTGACTGCGAACTTGCCGGCGAGGCCCGAGTATTTCTTGAAGGATGCTGAGATCAATCGAGAAGGCGCCGTTGCTCTGGGGGATCTGCCTCAAGTCTCGGAACTCTCTGCGCGCGAGGTCAAAACGCTTATGGACCAGGGGGTTCCTGCTCTCGACATACGCCCGCCGGAAAAATTCGCAAGCGGGCACATTCCCGGCTCGATAAACATTGCCCTGTCGGGGCAGTTCGCAACGTGGGCTGGAACCCTTCTGGGTGTTGCGGCGAAGCCGATTGTGCTGGCCGACAGCGACGAACAAATCTCTGAAGCTCGCGTGAGGCTGGCTCGTGTCGGGATTGATGCAGAGCCCGGATATTTGACCCAATGCACCGAGAAATGGACCAATGCAGGGAATCCGCTGGCCGCTGTTCAACAAATCACTGTTCAAGAACTACGCGACAAAGAGGCCAAAGACAACCTGCAAGTGGTTGACGTCCGCCGAGAAGTTGAATGGCAAGCAGGACACATCGAAGGATCAGAACTGTGTCCGCTCGACAAGTTCGCGCAACAGATTCCATGGCTTCCTGACGATGTCCCAACCATGGTCCATTGCAAAAGCGGCTACCGAAGCATGATTGCCTGCAGCTTGCTTCAGAAGGCTGGATACGCAAACGTCGTTAACGTGGTTGGCGGCTTCGATGCCTGGGCTGAAGCTAAATACCCCTTTGTCTCAGAAGCTTCCTGAGCCCTATCTCCCCTTGGCAGATTCATGGGTGTGTCCATAAATTAGGACACACTGTGTCCAAATGTCAGGACATAGCATGTCCCAGCACGTTGATCCTCTGATCGACTTGTACTCTTTTCAAACATTTAAACGCTTGATCCCGTGGCCCGAAAATTGCGATGTGCTTTACAATTTTTACGTCTACTATTTAGGTAGGAGACGTTTGGCTTCTCTTGTGGGCGACTTTTATGGGAAGAGTTCTGATCGTCGACGATGAATCGCACATGCACAAGATCCTTGCGTCGAATCTTGAGCAAGATAAGCATGCCATTGCACACGCCGCCGGGGTCGAGGAAGCACGGCAGGCGATTGCCAGCAATCAGTTCGACGCTATCCTCACCGACCAGAAGATGCCCGACGGCGGTGGCCTGGATGTGCTTGCCGCGGCACACGAGACCGATCCCAACGTGTCGGTGATCTTCCTCACTGCGGTCGCGACGCTGGAACTGGCGGTTGAAAGTATGCGCAAGGGAGCCTTCGATTTCCTTGCGAAGCCCTTCACTCCAGAGGTACTGCGAGCCGCGATTCAGAGAGCATGCGACCACACCAAGCTTCTGCGAGAGAACTCGCTGCTGAAGGCAACGGTGGGGCGTTTGGAAGGCTCATCCGAAATTTTCGGGGAAACGGCACTGATGCGTGAGGTCCGCGAGAAGATAGCTCGTGTCGCGCCGACCCCCGCGACGGTCCTGATCACGGGTGAAACGGGAACCGGGAAGGAACTGGTTGCCCGTGCCCTTCATCACCAGAGTCCTCGTTCTGGCAAACCATTCCTTGCTGCCAATTGTGCGGCATTGACCGAGACGCTGCTGGAGAGCGAACTTTTCGGCCACGAGCGCGGCGCCTTTACCGGAGCGGATCGCAGCCGCATCGGCCTATTTGAAGCTGCCCACGAAGGAACGCTGTTCCTGGACGAGGTTGCTGAGATGTCGCCGGCGGCGCAAGCAAAATTGCTTCGCGTCCTGACGGACGGACAGGTGATGAGAATCGGTTCAGTGAAAACACGGACCGTCGACGTCAGGGTGTTGGCTGCAACCCACCGCAATCTTCAGCAGCGCGTAAAAGAAGGACTGTTTCGCGAAGATCTCTATTACCGCTTGGCAGTTGTGCCAATTCCCATTCCAGCATTGCGTGATCGGCCAGCCGATATTGCCACGCTTTGCGAATTGTTCCTGGCGCAAACGGCTCGCGACCTCAAGATGCCAAAGCGCCGTCTGAGCCCGCAGGCTTTGGAGCGGCTTCAGGCGTACGAGTTCCCGGGAAATATCCGCGAGCTTCGCAACCTGATCGAGCGCGCGGTGATCCTTTCATCGGGAGAGGAAATCGACGCCGAGCATTTTCCGCTCGCGAAGTCGGCCACTTACGGCAATGGCCATGGACCCGCAAACATGAGCTGGGTGGAGACTTTGCCGCCAAGCTTCGACCTCAGAAATCTCCTGTCGGTAGTCGAGAAGACATTAATTGAGCGAACACTGCAATCCACACGCGGAGCCCAGGCGGAAGCTGCAAGACGTCTTGGACTTTCCCGCAGCGATCTCTCCTACAAACTTTTGAAGTACGAACTGCGAAAGATCACACCTCCTTCCTGAAAGGGACATTCACTCTGGCGACCAGGCGCTTCGCACACGAACGGTGTGCGGGATTCTCTCGAGTTCCTCGAGCAGTTCACGGTCGCAGGCTCGATTGATGTCGTAGATCGCATAGCCCAGGTCTCCGCGCGTGTCGAGCACCTGCCTTTCGATGTTGATCCCTCGCTTCGCCAACACCTCGTTGACTGCGAACAACATTCCCGGCATGTTTTGGTGAATGTGGGTAAGGCGATACGACTTGGGATCGTGCTCGAGTTGGCAATGCGGCAAATTTACGCTAAGCATTGTGTTACCAGTCTGCAGGTAGTCCATCAGTCGTGACGAGACGAATTGCCCGATGTTTTGCTGTGCTTCTTCCGTGCTTCCACCGATATGCGGGGTCAGAATCACATTAGGAAGGTCCTGGAGCGAACTCGTGAACGCACCTTTGCCCTCCGGTTCATTCGGGAACACGTCTATCGCAGCTCCTGAGATCCGACCGCTCCTTATGCAGTTCGACAGGGCCCCGTGGTCGACGACAAATCCGCGACTCAGATTAAGAAAGCATGCGCCCGGCTTCATCAGCTGGAATTCGTCTTTACCAAACAGATTCCGGTTTCGTGGCTTCCCGTCGACGTGCAGGGTCACAATTTCGGCCCGCTGGAGGACCTCTTCGAAGGTGTGACGTTTCGCATTGCCGCGCGCCAGGACGTCCGTAACGTCGCTGAAGATCACCCGCATGCCTACAGCTTCGGCGAGATCGGACAGCTGAGAGCCAATGCGGCCGTAACCTACGATGCCGAGGATGAGTCCCCGCACTTCGTGACATCCCGCTGCCGACTTGTTCCACATCCCGCGATGGAGTTCGGTACTGGCCGCAAACGTACGCCGAAGAAGCATGATGATTTCGCCGAGTGCGAGTTCAGCGACGGAGCGGCTGTTGCTGTGAGGATCGTTGAAGACGGCTATTCCGCGATGACTACATGCTGACCTGTCGATCTGGTCGACACCGATACAAAACGCCCCGACAGCTAAAAGTTTCGGAGCCGCTTCAAGTGATTCAGCCGTAATAGTCGTCTTTGACCGGATGCCCAGCACGGCGATGTCTTTCAGCTTGTCTCGGAGTTGCAATTCATTCAGTGCGGACGGCAGATTCTCTACTTCAAACCCCGCTTCGATGAATCTGGTCTTGGCTACGCCACTGATGTTCTCAAGCAGTAGGACCTTCAAGTCTCCTCCCATGAATTCATCATGACATGAACGCTGCAGATGCGGCGACGGAGCAAGAGTGTTGAGTCGCAGTTTCCTGAAGAAATAGTTAAGGAACACTGGCGGTCTGCGGTTTGCTGTGGCGTGCGAAATTGCGGCCTTGCCGCTCTATGAGACAGGCTTTCTACACAGCACCTGATACTGCGCTCCGAGGGGCACGCTGGTGAGCTCTGACTCCAGAAAGCGTAAACCAGCAAGGAATCGCGGGAAGAAGAAGCGGTAGTCCAGCGACACGACTTCGAAGCCTCGGTCCCGCACGCGTTTCATCGCTTCGGTCGCGGTAAGTCGGACTGCATCCCGGTCAAATACGCATTGCGACATTACATGACGAGTGCCCGGATTCCAGGGATTGTTTTCCCACAACGAGAAGAATCCCGCTGGCCGCAGCGCCCGATAAATATAGTCGACCGCGGCATCTCGCTCGGCGACGGGTACGTGATGGAAAACTCCGTTGCAGTACACCAGGTCGATCGATTCGTTCGGCGTATATGCGGGGAACGTGGCAAACCGATACTCTGTTCCTCCGTGCCGTTCTCGTGCGCGCTCCAGCGACCGCTCGGACACATCCAGTCCGATGACGGACTCAACACCAAGAAGCTCGTGTATGAGAACCGAAGTGTCGCCGATCCCGCATCCATAGTCGAGTGCTGTGCGTGGGAGGTAGTTGCGACGCTTCAGACAACCACGTAGCCAATCAATTCGACCTCGAGCGAAGAAGTCCTTATCCTCGCCGCTGGCTGCCAGCGCACGATTTAGATCATCGTCGTAAGTATCGGCGTGAAGATCGAAGTCGACTGACTTCATCGGCGGCGCAGTCCCAACACGCTTAGAAAGAAACTGGAAAAGATCGTCTGCGCTCCCAGGATCAGCAGGAGCGCGGCCGGAATGACAAGACGCATCGTGTGAGCATAGTCCATCGGGCCGAAGTGCTGAATGTCCCACAGTCGAACCGCAGTGACAGAAGTCGCCACACCCGCGAGGACGAATAGGCTTCCGACACCAAGCCCAACTTCTAGCGTGATGTAACGAAACATCTTGTCCAGAACAGGATCGGGGGGCAACAAGCCTTCCGTGATTGCGAATGTTTTTGTGAAGACCGCGAAGGAAATTGACTGAAAGCCTAGCAGCACCATGGCGGCGCAGTACAGCATGGTGTGCACATCGAACGTCACGCTGCCAACCGTTCTCGGCGAAGGCAGCAGCCACAGCCCCAGTGCGATTCCTGTAATCATCAGCGCCAGCCCCGGATATAAGAAGAGCCAGCGTGGACTATAGAGCAAGAAAAATCGCAGGGTTCGCCATCCATCTCTCCATGTGCGTAGGTGCGGTGGCCGGCTGCGTCCGTCGGGCGACAGAGTCGTTGGAACCTCGTCGATTTTGAGCTTCAGGAGCGTTGCCTTCACCACCATCTCGGTGGCGAACTCCATGCCGGTAGTCCGCAGGCCGAGCGTTGCGTACGCGTCTTTTCGAAACCCTCTAAGCCCACAGTAAAAGTCGCCGACTGGACTGCGAAAGAACAAGCGGCCGATGCGCGTGAGACCGGGATTTCCGAAGTATTGGTGCAACCGTGGCATGGCGCCCGGCTTGATGCCACCACGGAATCGATTACCCATCACCAACTGCGAGCCTTGGCGAAGCTGCGCCACAAATTTGGGGATGTCTCCGAAATCGTAGCTGTCGTCGGCGTCGCCCATAATGATGAATTTCCCGGCCGACGCTGCGATGCCACCCATCAGTGCATTGCCATATCCTTTCGCGGCAACACGAACCACACGCGCTCCCAGCCGCTCGGCAATTTCGATCGAGCCGTCGGTGCTGCCGTTGTCAGCCACGACGACCTCGCCGGCAATTTGGCTCTCTTCCATAGCGCGTTGCGCTTTTTGAATGCAAGTCTCGAGCGTCTGGACCTCGTTCAGGCATGGCATGACTACAGACACTTCGATCGCGTCCCCTGCATCTGCCGGATGTGGGGCGTCCACTTTCAACAAGTCGAATTTGGGGGGCATCCGAACATCCAGACAGCGCTAGAGGATATCGTTCGCGAACTCAAACACCTCAAGACGAAGCTCGGCGGAACCGGCGCCAGCGATGCAACCTTATTTGACCTTGAAGTCTAGCCGAGAACGCGGCCAAGGAAAAGCTTGTTGATCACAATTGCGATGTTTGCCACTGCCGAACCCGGAAAAAAGACTTCCGGAATCACACAAAACCAGCCATGGGCAGTGGAGGGTCGAAAGCCACAGGCTGGAACGCCAGAGGGTTGAGACTGATGTTGGAGCATGCGGTCGAACGCACCGGGATGTCGCAAGCTCTTAAAGGGGGGACACTGCAAGAGGAACCACACCCAACTGAGGTTTGCGCCGATTTATCTCCAGCTCATCCGCCCCGGTGCGATCGCCAGGATTTCGCCTGCGTCCCATTTGGGGTCGCAACATCTGCGGGATGCGAACACGTTGCAAACCCTGGCGTTGTTCGTTACTCTGAAGTCCTTCTGCTCTACTCCTGAGCCGGGATGGCGGAACTGGCAGACGCAGCGGACTCAAAATCCGCCGAGGTTCACCCCTCGTGGGGGTTCAACTCCCCCTCCCGGCACCACTAACTTGCACGGGCACGAGCTTGGCCACAGGTGCCCCCACCTGCCTCAACCTTTTCCAGCTCAATCACTTCAAGCTGCCTGCGGGACCCGCAACAGTGCGCCAGATGGGGACCCGCAAAACCGCCGCACCGACAGCGTCACTCGTGCTCAACGAGAGCGGAGTTCTGTTTGAGAAGATCCAAGACGGCGCCAACGTCATCAAGAGTGTTGTACAAGTGAAATGACACACGTAAACCGTCCATTCGGTTCGAGACAACGATATTATTGGCGGCCATTTTCTGCACCATAGCTTCTGCATTCTTCATTTGGAGCACGATCAAGGGCCCAACGCTATCTCGCGGAGTCTTGACCTTAATTTCCAGGTTGCGAGCACCCTCAATGAGAGCGCGCGTCAAGCTTTTAATGTGCGCCGCAACCGCGACATAACCGGTGCTTTCTAACAATTTCAGCGCTGCCCGAACGCAGTAAACGTTCGGCAAAGGTGGTGACCCGGCTTCAAAGCGGCGTGCTGTGGACGCGGGATCGAAGTGCTTGACATCGAATGCAAAAGGGCTCTGCTGGGCGAACCAGCCTGTGATTGTCGGTGTGAGGGAAGCAATCAAGTCGCGCCGGACATACAGAAAGGCAATTCCGGAAGGACAGAGTAGGTATTTGAGTACGCCTGTGATATAGAAATCCAAACCAAGCGCCTTGACATCCATCGGGCGGGTTCCGCAGTCCTGGTAGCCATCAAGCATGACCAGCGCGCCCCGCTCGTGTGCCTGTTTGATGATGGATTCGATGTCCGACCGGAACCCGTTCATGAAACAAACCTGCGTGACGGGAACGATGAGCGTCTGGTCGTCGATCGCACGAGCATAGCAATCTGCGCAAATCTCCCCATTCTTCGCTTCGAGAAACTCAACCTGAGCGCCCCGCGATTGTTGTGCAAGCCAGATTTGCCCCATGGTGGGAAACTCGAATTCGCCCATGACGATCTTTCGACGGTTGCCGAAGTCGAGAGCACTCGCGACTGAATTGATACCCGCCGAGGCACTCGCCACCACGGCAACTTCGTCCGGCTCTGCGCCGATGAAACGCGCGAAAGCGGCCCGCGCGTTTTCGTACTCTTCGAGCCACCGGTCCCAGGGCGAACCATGTTCGTGCCATGAACGAATGTGGGCATGCAAGGAAGCTTCAACGGCCTCGCTCAGTGCTCCTTGCGAACAGGAATTTAGAAAGATCTTGTTCTTGAAGATGGGGAATTGAGCGCGGATATGCTCGACCCTGCTAGACAAAATAATCAACCCCACGGAAGGTCTCTGGAACTACAGCTTCAGTTAAAGTAAGTACCACAAAGGCCCACCTCGACATATTGCGCGGACCTCGGAAAAACAGATGATAACCCGCCGTACAAAGAAATCGCGGAACCAGAAAACCAACACCGCACACGTCATCATCAATACCGTCATCCGCCCAGAGAATCGAGTCTGGAAAAGAGCCGAACCTCCATGCGTGTCCCCCGCGCGTCCAGTTGACTTCGTCTGCAATCTGGTAGCTGGTCGCGACGCGCCCGCCCGCAGCATATTGCAATCCCAGATTCGCGAAGCCATAGATGTCAACCTCGGGCATACCATAGCTAACGGGGATCACACCCGTGTTAGAACCGATCGTAGCCGGATTCACACTCGCATCCCCCCTCGTTGAAACTGGCTGAAGCGGGTTCCAGCCCAGCCGCAAGGTGTGAACCAAGGCCGGGTGAAAATGTGAATTTCACTGATCGCAAAATTGTTCCGCCACGGTCGGCGTAACGCCAAACCATGGACCCAGTTGCGACCCTCCACCGGGGCTGGAGGCCTCCACCGGGAAACTCGTCCTCACCGTTGCCGTGAAGGTAGCGGGCTGAAAGCGAATCGGCATTGATCGATCTTCAGGACGCCACTGTTCGGTGTCTGCAGACCACTTTGCAGCATCCAGCGAAGAATCGCGATGCAATTCGTGCAATGATCCGTGAATCACGTTCGTTCCGCTGCGCACAATGACGTTCATCACGCTGCCCGAGTTTTGGTCGCTGTCCGCACCAGGTTGGCGCTGACGGTGACCTCCTGAATCGCATCAAGCGGGAGACGCGTAGCAGCCGTGGCCGAATTTCCACCCTCATTGGTTGATGGAAGGTAGGTCGAAGGGTCCGTATCGGATACGCTGTCGATGTTAAAGCCGTTTGAACGAGCCCTGGATCCATTGATTGTGTACTGCGCAAATGCAAAGTTGCTGTTTTGGGTCACTTCAGGCAGGACAAGAGCCAAACGCGTGTAGTCGATCTCGAGCTATCTGGTTACTGCTGGCGTCGTGGCGGAATATTTTGATTTAATCGGAAGAAATTGTGAGGGTCGTATGCTGCTTTTATGGCTCGCAGGCGCTCCCATCGATCTCGATACGCCTCGGGGACACGGTCGTCTTCGTCGCCGCTCATGAAGTTCACATAGACTCCGGGGGCCATGGCGGGCCGCAACCGGCTGAAAAGATCCCTCGTCCAGGCAATGTTTGCTTCATCCTCGTCTGGTCGAATCCAGTTGCTCAAGATGTTGACGACGAATGGCGTGCTTCGATCACCAAAGGCAGTCTCATCTGCTGGCACGCGGGCTGGGGCTGCACCGAGATAGGTCAATTCGATCTCGCTGAAACGGGAGGGCATAGTGGCTAGGGAGTCGATCATCTTGTAAATCGCATCGTCCCCCAAGGTTTGAAAATAACCGGACTTCGTGTAATAGCGCCGCCCACGTGGAAAATCGGAATCTGCCAGCGTTTGCAATGTGAGGAACGACATTTCTTGCACGCTCATGTACCTATGCTCTGCAGCGGTCAGAGCATGGTTGACCTGATTCAATCCTTGCTCCAGATCGCCAACCCAAAGAGCCGAAGTGCTTGCCACCGGCAATCCTTTTGCCCCTGGCAAGGGTGTCAAACCAGCAGCATTGCGCAAGGAAAAACCCCAGCGGAGATTGTCGGGGGCGTCAGGCATGAATTCCCGCCAGTACTGTAGAAGACGCACAATCGCGTCACCAACACACAACCCACGTCCGAGGATGACGCCAGAGACTGGGTGGAGCCGCACTTCAAATTCGGTCACGATACCGAAGTTTCCTCCGCCACCACGAAGCGCCCAGAAGAGATCAGAATTTTCCCTGGCATTTGCCCGCAGAACCGAGCCGTCTGCGGTAATCAGCGTGAAACCCTCGACATTGTCGCAGGATAATCCGTACAACCTGCTCAGCCACCCGGTCCCTCCCCCCAGCACCAGACCGCCGGCGCCGGTATGAGAAACCACACCGGACGGAAATGCCAGGCCTTCCATTTGGGTTGTAGAGTCGACCGTCCCTAACAGACAGCCGCCCCCGAAGCGGGCTTTTCGTTCAGTCGGATCGACTTGGACCTCGCGAAACGCAGAGAGATCGATAACCAAGCCATCGTGACAAGTGCTCAACCCGGCCAGGCTATGCCCGCCGCAACGAACGGCGCTTACTACGTTGGACTGTGTGACAACCCGCAGACAGTTTTGAATATCAGCAATATCGTTGCAGCGAGCGATAATGCCGGGCCTGCGCTTGAACATTCCATTCCAAACGGGTGCAATTTTGCCGTAGTCGGCGTCGTGAGGCCGTAGCAGTGTTCCCTTGAAGTGAGCGCGAATTTCTCGGTAAACGTCTTGGATGTCGTCGAACATCAGTTGGTCGTGCACGTCGGAAATGACTGGAGGAAGCTACAGATGAATCTGTTCAGCGGTCGCAAGAGCCCTGGCTAGAGAGTTGGTGATCGGGCCGGCAGAATCGACGCCAATCCAAGAACCTT
>Ga0126381_100008759_pt1 | contig 11319 bp, 5 predicted proteins | sample PanSoiMetPlot_28_FD_96465 | JGI IMG/M metagenome (GOLD analysis project Ga0126381, IMG submission 96465) | Tropical forest soil microbial communities from Panama - MetaG Plot_28 | ecosystem: Environmental > Terrestrial > Soil > Tropical forest > Bulk soil | place: Panama | collected 2016-02-17 | reverse complement strand
TCCGCCGGCCGGAATGAAAGGCTGTCATGAGTTCGCCCCCAAATGTAAACGCTTAACCAGCGCGTGCTAGCGATTCTATATCAGCGTCGCCGGTTTTGCACGAGTGATCTCACGCGGTGCACGTTTCGCGTTCCGGTAAGGGCGTACACTCCCACCGGCGCGAGCTCCAAGGCACAATGGAATTTACATGAACGCTACTTCGCTTCTCAAGAGCAAAATCAAAGTCGTGCTGCTGGAAGGCATTCATCCCACGGCCGTCGAGGCGTTTCGCGGCGACGGTTATACCGCCATTGCCGCGCATCCGAAATCGCTCGCAGTCGATGCGCTCATGGCAGCGCTGCGGGACGCGTACTTTGTCGGCATCCGTTCTGCGACGCAACTGACGTCGAGCGTGTTGGAGCGCGCACCGAAGCTGATCGGCATCGGCTGCTTCTGCATCGGAACGAACCAGGTAGATCTCGATTTTGCGCAATTGCGCGGCATTCCGGTGTTCAACGCTCCGTTTTCGAACACCCGAAGCGTGGCTGAGCTGGTATTGGCGGAGATGATCCTGCTGATGCGGCATATTCCCGAGCGGAACGCGGCCGCGCATCGCGGCGGTTGGCTGAAGACGGCCACTGGCTCGCACGAGATTCGTGGAAAAAAGCTCGGAATCGTCGGCTACGGGCACATAGGCACGCAGATCGGCGTTCTGGCCGAGTCGGTGGGGATGCAGGTGTCCTACTACGATATCGAGACGAAGCTGGCGCTGGGCAACGCGCGGCCTGTGGCCTCGCTCGACGAGCTGCTGGCGATGTGCGATGTGATCACGCTGCACGTGCCCGAGACGCCGGAAACCGAGGGGATGATCGGCGCGGCCGAGTTGGCGCGCATGCCCGCCGGCGCCAAGCTGATCAATGCGTCGCGCGGCACGGTAGTCGATATCGGGGCACTGGCCGAAGCACTTCGCTCGAAGCACATCGGCGGCGCCGCGCTCGACGTTTTTCCGCAGGAACCGAAGGGCGCGGGCGACACATTCGAATCGCCCATGCGCGAGTTCGACAACGTGATTCTGACGCCGCACGTGGGCGGCAGCACTGAGGAGGCCCAGGCGAATATCGGCGTCGAAGTGGCCGAAAAGCTGATCAAGTACAGCAATAACGGCTCGACCCTGACCGCCGTAAATTTCCCTCAGGTGACGCTGCCCGAGCATCCGGGCAAACATCGCCTGCTGCACATCCATCGCAATCAGCCGGGCGTGCTATCCAGGATCAACGACGTGTTTTCGAAGCATGCGGTGAACATCGCGGGCGAGTATCTGCAGACGAACCCGAGCATCGGCTACGTGGTTATCGATGTCGAGTCTCAGAAGGTGTCGGTCACGCGCGCCCTGAAAAGCGAACTCGATCAGGTGCCGGGAACTATCCGGTCGCGGCTGCTGTACTGAGGGCTTACAATGGCCGCGATGGGCTACAGGCTCGCCGTGCTTCTTCTCGCTGCCGCCGCATACGGAATGGACCTCAACCATGCCGTAATCGTCTCCCCCGCGGATGCCGCCGGTCCGGAAAAGAAGGCCGCGCAGATGCTCTCGGACGAGATCGAGCGGCGCACGCGCATCCGGCTGACGATTGTGGCTCGTTGGCCGGAGCAGGGCATCCCGATCTTTCTGGGCCAGGAAGCACAGCTTCGGTCCATGCATCCGATGCCGTCGATCGCACCGGCTGCAGGCGCCGATGGCTATCGCATTCAGATCCAGCGCGACAGCATCGTGGTGTTAGGGAATGACGCGCGCGGCACGCTATTCGGCGCCGGCGCGCTTCTGCGCCGTCTGCGCATGCAGCGCGATCGCGTCGAAGCCCCAGATACTCTCCAGATCGCCAGCGCCCCGGAATGCAGGCTGCGCGGCCACCAACTCGGCTATCGGCCGAAAACGAATTCGTACGACGGCTGGAACGTCGCCATGTGGGAGCAGTACATACGCGACCTGGTAGTGTTCGGGACCAACGCCATCGAGCTGATTCCACCCCGTTCGGACGATGCGGCCGACAGCCCCCATTTCCCGCTGCCTCCAATGCAGATGATGATCGAGATGTCGCGGCTGGCCGATGCCTACGGGCTGGATGTGTGGATCTGGTATCCGGCCATGGCTCCCGACTACTCGAACCCGAAGACCGTTGAAACAGCGGTCGAGGAGTGGGGCGATGTCTTTCGCAAACTGCCGCGGATCGACGCCGTGTTCGTGCCAGGCGGCGATCCGGGCCACACGCAGCCGAAGATCCTGCTCGCGCTGCTGGAAAAACAGTCGGAGGTGCTGCGCCGCTACCATCCCAAGGCGCGGATGTGGGTCTCCCCACAGAGCTTCGATCGCTCGTGGCTGGATGAGTTCCTGGGCATTCTCGCGAAGCAGCAGCCGGATTGGCTCGGCGGCGTCGTGTACGGCCCGCAGGTGAGAGTCCCGCTGGCGCAACTCCGTGCCGCAGTCCCGACGCGGTATCCGATCCGGCTCTACCCGGATATCACGCACAGCCGCGCGGCGCAGTATCCGGTGCCGGATTGGGACCTGGCGTACGCCGTCACCGAAGGGCGCGAATCGATCAATCCGCGCCCGGCGGATGAGGCGAACATCTTTCGGCTGACAAAACCCTACACCGTCGGCTTCGTGGCTTATTCGGAGGGCTGCAACGACGATGTAAACAAGATGGTCTGGAGCAGCCTGGCGTGGAACTCGAAGGCGGAGGTGAGCGAGATTCTGCGCGACTATGCGCGCTATTTCATTGGGGACCGCGAAGGCGAGGCGTTCGCCGCGGGCTTGTCGGCGCTGGAGCGCAACTGGCGCGGACCCCTGGCGCAAAATGCGGACGTCTACGCGACACTTCAGAGGTTTCAGGAGATGGAGCGGACAGCCACGCCGCAGGTCCGCTCCAACTGGCGATTCCAGCAGGCGCTCTATCGCGCCTACTATGACGCGTACACGCGCAGTCGTTTGCTGTTCGAGAGCGGCCTCGAAGAGCGCGCGATAAACGAGCTGGGCAGCGCGCCATCAGCCGGATCGCTCGCTGCTATGGCTCATGCGGAGGCGATCCTGGCGACGACTTTCACCGATGCGACGGCGGCTGCGTGGCGCGCGCGAGTCTTCGAGTTAGCTGAGGCGCTGTTTCAAAGCATTCGGATGCAGTTGAGCGTGCCACGCTACCAGGCCATCGCAGTGGACCGCGGCGCCAACCTCGATACGATCGATGTACCGCTGAACAATCGTGAGTGGCTGCGGCAGCGCTTCGCGGAGATTCGCAGGTTACCGGATGAAACCGTGCGCCGGCGCCAACTCGATTCCATCGTCCACTGGACCGACCCGGGGCTGGGCGGATTCTACGATGACCTCGGCAATCCGGCCCGGCAGCCGCACCTCATCCGCGGAAGTGGTTACGAGAACGATCCGGATTTTCGCGAATCGCCGCTCACCGGATTTACGGGAACGCCCGCCTGGCGAACCTCCTGGCGCACCCACGCGGAATCGCTTTACGACGCGCCGCTGCGCATGCATTACGACGGGCTCGATAAGACGGCGCAGTATAAGCTGCGCGTGGTCTACGCAGGCGACAGCCCGCGGACGAAGATCCGGCTGATCGCCAATGGCGAGGTCGAGATTCATCCGCTGATCGAAAAGCCGATGCCCATCGCACCGATCGAGTTCGAGATTCCGAAGCAGGCGACAGCGAACGGGACTCTCGACCTGAGCTGGCATCGCGAGCAGGGGCTGGGCGGCAATGGCCGCGGCTGCCAGGTGGCCGAGGTGTGGCTGATTCGCAAATGAACGGCTCCGGTGGTGAGTGCCCGCCCCCACCAGAGCCGCGAGCGTGAGCGAGCGGAGCTGGCGAAGACGTGCGGTCCCACGTGCAAAGCAATCCCGTTCATACGCTCGTAGAACCCGCTCAGGGCCGGACCAGCCGCAGCCCCACATCGCCATAAAACACGTATCCAAGGAATGTCGGGTCGCCGGTGGTGTAGAACTGTCTGCGCGACTGGGCGAGCAGCTCCGTGATCCGCGCGGAGCCCGGTCCGTTCAATTCCTCCGAAAGCGCGTGATAGAACTGCGTGGCGAACTCGGCGGCGCCTTTGTCTCCTAGAGGCCAAAGGCCGCCGAGGAATCCGGCAGCGCCGCCATCGAGCACGGTAGGCGCCCATCCGTCTATGAAGTTCAGCACGCGGCGCGCCTGGCCCACGTCGCATGCATTGAAGAAATAGAGTGGGTGGTGCGGCCCGGTTCGCGCCATGCCCCGCCAACTCATCGAGTCCAGGCTCGCATCTCCTTCCAGCTCGATCGCCGAGTTGGCCTGCCCGCCGGCGGACGCGGCCACGCCGTGCCCGGCGAAGTGCACAATGCCATCGGGCGGATTGCGCAGCAGCGCGGCTACGTCACTCACTTGCGCGCGCACGCGGCTGAACTCGCGAAGCTTCTGGAGCGCAGAAATCTCCTCGGCCTGGTGCGGCAGAGTCATACCGCCCCGATACTCGGGTACGATGGCTGCCAGTCGCTCGAAAGGCACCAGCGCAGGCGGCCTGTCGTGCGCGGTGACATCGTCATCGATGTGCCAGCGGGCCACGTCGAACTCGGCGCCGAGACAGGCATCGCGCGACCGGCCGCCATGTGCGGGAACCATCAGCTCCCACGGGATCACCGGATTGTTCGTGTAGATTTGGATGGTGTGAAAGCGGATGCCGCCTGCCTGCGCGCGATCCGCCAGCTTCCAGAAGGCATCGTCGAACAGCGGTCCGCCCACCCGCCGGTAAAGCTCCTGTCCCAGGCCGCGCAGCATCGCGGTCACCTGCTCTTTGCCCGCGCCTGGCCGGCCGCCGGGAACCGTCACGCCGCGCACAGCCTGTGCCGCCAGAAGCACCGCCGTGTATTGTTGCGCCAGCCACGGCCGAAGCGCATCGCCGGGTATGCACGCGGACGATGCCGGTTGCAGGTAGGGCGATTCGATCGTCAACTGGCAGGCCGTATGATCGCCCGCGTGCGATTCCTGTATGTAGAGAGTCAGATCCGGCGCCGCCTCGGAGGTGCTGATCACGGCATTGCCGGCCATGTTTGCTCCCGTCCGGTTCACAGCGCCGGCGGTGGTGATCGCCCCGGGCCGGTCGTTCGTCACAATGGTGATCGTTCGCGTCGCGCGGGCCAGGTAAGCGCCTTCGTGCCAGAACGTGGCGGAGACGCGGCCCGGCAAGCGCGGTGTGCGGGTTGGCTTCGGCCTCAATTGGAACAACGCCGGTGCGGAATCGCCGTTCAGCGGAAGGTGGACGGTCGCCTGATTGCCCCCACCCAAGATGTCGAAATCGGGTGCGTTCAGCACCACTCCGATGCTCCATGGCTGTCCTCCGCGATCGGGAAGCGACATGCCGAGCCTTCCGTCGGGATCTACGCTCGAGTCCGGACCAGCCACAACCTGGACGCCGCGAGATAACGGCTCCATGCTCAAACTGACCTGCAACGCGAATGTTTGTGCGGACTCCACCGTGTCCGGAGCTTCCAGGCTGGGATACCGCTGGACGTGAACGCGGCCGTTCCCGGCAGTAGCGGATGCGGTGGGTATGCTGGCGGGGGAAGACTGCGCGGCTGCCGGTGCGCTCTGTGCAGCTTGACGTGGTGGTGGAGGAGGTGCGGGCGTCTGGCTCGATGCTGCCGGCGTGCTTGAGGAGGTGTCAGGAACCGCCGGCGTTGGGTTCGGCGGCGGCGGTGCGCTCGCTACAGATGGGAATGAAGCGGATGAGGCGGACCTGTGAACCAAAAATACCGCTACGTAGATAGCCGCCAGAACTGCCAGAGCGCACAAACAGGCTACGGCGATGATCCATGCGAGCCCCCGCGGCCGCGCTGGAACACCGTTCGGCGGCGGTGGTCCTGGCGCCTGAGGCGCGGGAGTTGGCGGTAGGAACTGGGCCTGCTGCGGTGGTGCTACTGGGGGTGCGGCGGGCGCTGGGTTTGGCGGCGCGGGCGCAGCGGCGGGTGGCGAGAGCGGCGGTGTCGGAGGTGCGGCCGGCTGTTGCTTCAGCACGTTGCCGCGCGCAACCAGGCGCTGTTTGAGTTGGTTTCCGGCAGACTGGACCTGGGCGTCCGCGGGATGGGTCTGCAGGAGTTTCTCCAGCCGGTAAAATACCGGCCTCAAACCTTCCAGCTGGGTTGCCGACTCGATCTCTTCCGCAATTTTCCTGAGTTCATCGTGAGGATTGCCGGATTGCACGTTGCTCATCCTACACCTTTATGGCCGAGCGACAATAGAGAAATCGTTGTCATAAAGGAACGACCTATGCGACTTCCTGTCCTTCTCCTCGCCGCCGTATTGCCGCTCTGCGCGCTCGACCGCCCGGGTACCGTGTTCAAGGTTTTCCAATTCCCACCCGACCAGATCCCCCGCATCGACGGCAATCCAGACGACTGGAAGATCGTCCCCGACGACTACGCCATCGGCACGGACCAGCTCACGGATGACACGCATCCAGGCCGCAAGCCCGATCCCAAAGACCTCGATGTGAAAGTGAAGGTCGGCTGGGTCAAGGGGCTGAACCGCCTCTACTTTTTGTACGAGGCGTACGACAATTACTGGGACTTCTCCCGCCCCGGCCTCCACAACGATATCTTTGAGCTCGTAGTGGACGGCGACCTTTCGGGCGGGCCGCTGATCCCCCGATTCCAACCGGTGAAGGAGCTCAGCGAGCGCGATGCGCATTTTTCCATGCACGGCGTACACGCGCAGAACTACCATATAATGACGCCGGCAGTGGGCAAGGACTGGGCTCTCGCCTGGGGCTGTAACTCCTATGTGAAGAATCTGCCGTACGCCAATGCGGCCTATAACTATCACTTCAAACCGGGCGAACCGGGCAAGCTGATTCTCGAATTCTGGATCACCCCTTTCGATTACGCCGGCTGCGAAGGCCCGCAGCGCGCGGTCGAATCGGTGCTCACCGAAAATAAGCTGATCGGCATGGCCTGGGCCGTGCTCGACTACGACAACACCGCCAGCGAATCGCACTCGTTCTGGAACCTCTCCCGCCAGCACACCATGTATGGAAAGGCCGACGAACTGGTCGCGTTTCGGTTGATGCCGCTGGAGCCGCAGTTCCGCAAATTTGATGCGAACTGGTCCTTCCAGGTGATCGATATGGATCGCCGCCTGGTTGCGTTTCGTGATGAAACCACCGGCCGGGCCAACTCCTGGAAGTGGGATTTCGGCGATGGCACGTCTTCCAGCGAGCGCAATCCCATTCACCAATACGAAAAGGGCGGCGACTACATCGTCGCGTTGGAAGCCTCCGGCCCCGAAGGAAGCTCGCGCCGCGAGAAGATCTGGGATGTGTCGCTCCGCTGAGCCGCCACAAGACCGTCATGGTTCTTCCGCCGCCGCTATTCCTCGCGCAATGCAGAGGCCGGGTCGATTCGCGCGATCCGTAAAGCGGGCACCGCCGTTGCGATGAGGGTCACCACCGCCAGCCCCAGTATGACCGCCAGGATGGTTGTTGCGTCGTAGACACCAACACCATAGATCGCGCTACGCAGGACGCGAAGCGCTCCGATGCATAGGGTTAGTCCGAGGACGAGCCCGAACGCGGCAGCGCCAACTCCCGAGCCACCGACGTGAACCATTGCCGTTGACACAGTCGAACCAAGCGCGATGCGGATCCCAATCTCGCGCGTCCTGTGCGCCACGAGGTTGGCCACCAGCATGAAAATACCGATTCCACTTAGCAGCAGCGCCAGGGACGCCATGGCAGTCAGCAGCGCCACTTCGATCCGCTGGGTGGCAAGGGTGGAGGATCGCAGGTCGTTCATCGAGTAGAAGCCGGAAAACAGCAGGTTGGGATCAGTGGCGGCCAGAGCGCGCTGCATGCGGCCGGTGAGGCCTTCCTGCGACTCAGCCCGCACGATCCAACTCGGCTGAAAGAAGGTGTGCGCGAGTGCCAGAAATTGCGCATCCGTGATTTGCGCCGCGGGAACATAGGCAGCCTCCTCATCGGTCAGAGGTGCGGAACCGGCATTCAATCGGCTGGCTGAGGAAAGCGCGGTGTCTCCTACGACTCCCACGATTCGCAGCCGGTCTAAATGCCTTCCCAGCGGATTCTCGCCAGGATAGAACTTCCGCGCAAACGACTTATTGATCACGACCACGGGCTCTGTATCCGGGCCGTCGGCCTCGCTGAGGCCCCGACCGGCAAGGACGGGAATCTGGAGAGTATCGAAATAGCCAGGGGTCACGTAGATCTCGTTGGTGGTGATTTCGTGGCCTGCCTGCTTGCCGTCGGTAAACTTGACGCTGTTCAGCAGAGCGCGCTCATACGGGACCGTCAGTCCTACGGCCGCGTTGCGCACGCCGGGAATCTCGCGCACGACGGCGAGGCTGCGGGCGAGCAGTTTCCGGAAGGCGGCCGGATCGTGATAGCGGACATCGTCCAATGACGCTTTGGCGGTGATGACCCCGGCCGGATTGAATCCGGGCGGCATGGTCTCGAGGTGGATCAACGTGCGGATCAGTAGACCCGCCGCGGCCAACAGCACGACGGTCAGCGCCACCTCCCCGGCAATCAGACTCTGACGGAGGCGGACGCTGCCGCCGGCGATTCCGCGGCCCCCCATGGCCGACCGCAGGTCGACGCGATTCGCCGTCAGAGCGGGAAGCATTCCGAACAGCACGCTAGCCATGATCGAAACTCCGAGCGTGAACGCCAGTACCCTGAAATCGAGCGGGACGGAGGCGACGGGCAGAAAATGAGCTGGTAGGAGCGTCAGGAGCCCGCGCAGGGCCAGTGCGCCGACCGGGATACCCGCGGCTCCTCCCAGCCACGCGAGCAGCAGGCTTTCCGACCATAGCTGCCGCAAGATTTGCCAGCGGGACGCGCCGAGCGCCAATCGGGTGGCGATTTCCCGGCTTCGCCGGATCATGCGGACCAGCGTCAGGCCGGCGAGGTTCGCGCAGGCTATAAGCAGGATGAACCCGGCCGCCAGCATCAGCACAAGCGCCTGCGGCCGTAGTTTGGTGGTGACACCTCTTTGCAGCGGCAGCAGGTAGTAGGTCAATTGCGCGCCCGGGCTGCTCTGCTGGAAGCGCCGTACGCGGACACTTTGACGGAAGGCGCGATCGATTTCGGCGCCGACCTGTGCCCAGTTGGCGCCGTCGCGGAGCCGCACGATGGCTTCGAAGTTGGTGGCCACCCCTTCGCCTTCGCGGCTTGGCTGCAGGGCCGTGTAGATGTCGGCATTCATCGGGGTGACAGCACGGTCGGGCAGGACGCCGATGATGGTGTAAGGTTCACTCTTCAGCAGCACGGAGCTGCCAACGATGTTCGGATCTGTCCCGAAGGTATTGCGCCACACGGTGTAGCTGATAATGGCTGCCTTGGGACCGTGAGGTCTATCCTCGTCATCGCTGAAATTCCGTCCCACAACCGGGCGCACGCCCAGAACGTCGAGGTAATGTTCCGAGATGCGTGCTGCCTGAAGATACTGAACATGGGATCCGGACTGCAGGTAGACACCATTGGCGCGCAGGTTCGATACCGCCGGCAACAGGGATGGCACGTGATCGCGCAACAATTCCCACTGTTCGCCATCGACGTTCCTTCGAATGTCGAAGGATTCGACTCCCGTGGTTTGCGCAAACAACGTCCCGATGCGCTCGGGTTGCGCATACGGAAGATCCTTGAGCAGGAGCACGTCGACAATCGAAAAGATGGCGGTGTTGGCGCCGATGGAAAGCGCCAGCGTGACTGCCACAGTCCCGCTAAAGGCCGGGCTGCGTCTGAGTTGACGGACGGCAAACTTGAGGAAGTGCATAATTGTGCCTCATACCAATACTGGAATGCCCGGCAGAGGTTACTCGATCCGGGAAAAATTCACAATGCGACAGAAATGCCTAGCCGTTGATGAAAGGGGTCGGCCGCTCGGAAGCAAGTCAGGCTGATGTGTAGTCGCCGACGGTTCCGGGCACCGGCCAGCGAGAAGCGGGCCGCCCACATGGCGGATCGTGCGTTTCCCGACCATGTGTCGTGACTGCATAGCCCGGTTCGCTTTCGGCCGTAGGCCGGATTCGCTATTCGTATCGGAGGGCTACGGATGGATCGACCTTAGATGCGCGCAAGGCGGGGAGGCAGCAGGCCAGGAACGCCGCGGCGACCAGAACGCTACAAACCATACCGAAGGTGGGCCCGTCGGTCGGAGCAATTTCGTAGAGGAGAGATCCCATGACGCGCGTCAGACCGAAGGCTGCCACAACGCCAACGGCAATTCCGGCCCCAGCCGTCGCCATTCCCTGCTGCACTACGATACGCACGACTTCGCTCCGGCGAGCTCCGAGCGCCATCCGCACACCGATCTCGTGCGAGCGCTGGCTCACGGCGTATCCCATGACACCGTAGATTCCGACTACGGCCAGCACCAGCGCCACGGCGGCGAAGATGTCGAGCAGGAGTAGATTGAAGCGCCGCGGGGCGATGGAACCGGCGAGCGCCTGTTCGAGAGTCTGGACATCGTAAACCGACTGGGTGCGGTCGAGGTCAGCAACGAGCTTGCGGATGGCTCCGGCCATCGCGGAGGCGTCGCCCGCGGTGCGCACCATGATGTCCATCGAGCCCACATAGACGGCCTGACGATAGGGTATATAGGTTTCGGGAGCGGGGTGGGAATCCAGCTTGGTGTACCGCAGGTCGGCGACCACTCCCACGATCGTTGCCGGGGTTTCTTGGGTTGGGGAAGAGCTCGGTATCATGATGCGGCGGCCGAGCGGATCGGCCTTCTCGAACACCGCGCGGACGAAGCTCTCATTGACCATGACTGCGGGCGACGGTTCGCGGCCGGTGAGCCAGCGGCCGGCCGCCAGACGCATTCCCATGGCTTGGAAGTAGCCGGCGGATACCGAGTGATAAGTCGTTCCAGGCCTCTGCTGCTCCTGGAAATGAATTCCTTCTGCCTTGATGATGCCACGGACCGGGACATTCGTAATGGCGGCGGCGGAGACGCCGGACGCCGCAGTCACGCGATCGAGGAGGCGGTCGAAATAGGCGATTTGAGCCTCGCGGCCGTGATAGGAGGGACCCGAGAGTCCGACTTTCATGGTCAGGATACTCTCCGGCGCAAAGCCGGAAGGATGGGCGTTCATGCGCCAGAAGCTGCGGACCATGAGACCGGCGGCTGCCAGCAACACCAGCGTCACGGCTAGTTCCCCCGCCATCAACAAACGGCGAACCGTGATTCGTGATGCACCGGGCAATACCGCAGCGCCGCCATCCTTGATCACAGAGGCGAGATTTGCGCGGGAGAGCGAGATGGCCGGACCGAAACTGAAGAGGATGCCG
>Ga0126381_100008758_pt1 | contig 11319 bp, 7 predicted proteins | sample PanSoiMetPlot_28_FD_96465 | JGI IMG/M metagenome (GOLD analysis project Ga0126381, IMG submission 96465) | Tropical forest soil microbial communities from Panama - MetaG Plot_28 | ecosystem: Environmental > Terrestrial > Soil > Tropical forest > Bulk soil | place: Panama | collected 2016-02-17 | reverse complement strand
GACCGAGGCGTAGACGCTGCCGAGCACGGCCACGCCGAGGGTGCCGCCGATGAGCCGGGTGGAGTCGTTGATGGCTGAGCCGACGCCGGCCTTGGCCCGGGGGATGGCGCCCATGATGGATTCGGTAGCCGGCGCCGAGGTCAGGCCCAGGCCGAGCCCGTAGAGCACCATCTGGGCCGCGATGATGCCGTAGGCGAGCGTGGCGCTGATGGTCGCCGCGACCCAGCCGTAGAATCCGGCCATCGCGACCAGCCCGGTGGTGACGACCAGCTTCGTCCCGGCCCGCACGGCCAGCTGGGTGCCTGCGACCGATCCGGCGGCGACCGCCAGTGCCACCGGGAGCAGGCGCACCCCTGTCGACAGGGGACCGTAGCCGCGGACGAACTGGAAGTACTGGGTGATCAAGAAGATGAAGCCGAACAGCGTGAAAAATGCCACCGTGACCGCTCCGCTGGCGGCGCTGAACCGCATGTTACGGAACAGGCCCACCTCCAGCATCGGCTGCGCGGCGCGCCGCTCCCACACGATGAACGCGGCGAGCAAGACCGCCGAGGCGGCAAAGCCCGCCACGCTGCGCCCCGCGGTCCACCCGTAAGTGGGCGCCTCGATGATGGTGAACACCAGCAGCGCCATGGCTGCCGACGACAGGACCAGGCCAGGGATGTCAACAGCTGCCGCGCCTGGCTCTTTCGAGGCGGGAACCGCCAGCGCCACCAAGACCACCGCGGCCGCCGCGACCGGCGCCATGGCGATGAAGATGGCCGCCCAGTTGTAGTGCTCCAGCAGCCAGCCCCCCACGATCGGCCCGGTCACGATGGCCACGCCCGCGATCGCCCCCCACAAGCCGATCGCCCGCGCCCGTTCCCGCCTTTCCGTGAAGACGTTGGAGATCAGCGACAGCGTCGCAGGGAACGTCATCGCGGCGCCCAGTCCCATCACCGCCCGGGCGGTGATCAGTTGCCCTGGGGTGGTGGTGAACCCGCCGGCCAGGCTGGCGCCCCCGACGACAGCCAGCCCGGCCAGCAGCATCCCCTTACGGCCGAACCGGTCGGACAAGCTGCCGCATGTCAGCAGCAGCGCGGCGAAGACCAGGTTGTAGGCGTCGACCACCCACTGCAGCTGCGAAGTGGTGGCGTGCAACTGACGCACCATGGCCGGAAGCGCCACGTTCACCATGGTTGTGTCGAGATTGACCAGGAAGGCTGCCAGCAGCAGCGCGACAAGAATCACTGGCTTGGATCGCATGGCGGAAACTCCCCCTTCAAAGCCAGCCTGCGACCCGTGCGACTGGTGATCAACGATCAACTGAGCAACAATTCATAACCAGAGCGCATAGATATCGAGATTCGGCTGATGGAGAGCCGCGCATGGACATGGCCAAGGCTGAGGCATTCCTGGCCGTCGCCGAGGAGCTGCACTTCGGCCGGGCGGCGGAGCGGCTGCACGTGTCCCAGCCCCGGGTCAGCCGCCTGGTCGCTGCCCTGGAGCGGGAGATAGGCGGGAAGCTGTTCAACCGGACCAGCCGCCGGGTCGCTCTCACTCCACTGGGCCAGCAATTCCACACTCAGCTCAGGTGCGGATACGCGCAGATGCAAGCCGCCCTCGCCGAGGCCCGGACCGCGGCACGGGGAATCACTGGAGCACTGCGGATCGGGTGCACGGTCACCAGCGGCGGCCCCGCGCTGTCCCGGCTGGTCGACAAGTTCAGTGCCAGCCATCCCGCCTGCGAGGTGACCCTGCACCAGCTGCAGATCTGGGACCCTTACCGGGACCTGCGCCGCGGCGAGGTGGACGTAGTAGCCAACTGGCTGGCGGTCGACGAGCCGGACCTGACCGCCGGGCCGGTGATCGAGTACAGGGACCGGGTGCTCGCGGTCAGTCGCACCCACCGGCTCGCCGGCCGGAAACAGGTGTCGGTCGAGGACCTAGCCGACGAGAAAGCTCACGAGTGGCCGCCAGGCTTCCCGCCCGCCCTCGGTGATGCGATCATCCCGCCGTGCACCCCCTCGGGTCGGCCCATCCCTCGCGTCCGTATCTCACTGTCCAGCGTCGAGGACGCGGTCACGCAGATTGCCAGAGGGCAGATAGTCCACCCGCACATGGCCGGCATCCCGCTGCTCCGCCGATCCGACATTGCCCTGATCCCGATCCACGACCTGCCGCCGATGCCGCTAGGAATTATCTGGTGCACCGCCCATGAAAATGAGCGCATCCGCGCCCTCGCGGCCATCGCCCAGTCGATTCACGTCACAGATGGTGGACGACAAGGATCACCAGCGACGGGATGAGCGCGAAGATGATCACAGTCACGAACACCATCGCGACACGGCGCCAGCCCGTTGCCCGGGACCAGGGCGGGGCGAACGTGCCTGGCGGTTCGAACTCACCCGGCCCAGGCATCACCGTTACGCCTGTTCCGGCAAGCGCCTGCCAGACCTCAGGCAGATCGTCTCGCGTGATCGCGATCTGCCTCTGGCGGCCGGCGATCTGTGCCGTGAGGACTATCCAGTCACGGACATCCCAGCCGGATGGCGCTTGCGTGATCATCATGGATGTCCCGGATCCTCTGAATGCGTACTCACGGAAGCCCTGGGGATTGGAGATGATGAAGGCGTCCGTGCCGACGGTCAGCCACGTCGGCCCTCTCGCCGTAAGCCAATAGCCACGGGTCCCCCCAGACCACCCGCCCGTTCCGAGGATCTTGACCCGGTGCAGCCTGGTTTTAAAGCGCACTTGCGCCCCTATCTCGGCGCGCAGCGGAGCGTTCACGGCGCGCTCACGGTTTCGCCGCACGAACAAGGACACGAAGCCGCCCACTATCACCAGTGGTATCAACACCGACGAGAGCGTGTTCAACAGCGATGCGAGCAGGTGCACGCTCAGCTCCTAGTCCGGGGGGAGATCAACCACTCAGGACACACTAACAACGCACCTATCCGAACACTGTGCCATCTCCGGCAAATGGGACATTTCAGCCCGCCCGGGAGTCGAGTTGGTGACCTGGCAGCTTGAGCGGCACGCACGATGTCAGACCCCTTGGGCACACTCTGGGTATGGCATTGACGACTCGGATGCTCACGCCGGAGACCTGGGACGACTTCGCTGCGCTCGTCGAGGCTAACAACGGCGTCTGGGGTGGCTGCTGGTGCATTGGATTCCACCCAGAGGGCGTCGGCCACGGGCGCGAAGGAAACCGGGAGCTGAAGCGCGGGCATGTGACGCGCGGAACGATCCACCAGGTGCTCGTCTACGACGGTGAGCGCTGCGTCGGCTGGTGCCAGTTCGGACCACCGGCGGAGGTGGCTACCATCAAGAACGCCAAGGCATATGAAAAGGACCTTGCCGAGTTGCCGGACTGGCGGATTGGCTGCATCTTCACAAACGCGAAGGACCGCGGCAAGGGCGTGGCCACCGCTGCGGTCGCGGCGGCCCTCGACGAGATCAAGCGAGCCGGCGGCGGCGTCGTAGAGGCCTATCCGGAGCAGACCGAGGAGCGACCGCCGCAACGCGGCGCCTATCTCCACACAGGCCCGGAGGAGTTGTACGCGCGATACGGCTTCACGCGGGTACGGAAGATCGCGAAGTGGCGGTGGGTCATGCGCACCAAGATCTGATCCCGCCGCTCGCGCCGTTCTCGCACGGTGATGCATCCGCGAACCGGTAACACAGTGTGCAGCGACAGCCGAGATCTCCGCCCATATCGTGACGATCCGCATCGAGTCCCTGGGCAGCATGAGTGGGTGCCAACTGGCGCTACCTGGATGGCGTTTGCCGATGCCAGAATGTGTACAGCAGGCAGTTCGAGGTAAATAACCGCTTCCGCCCGAGAAGGGCTTGGTGGCGGTAGAACCCGGGCGGGGGGAAAGCACGTCTTGCAGATCGAGCTGGCAGATGCGGTGGCGGCAGTGCGTGACGAGCTGCTGGAAGCAGTGGCTCGTGGCGCGGATCCGGATCTGGTCTTCAAGGTCGGACCGGTCGAGTTGGAGTTCGCGGTCGAGTTGCGGGCGGCGGCCACGGCTAGGGCCGGTTTTAAGGCTTGGGTGGTATCCGCCGATGCGGAGGCTTCTGCGACGCGGGGTCGTACGCACCGCGTGAAGGTCACCTTGACTCCGCAGCAGCCAGGTGGCGACGATCTGCTGGTTCATGGAAGCGCGTCGCGACCTAAGGGCCCGGGCGATGTCTCCGAGCGCATTAACGACTGATTTGCGTTAGAGAGCACGACAAGGGGCGGGGGTCGTGGCGATGGATCGTCAGCGCGTGGTGGCGTTGGACGGGATCGGCGGTCCGGGGTCGGGGTATCTAATTGCGCCGAGATTGGTGCTGACCTCTGCGCATGTGGCTCCGGAACCGGGCGCTCAGGTTGGGTTGTTCCAGCCGGGCCATGCTGAGAGTTACACCGGTACGGTGGTCTGGCGGGGCGTGCCTGGTCGCGACGATGCCGCGCTGGTCCACGTTGATGACTCCAACTGGATCCCGTATGCCCAGGGCCCGGTTCGCTGGGGCCGCCTCGCCACTTACCTGACGGGGACGCGATGCGTGTCTTGGGGGGTACCTGAGGTTGTTCAGCGCCCGGGACGGGCCGTCGACGCCATGCAGCCTTCTGGCACGATTAACCCCGGAGACCGCTATGTCGGCAATCGATACGTGATGAGCGTGGATGCCCATCCGCCGGCAGATCGGCAGGATGGCTCCTCACCGTGGGGTGGGATGTCGGGAGCCGCGTTGTTCTGTGGTGACTTGCTGACCGGCGTGATCGCTTCCGATCCGGCCGGGTTCTCCCACTCGCGTCTTGAGGCGGTCCCCGCCTACGTCCTGATGCATGACCCGGACTTCCGCGCCGCGCTGACCGAGTACAGCCCGGAAGCTGGCACCGTTCTGGAAGCGGTGGAGTGGCAGGACCTGGGGGAGGATCTCGAGTCCGCATCTACTGGCGGATCCCTCGTTGTTTCGCCCGCTGCGCTGCTGCGGGCCCGGCGTCGGGTGGTTCCTTTTCGCGGACGAGCTCATCTGTTGCAGCGGATGTCCGCCTGGAGTCAGGAGCCGGGCTTCAGCGGCTGGCTCTTGCATGGCCCTGCCGGACAGGGCAAAACCCGCTTGGCCCAGCAGTTGGCGGACTTGCTGGCCGCTGACGGCTGGGCCACCCTGTGGCTGCGCACTGACGCTTCCGTCGAGGCTCTGGCGGTGCTTGCGGCAGCTGCGACTCCGTTGCTGGTCGTCCTGGACTACGCCGAGACCCGCATCCGTCAACTCGCCGCTGTGCTAGCTGCGGCGGCCCGGCATAAGGGCGGCACGCCGTTTAAGGTGCTGCTGCTGGCCCGTACCGCCGGCGACTGGTGGACTTCAGTCCAGGCGGATACTGCCACCGCCGGTGAACTGCTCGACGGGGTGCCTGTCGCCGAGTTGGAAGCCTTGGAACCCGACCCTGGCGCGTCCCGTGCTCAAGCCTTCGAACAGGCCGTGCGTGGCTACGCCCAGTACCTGCCACGGGTGCGGGGCTGGCAACACCACGACTGGACCGCACTCGCCAGGAGCCTGCCGCTCCCGCCGATGGACCGTCCCGGCATGGAAAGCGCACTGACCTTGCATATGACCGCCCTGGTCGATCTCCTGGACAGCGCCGCCCCTTCCATCGCATCAGCAGACGCCGTTGATGCCGACGCGACGCAGGAGGTTGAAGACCGGCTGCTACTTCACGAGCGGCGCTACTGGAACCGTGTCGCCGATACTCAAGACCTGCTCCCGTCCCTGACTATGGGAACCCTCCACAATGCCCTGGCCGCTGCGCTCCTTGTCGGCTCCCAGGACAAGGGCCAGGCCGACGTCCTCCTTGAGCGCGTCCCCGGACTGGCCGACCAGCCGCGGGATCGGCGAGACGCTGTGCGCGACTGGATCTCAGCCCTGTACCCACCCACTGACAGCACCCCCTGGGGTACTCTGCAGCCCGACCGGCTCGCAGAGCGGTTCATCGGCCGCCACTTGCAGCGCGAGCCAGATCTGGCCGACCACATCGTCGTGGGCGCCACCAACGTGCAGGCCGCCCAACTGCTTACCATCTACGCCCGAGCCGCCGCGCACCGAATCCTCAACGGCCAACTCGATCAGGCACTGACCGATCTGTGCGTCCGCCACCACGGTGTCCTCGCGGCCGCAGCTCTCGACGTCGCCACCCAGGCGGAATCCCCTAAGCCTCTGCTGGACGCCCTATACCGGATCGCAGACGCCCCAGACCTCTCAATCCCTGAGCTGCAACAACTAGTCGACCTCGTGCCACTGGACACTTACCCTCACCTTGAGGCCCTTGCCACCCACCTCGCCCAGCATCTAGCCGATACCCTGCGTGGACAGGCCGGCGACGACCCTAGCCACCTGCCTGCTCTCGCCGCCACGCTGAACGACCTCTCTATACGACTGGCGCATCTGGAACGGTCGAGACAGGCGCTGGAGGCAGCCACCGAATCCGTGGAAATCAATCGGAAATTGGCGCGAATCCAGCCTGACGTGCACCTAACTCACCTTGCCACGAGCTTGAACACCCTGTCCAACCGGCAGATGAATAATCATCAGTTGATGGAGGCCAAGGCTTCGCTCGATGAATCCGTGAAGATCTATCGTAAGCTCGTACGGGCCCAACCGGACGTGTACCTGCGTGACCTCATAGAGGTACTGATCAACGTGTCCTCGCGAATGTGGGGTGACAGCGGTCTCGCTCCACTTAACGAAGCCGTGGAAATGAGCAGGAAACTAGCGCAGAAACGGCCTGACGTCCACCTTCCCAACCTCTCCTTCAGCCTTATGAATCTCTCTAAAGCGCTGGATCGTCTAAAGCGGATAACGGAGTCACTGGCGGCTGACACCGAAGCTGCGGAGATCGACCGGGAACTGGCGCGAACAGAGCCCGATAAATATCTGCCCCGGCTCGGCGCACATCTGCATAACGCGTCGGTTGCACTGGGATATCTTGGACGGACCGAGGAAGGCCTGGCCGCAAGCACAGAGGCCGTGGAAATCTATCGAAAGCTAGCACGAGCGCGGCCCGTCCCCTACCGTGCCGTCCTCGCGACGATGCTCTACAACCTGTCCAAAAGACTGGGCGAACTGGAGCGACCCGAGGAGAGCCTGGCCACGATCACCGAATCCGTCAGCATTCGCCGCGCCCTGGCGCAGGTACAGAAAGACCCTCACCTCTTGGACCTCGCCATGAGCCTGCACAGCCTTTCCGACCGACTGGAAGAGCTAGGGCGGTCGAAGGAGGCTGAGGCGGCATTCATCGAAGCCGTCGATATCCGCGATAAGCTTGCGCAGGAGCGAGGCCGTCCGGACAATTACCTGCCCGACCTGCGAGAATCTGTGCATACCCTAGATCTCCTGAGGGGGAAAGCCCATCCGCGCTTCGGCATGTTTTCGAGTTAGCAGTCGACTGACTCGCCAGACGTGCCAGTAACCGCGGCCAGCGTGCCCAAGCGATACGCACCGTGTGCCGCACGGCAATGCGGGATGGAGGCGCGCCTCCATCCCGCATTGGGACCGTGGTCAGCGGCCGTGTGCCGGTGCCGGCTCGGGTTCTGGGTCGGCCTGGCTGGGTGTGCCGTGAGTGGATGGCCACCAGTTCCAGCGGCCCAGCAGGGCGACGATGGCGGGGACGAACAGGGTGCGGACGAGGAAGGCGTCCATGAGGATGCCGATCGCGATGGATGAGAGGATGACCAGGCCGCCGCCGGGCTGCTTGCTTACCGCCAGGCCGAAGACCGCGAAGGTGCCGGCCAGGATGAGCCCGGCGGAGCTGACTGTCGGGCCGGTGCGCTGCAGGGCCGCGGTCACTGCCTGCCGCAGCGGGACCCGGCTTGCCTCCTCCCGGATCCGGGTCATCACCAGGATGTTGTAGTCCTCGCCGAGTGCCAGCAGGAAGAGGAACATCAGGAACGGGATGCCGTGGAAGAGCCCGCCGGACCTGGCGGCGTCCTGGAAGAGCAGGACGGACACGCCCCACGCGGCCAGGTAGCTGAGCACCACGGAGGCGATGAGGTAGAGCGGGGCGATGAGGCTGCGCAAGACGAGCGCGAGCAGGAGCCCGATGGCGATGATCGCGACCGGGAAGACGCGCAGCAGGTCGGCGTCGGAGGTCTGGCTCAGGTCGTACCCGGCTGGCACGTCGCCTTCGACGCCGTAGGCGCTGGCGCCGGTGGCGCGGGCCACGGCGGCGACGGCCGCCCGGAGGGTCGGCACCTGGCGGAGCGCGGCGTTCGAGGCTGGGTCACTGGCGACCAGCCTGGCGTCGAACAGGACGGTTCGCCCGTCGGGGCTGATGAACTGGCTTTCCGCGCCGTACGCCGCCCACGTGGCAGGCGGGACGCGGCTTCCCGTTGATGGCACCGGCGGTATCGCGGCCGGATCGCCGAGCGTGGCATGCAGCGTCGTCAGCTGGCCGGGGGTGAGGGCGCCGAACGGGCCGGCCAGGGCATCGAACTGGGGCAGCGCGGCGAGCCGCTGCTGCGCCGTGGCGACTGGTGCCGGGTCGTCCCAGGCCGGCTCGCGGAACCGCAGCACCACGATGGTCGGGTCGCTGGCGGCGGCGGGGAAGTGTGCGGCGAGCTGGACGTTGCCCGCGGCGGTGTCCGAGCCGCTGGGTGCGGCCGCGGTGGCGTTCAAGTCGGCCGGCCGGTAGCCGATCACGGCGGTGGCCAGCGCGCCGAAGGCGACCAGCCCGAAGGCGAGCGTGGCGGCGGGATGGGCGACGACGCGGCCCGCTGTGCGTCCCCACCAGCTGATGCGCCCGGTGCCGCGAGCCGTGGAAGAGGGCCAGAACGCAGCCCGGCCGACGATGGCCAGCAGTGCCGGCAGCAGGGTGAGGTCGGCCGCCAGCATGAACGCGAGCGCGATGGCCAGTGGGGCGCCGATGCTTGAGTACAGCCCGAAGGTGGCCAGCAGCATGGTGAGCAGCGCGGCGATGACGGTGGCGGCGGAGAACGTGATCGACTCCCCGACCCGGGCCAGGGCATGGGTGACGGCGTCGTGGGGGGTACGGCCGGCCCGCAGTTCCTCGCGGAATCGGAAGACCAGGAACAGGCCGTAGTCGGTGCCGGCGCCGATGATCAAGATGATCAGCAGAAGCTGGTTCAGCGGCGACACCGCCAGGCCGGCCTTGCCCGCCGCGCCGAGCACCTGCCCGGCGAGCTGGTTGACCAGCACGGCGGGAGCGAGGGTCAACAGTGCCGCCAGCGGCGCGCGGAACACCACGAGCAGCAAGACCAGGATGAACACGATGGTCAGCCCCAAGCCCAGCTTGACCGCGTTCTGGTTGGCCTGGCTGGCCTCGGCCGCGCCGGCCGCCGGGCCGGCCAGGTGGGCGTGCAGGCCGTTCGGCAGCACGCTGGCCGTGATGGCCGCGCGCAGGCCCGTGACCAGCTGCTGGGCGGGCCCAGTGGTGGCGATGTTCAGGCCCGCAAGCACCTCCAGTTGCACCGCCTGACGGTCGGCGCTGTCGCCGAGGTCCTTGACCTGCTGCACGTCGGCGACCTTCCCCAGGCGGGCGGCCAGCCGCCCGATGGCGGCGGCGTCCGCGCTGGTGACCGTGCCGCTGTCGCGGGCGATGACGACCAGGACCGGGGTCTGGTTCGGGTCATGGAACGGGGCGGCCAACCGGGCGGCGGACGCGCTCGGGCTGCTGGCCGGCAGCAGGTCGGTGTTGCTCTCCTTGATAACGCTGGCCAGCGACGGAAGAAGCACGGTGGCCAGGACGGTCGCGGTCACCCAGGCGACGACGACGGCCCAGCGAAACCGGACCGCGAACCGCCCGGTGGCGGCAAAGAAGCTGTTCATGGTGAGATCTCCGCGGGATTGTCGGCGGGATTAACAGGCACCAGGATTGGCTTCGGGCGGCTGCCGCGACCATCGGTCGTCGGGCTACCACCGCGCGACTTAAGTAGGTGGTGCGGTCGACTTCGGCCGACTGTTCAGCCCCACCCGCCGCCGCCTAGGCTGCCGGTATGTCCGCCTTGCGTGCCACAGTTGGCCAAGTCCTCCGCCGCGAGGACGACGACGCACCGGTCGCGGCGCGCACGCGGCGCGACTGGATCGTCGACACCCTCCTTTTCCTGCTCGCGGCCGTGGCCGCCCTGAGCAGCGTCATGACCAGCGCCCGCCACGGGCTGCATGGCACGATGCTCGTCGTCGACGCGGCCGCCGCGGCGCTGGCCTGTCTCGCCCTGTGGTGGCGGCGGCGCTGGCCGCTGGGAGTCGGGCTGGCTGTGGTGGCGATCCTGGTCGTCTCGCCTGCGGCCGGGGTGGCCGCGAGCGTTACGCTCTACACCGTCGCCGCCTATCGCCGCTGGCAGCTGGCGTGCGTGGTCGCCGCGGCACAGGTCGCGCTGCTGCCGCTCGCGCGAGCGGTCCAGCCCCAGGGCACGTCGCCCGCGGTGTACTACCTCCTCGGCGTGCTCGGCCCGGCGGTGATCGTCGCCTGGGGCATGTTCCGCCGCACCCGCCTTCAGGCTCAGCGTGAACGGGCAGGCCGCGCCGAGGCAGAGGAGCAGCTGCGCGTCGAGCACATCCGCTACGCCGAGCGCACGCGGATCGCGCGTGAGATGCACGACGTGCTCGCGCACCGGATCTCGCTGCTCAGCCTGCACGCCGGCGTGCTTGAGTTCCGGCCGGACGCGCCACCGGAAGAGGTCGCACGGGCAGCCGGCGTTATCCGCGCCAGCGCGCACCAGGCGCTTGAAGACCTCCGCGCCGTGATCGGCGTGCTGCGGGACGGGCCCGGCGGCCAGGGACCTCAGCCGCAGCCACCCCAGCCAACGCTCGCGGCGCTGCCAGGACTGCTCGATGAATCACGCGCCGCTGGCATGCGCATCCGGGCGGAGGTCTCCCTGCCGGACCTGGCCGCCGTCCCGGACGCGATCGGGCGGCACGCACTGCGGATCGTCCAGGAGGCGCTGACCAACGCGCGCAAGCACGCGACCGCGGCCCCGGTCGAGCTGCGCCTCGACGGCACGCCCGGGGACGGTCTCACCATCGAGGTGCGCAACCCGGTGCCCGCGCTCGCCACCGCGGAATCGAAGATCCCCGGCACCGGCGCGGGCCTGCTCGGCCTCGCCGAGCGGGCGACGCTCTCCGGCGGGCGCCTGGAGCACGGCCTCGACGACCATGGCCACTTCCGGCTGCACGCGTGGCTGCCATGGCCGCGGTGAGCGGAGCGGGCGGCGCGGTGAACGGGCAGATCCGCGTGCTGATCGTCGATGACGACGCACTGGTCCGCGCCGGGCTCACCATGCTGCTCGCGGGCGTCGATGACATCGAGGTCGTCGGCGAGGCCGCTAACGG
>Ga0126381_100008757_pt1 | contig 11320 bp, 3 predicted proteins | sample PanSoiMetPlot_28_FD_96465 | JGI IMG/M metagenome (GOLD analysis project Ga0126381, IMG submission 96465) | Tropical forest soil microbial communities from Panama - MetaG Plot_28 | ecosystem: Environmental > Terrestrial > Soil > Tropical forest > Bulk soil | place: Panama | collected 2016-02-17 | reverse complement strand
GTACTTCAAAGCCGCGGAGCAAAATGACGGCGCCGCCGAATACCGGCTGGGAATGTTAAACGACCAGGGCCTGGGAATGGCAAGAGACGAGGAGGCTGCGGCTCAGTGGTTTGACAAAGCGCTACGGCACGGATCGGTGGAAGCAATGATCCGTTTTAGCGAGCAGTCCTCGCCCGACGATCCGGCTTCCTCCTACTACCTTTATATGGCCGGCACCGCGCTGCTGAGCGGCCAGGGCGTGCCCAAGAACGAGGCCAGAGCCCGCGCCGTACTCCTGCAAGCGGCGGAGCGAAAATTCTCGCCCGCCTATTTCCAACTCGCGCGAATCTATAGCGAGGGCCTGGGCGTCAGCAAGAGCGAGGCTAAAGCGATTGAGTATTACGAAATGGTCCTCGGCGCGGACCGCACCGATGCCGTGGCTTACAACAACATTGCCTGGGTCCGGGTTACCTCGAGCGATCCCAAAATTCGCGATCCGCAAAAGGCGTTGGAATACGCTCTCAAGGCGGTAGAGTTGAGCGGGGGCAACCAGGCCTACGCTGTGGATACGCTGGCCAACGCCTACTTTCAGGTTGGTCAAATCGACAAAGCCATTGCCGCCGAGACCCAAGCCCTGGCGCTGGAACCGGAAGACGAAACCTACATCAAGACCCTGGCTAGTTTCAAAAACGGCAAGGACCGGGTGCCGGGATCGCCGACATCGCCGTGATCGCGCGTCATCGCCGTCATCGGACAACCCTTCACCACAGAGGACACCGAGGATCACAGGGTTGTTGGAATCTCTCGCGCTGCTTAGCCCTGCTCTGTGTTCCTCTGTGTCCTCTGTGGTTAAAGAGTCCGATGTCGGCGATGACGACGATCTTCGTTTAGAATGTCCCCCGCATGTCCGATCCACTTTTGCAGCTTAACGCAAAGATCTTTGCCGCGCAGTTGCACACCAAGTTCAAGGTTCAGGATGGCGGTGGCCCCTTCGTGGAGCTGGAGCTGGTCGAAGTTCTCGAACCTCAGTCGCCGCCGCACGTGGAGCTCTTCATCTTGCATTTCCGTGGGCCGGGCGCGCCCCGCCTGGACCAGCGGATTCACCACTTCCAAAACGAGGTCCTCGGCGTGTTCGATGTCTTCTTGACCGCGATCGGAGGAGATGAAAGAAGCACGGACTACGAGGTCGTCTTCCATCGCTTGAACAAGAAGCAACCGTGAGCGGCGACGGCAACATTATGCTGCGTCCGGTCGCCGGCAGCGACGACGAATTCCTGCTGTCGGTCTACGCGAGCACGCGCGTCCAGGAGATGGCCATGGTGCCGTGGAGCGCGGAGCAGAAAGAAGTTTTTGTGCGCGCGCAGTTCGCGGCGCAAAGAAAGCATTACGCTGCCGAGCATCCCCAGGCCAATCATGACATCGTCTGCCGCGACGGAATTGCGGTAGGGCGGATCTACGTGGCGCGCAACCCGGACGCGCTTCACATTCTCGACATCACCATTCTTCCCCAGTACCGCGGCGCGGGAACCGGCTCCACCGTGCTGCGCCGCCTGATGGAGGAGGGCGCGGACACCGCGAAGCCCGTGACCATCTACGTCGAAAGCTTCAATCCCTCGCTGGCCTTATTCCGGAAGCTTGGCTTCGAACCTGTCTCGGAGAGCGGGTTCCACCAGCTCCTGCGCTGGGACCGAAACTACCGGAGCCGATGAGCGCACCACGTTTTCAACTCCCCCCTGTCTTGGCGGGGCTGCCGCGGCGCTAACGGCATGCGCGGGTGCTCCGTTTTCCTGGCTGGTCGTAATAAAGCGCCCGTTGCTTTGGGCATCCAGCAGGTTGAACACCGCTGTGTATGAACCTTGCAGGCCCGGAACCACGAACATCTCGAAGCTTCCCATCGTCTCGTTTTCGAAGATGTAAGTACCCTGCGCCAGGGAGGTGCCGGGGCCGGAAAAGCTCAACATGTAACCGCTGGTGATAGGAACAGAAGAAAGTATTTTCTTCGGGGGCACTGCCATGCTGGCCGGGTTCACCGGCGCCAGAGCGGGAGGATCATCCACTGCACTCAGCCGCAGCCACACCGGATTGCCGCTTCCGGCCGGCGCGGAAACCTTGAACGACGAGCCAACCAGGCCCTGGAAAGATTGCCGGGCCACGCCGGAATGATCGGCCGTAAAACTGTGATTCGCGTGAGGCCCGATCTGAAACTCGGAGCTTACGTTCTCCGGCCGCTGCTGCGCCCACAATTGAGACCCGAGAAATGGAGTCGCAACACAGCCGGCTGCGGCAAACGCACTATTTTGCAAGAACCGTCGTCTGTTCACTGACATTTTGGGCACACCTCTATCTTTCGTTATCTTTTTTGTTAATGTTCGTTAATGCAGCGCCTGCGCGAATCGAATGCTGGGAGATTTCGCGCACCTTCTCCAAGTAAGGCGCTTTCTTGCAGGAACCGAGGGGGACGACATAATGTACTTCTCTCCTTCAACAATTTCCAGAAAATAAATTCTGCCACGGTGACAAATTTTGGCGTTCGCGGAACAACGTCTTCTATTCCTCATACGCCGAACCGTGCTGCTACAAAAAACACGAACAGCGCTTAACGCTACTTAACGTCTCCCCGCTGATAAGAAACTCTTATTTCTCTTGCGGACAGCCTGCAAAGGCAGTTTTTGCTTGACAAAACTTGTCGGGCAAACGAGAGTACCTGAAATAAAATTTGTTGCCCCTCGGCATACAAGTGTGCCTGAGCAGACAGGCGATCTCCCCGGATTGCCAGCCGAGGGTTTGACCCGTGTTTTTCAATGCAAGCCGCGGGCTTATGTTCCCGGGTAGCAGTTCGGTTCCCTCAGAGTGATTCCCGCGTTTCGGGATGTGTGCTGTTAAAAGGAGTCTTGGCCGTGACTAAATGCTCGTTCTCTGCCCTTACGCGCATCCTTGCGTGCTGCGCCGTCATTGTCCTGTGCCTGGCGTTGTCCAACTCCGCCGTCGCGGCCGGTCCCGTAGCGCAATCGGCTCCCAATGCTGTCTCTCGAGGGCCCAAGATCTGGTTGCAGGACAGCCAGCCGCTCAATGTGAGTCATGTCGGCCCCGCGGCGGGTGGCATGATTGGCGGCTCGGCCCAAGCCTTGTCGATGGTCGCGGAGGACGTTGACCGTGATGGCGTTCAAGACCTCTTGGTGGGCTATAGCACCCCTGGTGGCGGCGCGGTGGTTTTGCATCGCGGGAATCTCGATGCGTTTGCTCCACAGAGCGAGGCTTCTTTTCAGGCCATTGCCAACTCCCAGTTCCCTTCGCCTTTCCTGACCGAAGCCCAGGTGTTTGCGGTTCCGGTAACTCCCGATTTCCTGGCAGTGGGCGACTTCACCGGTCATGGCTTGGTGGACCTGGCTGTAGCCGCTCGTGGCGGCAGCGCGATTTATATCCTGGAGGGTGACGGCAAAGGAAACTTCGTCGCAGGCGAAACCATCAATCTGCCGGGCGGCGTTACGGCCCTGGCCGCCGATCGATTCGGCAAAATTCAGTCGGCTTTGTTGGTAGGTGTGAGCAGCGGGCGGCAGTCTTTTCTCGCCGTTTACGGAGGGAAGGGGCTGGCGCCGCTGGCCGCACTCCCGCTGCAAGCTCCGGCTTCGAATATTCTGTTCGGTGAATTCGGCGATCTCGGCCCGGACGCGGCTTTCCTCTCCGGCGGGCAGGTCTACATTCTGCGGTCTTCCAACATGCAACTTGTGAAGGTTGGTCTGCCGGTTTCGGTAACCGCTTTTGCCCTGGGTTCGTTCCTGTATGACCGCAACGGAGGATCGCAGATTGCCGTGCTGGGCGTGGACGGGAGCATCCAGATCGCGGTACGCAACGAGTTCGATTCGCGGACTTATACGAACGAAGAATTCCGGGCGATTCGCCAGGCACGGTTGCGTGGTGAAACCCCGCCGCTGGTGCCGGTGCATACCTTTGCCGGGAACGGCTGGAGGATCGCGGAGGGCTTCGCGTCGCTCGGGTCGGTTACCCCTGGCCAGCCGCAGGTGTTTTTCCGCACCCGCATCTCTGTGAACGGCGCAGATGACATCCTGTGGCTCAGCGCCGCCGGTGGGCAGATGGTGCTTATCTCTCATCCCGATCAGCAACCCGGCGCGGCCACGTTCCTTCCCGGCACCGTCTCCGTAAAGCCCTACAACGGATCGCCATCCCACGCTATCGCCATGCGCACCAACGTGGATGGTCGCTTTGGGATCGTGGCCCTGCATCAGGGCGAGACGATGCCGGCAATATCCGCGCCTATACCGGATCCGACGTTTACAGTGAACACAACCAACGATGGCGTATTCCCCGGGGCTTGCGCAGCCGCCACGGCCAACCAGTGTACCCTGCGTGAGGCGATCATCGAAGCCAACGGCGACACCATCATGGTGCCCGCGGGGACCTACAATCTGACACTCGGCCGAGTAACCGCTACCCCCGATTACACGGGTATCCGGGGCGCCCTGTATGTAAACCATAATGCGACTATCGTCGGGGCGAACCAGAACACGACAATTGTCCAATGGGGCACGCTCACGAGCGGCAATACCGTGGATATGGTGATGGCTGTGAATGAGGACATCAGTCCCATCACCAATGCAACGGCGAGCATCTCCAATCTGACAATTCAGGGTGGCGTAAATCACGGCACGCATGGCAATGACGGCGACGGCGGCTGCATGGAGTTTGATACCGGATCGAGTGGCGCCGCTACCCTTACGCTGACCAATGTCACCCTTCAGAACTGCCAGACTCTTCAGGGCAGCGGCGGCGGTCTGGCCAACTTCAATTTCGTCGTCGCAACCGGCACCGGCCAGGCGATCTTCAGCAACAGCATCATCCAGGGCAACTCGGTGAATGATAACAACCTGCCTGGTCCAAATACTGCGGGAGGCGGCGGCATCTGGGTTTCTGATCCATCGCGGATCACTATGACCGGCAGCCAGGTTTTGAATAACAAGGCGACGCAGACCTCTGGAGGCTCGGGACCAGGCGGCGGTATTTTTCTCGTTTCCAAGGGAACTCCGGGAGAAACACCCCAGACACAGATTCACTCCAGCACTATCTCCGGCAACCAGTCGTCGATCCAGGGCGGCGGCATCAACGACAGCGGCTCTAATCTGCTGATCGACTCGAGTACCATCATCTCCGGTAATAAGAACGGCCAGAACGGGCCGACTCCGGCCGCCCAGAACGGCGGAGGTCTCTTTGTAAATCCTGCAGTCGGCAATTCGGCCACGCTTTCCAAAGTAACCATCACCAACAATCAATCCACGGGCACGGGTGGTGGAATTGCCACAGGCGGGGTGGGAGCGGGTGGGGTCACAATCAACTTCAGCCGTTTCGCCGCGAATACTGCGACCAACACCGGCAGCAACCTCGAGAACCTGGGGAGCACGTTGGGCGCGACCAACAACTGGTGGGGCACAGACGCTGCCGCCAGCACCATCCATACCACGACCGGCACGACGACCTTCGATCCCTTCATCGTCCTGACCCACAGCTCCACCCCGCATCCGATTCGCATTAATGGAACCACCACCCTGACCGCCAACATGAGTCTGGATAATCATGGCAATGGGGGCGGGCTGAGCGGCAATCTCAACGAAATCGTGACCTTGCCCATCACCTTTGATGGCGCAGTGTTGGGAAGCATCCCTGACGCCCAGCCGGAAAATCTTGGCAATCCTGTTCCCACGGTTACGGCTACCTTCAACGCCGGCGGCACCTCCGGGGCTGGAGATGCTGTGGCGACGCTGGAAAAGAACCAGACCACTCTCGAAAACTATGCGGTCCACGTCAATACGAATCTGATTGCCACCGCCACGGAAAGCGGGACTACAGCCACGATCACCACCGTGGGAGTGCATGGGTTTACCACCGCTGACTATGTCAGCATCGCGGGCATGACCGGAGCGGGATGTACCGGTTATAACGGCACTAACTTCCATATCACCGCCTCGACCTCGACGACGTTTTCCTATACGGCTACTGGTGGGTTGAGCACTTGCAGCGGTAACGCGAACAGCACCGCCAGCATCGGCCTGGTGGTGTTGGAGCCTCCGTCGATTACCAAGACTTTCAGTCCCAAAGTCATACAGAGCACCTCCTTTAACGCGGCAGCCTTCAGCACCATTACTTTCACCCTTAAGAACCAGAATGTGGTTCCGGTCGAGGCCAGCTTCACGGACAATCTGCCCACAGTTGCCAGCTCTACTCCAGGCAGCCTGCTGGTGGCCAGTACTCCCGGCGTGGTCAACGGCTGCGGCGGCTCGGTGACGGCGACGGCCGGAACGGGCACTATCACCTTCTCGAACCCGTCTTTGGCTGTGGGCACATGTACGATTACCGTCAACGTTTCCAGCGCCGTTGACGACCAGTATACGAACAGTGTGACCATCGATTCGACGGATGCCGGCAACGGCAATACTTCCAGTGACACGCTCAACGTCATCAATCCGCCGCACATCAGCAAGAACTTCTCTGGGCCGTCCATCCCACTCGGCGCCCACACCAGTCTGGCCATCAGCGTTGACAACTCAAACAATAAGAACCAGACGCTAACCGGAATCACATTTACTGACACTCTGCCCACAGCCCCCGGCACCCTGGTGGTAGCGACGCCCAACCAACTCAATAACACCTGCAGTGGCACGGCGACGGCAACGCCCGGCTCAGGTTCCGTTTCACTGGCCAGCTCCACCCTGGCTCCGCTCGCGGCTTGCGGCGTGTCCTTGCAAGTGCAAGGCACTGTGGCGGGCGCGACCACCAACAGCGTCACCGTGAGCGACACCACAGCGGGGACGGGCAACACGGGGACGGCCAACCTGATCGTGGTAGCGCCGCCGACCATCAGCAAGCATTTTGGTCATACCACTGTGCCTCTGAACCAGTCCGACACATTAAGCTTCACGGTAACCAACCCCAACACGGCGATTGCGTTGAGCGGGGTTGCATTTACAGACACGTTACCTGGCGGGCTGAAGCTGGCATCGACCACGGTAACGGGCTCGTGCGGAAGCGGAACGATCACGGCGACGATCAACAATCCTCCGGGGTCACCGTCGACGGTGAGCTTGTCCGGCGGGACACTGACCGCATCGCCCACCGCAGGCTCATCGTGTACTTTCTCAGTGAGCATCACCGGCATCAGCGCGGGAGCGCAAGTCAACACCACCAGCACTGTGAGCTCGACGGAAGGCGGAACGGGTGGAACGGCTACGGACACGATTACGGTGGTAGCACCGCCAACGACGACCAAAGTCTTTGTTCCCACCACGATCGCTGTAGGTGGCACGAGCACGATGACCATCACCATCACCAACCCATCGGCGACGGTGGGGCTCACCGGGGTTGGATTCACGGACACCTTCCCGGCGAACCTGCTGGTGGCAACGCCGAATGGGTTGAGCAACACATGCAACGGAACGCCGTCGGCGGTGGCTGGATCGGGAACGGTATCGCTCACGGGCGGAACGATTGCCGCCAATAGCTCGTGTGCCGTTACGGTAAATGTGACCAGTTCGGTGTCCGGGAATTATTTGAACAGTACGGGGCCGATCAGCTCGACGGAAGGCGGCAACGGTGCAGCGGCATCGGCGACGTTGACGGTGGCCAGTCCTCCGACCATCGCCAAGTCATTTAGTCCCAAGACGATTGCATTGAACAGCAACAGCACATTGAGTTTTACGCTCACGAACCCGAATAGCAGTGTATCGCTGAGCGGGATCGCCTTTACTGACTCGTTGCCGGGCGGAGTGAAGCTGGCATCGACCACGGTGACCGGCTCGTGCGGTAGCGGAACCATCACCGCGACGATCAACAATCCTCCGGGATCCCCCTCGACAGTGAGCTTGTCGGGAGGAACGCTGGCTTCGAGCGGATCATGCACGTTCTCGGTGAGCGTGACGGGCATTAGCGCGGGAGCGCAGGTCAACACCACCAGCACCGTAAGTTCAACCGAAGGCGGGACCGGCGGAACGGCCAGCGACACGCTGACCGTGGTGGCGCCGCCGACCATCAGCAAGCACTTTGGTCATACCACGGTCGCTCTGAACCAATCCGACACGCTGAGCTTCACCGTGACCAACCCCAACACCACCAGCGCCCTGAGCGGGGTGGCATTTACCGACACGTTGCCTGCCGGTCTGAAGCTGGCTTCCACTACAGTGACGGGCTCGTGCGGCAGCGGAACCATCACGGCCACCATCAACAATCCACCGGGATCTCCGTCCACAGTGAGTTTGTCGGGGGGGACGTTGACCGCATCGCCGGCGGCGGGATCTTCATGCACGTTCTCCGTCGGTATCACCGGCATCAACGCGGGAGCGCAGATCAACACCACCAGCACGGTGAGCTCGACTGAAGGGGGAACGGGTGGAACGGCTACGGACACGATTACAGTGGTCCCTCCGCCATCGATTGCCAAGGCATTCAATCCCACAGCGATTTCGGTGAACGGGGTCAGCTCACTGACCATCACTATCACCAATCCTGCGGGCACGGTGCAAAACGGAGTTGCGTTCACGGACGCCTTCCCGGCGAATCTCGTGGTGGCAACGCCGAACGGATTGACCAATACATGCGGCGGCACACCGACAGCCACCGCGGGATCGGGAACCGTTTCATTGGTGGGTGGAACGATTGCAGCGAACACCTCGTGCACTGTGACGGTAAACGTGACCAGTTCCGTTTCCGGCAACTACTTGAACAGCACGGGACCAGTTAGTTCGACGAATGGCGGCACCGGCGCAGCCGCAACGGCAACCCTGACAGTTGCCAGCCCGCCGAGCATCGCCAAAGCGTTCAGCCCGAAAACCATTCCGCTGAACGGAACCAGCACATTGACGTTCACAATCCAAAACCCGAACAGTGGTGTGGCGTTCACCGGGGTGGCATTCACTGACACGCTGCCGGCAGGAGTGCTGGTAGCTACGCCGAATGGGCTGACGAACAGTTGCAACGGTACGCCATCGGCTACCGCGGGCGGCAACAGCATCAGCCTGACGGGCGGAACCATCGCGACTAGCGGTTCCTGCGCTGTGGTAGTGAATGTGACCGGGACGGCGGCTGGAAGTTTCACCAACACATCAGGAGCAGTCAGCTCGAACGAAGGCGGCCCAGGCAACACGGCGACGGACACGCTGACGGTTAATCAAGCCAGCACCTCGACCGCGGTGGCTTCGTCTTCGAATCCTTCGGTCTTCGGACAGGGGGTGACCTTCACGGCGACCGTAACCAACACTTCTGCCGGATCAACGGGGTCGCCTACGGGTTCAGTGCAGTTTGTGGTGGATGGAGTGAACTTCGGCTCACCTGTGCCTTTGACCGGGGCCAGCAGCAACACCAGTTCGGCCACCAGTCAGGCAGTGGCCACTTTGTCGGTTCTAGGATCGCCGCACACGGTCACCGCGAGCTATGTCAATGGCGACGGAAACTTCGTCAACAGCACTGGCTCGCTCGGTGGAGGCCAGACGGTCACCATTGCCAGCACGACGACCGCGGTGGTCTCGTCCTTGAACCCGTCGGTCTTCGGTCAGTCGGTGACCTTTACTGCTACGCTCACGGACATCTCCGCCGGTTCCACGGCGCAGCCCACGGGCACAGTGCAGTTCGTGGTGGACGGAGTTAACTTCGGGCCACCGGTAGTTCCGACCGGGGCCAGCGCCAACAGCAGCACGGCTACGAGTCAGGCCACGACAACGCTGACGATCGCGGGCTCTCCGCACTCGGTGTCTGCTCAGTACGTCAATACGGACGGCAACTTCAGCGGCGGCAGTGCGTCGCTCAACCAGACGGTGAACCAGGCCGGCGCCACGATCACTGTGAACTCGTCGCTGGGCACGATCACTCTGGGTGACACGGAGACGTTTACGGCGACCGTAACCGCAACGCCACCGGGATCGGGCACGCCCACCGGAATCGTCATATTCTTTGATGGATCCACGCCCATCGGCGGCGGAAAACTGAGCGGCGGCCAGACTACTTTCTCCACTGCGGTGCTTGCTGTGGGAAGCCACTCCATCACTGCGATCTACAACGGTGATGCTGACTTCACCGCCAGTCCACTTTCGGCGCCGATCACTGAGACTGTCAAGCTTCGTGCAAGCGCGACCAGTGTAGGCCTGAATCCGACCACTGTGGCCGCAGGTCAGGCAAGTACGACAACCGTCACCGTTACTGACGGCGGGTCCTCAACACCTCCGGGCACGCCAGATACCTTCGCTGCAACGGGAGCGCCAGGGACTGGACGGACTGGTTTTACCGCTACTCTCTTCGCGGATGGTGCGGTGGTAATTATTGGTGGCACGGACGCAAATGGTGTCGTGCTAAACAGTGCTGAAGTCTACTCCGGTGGGGCCTTCAGTCCCGTACCCGGGAGTCTGAACACAGCCCGGACGGGCGCAGTCGCCGTGCTGCTTGGCAATGGCAAGGTGCTGGTAGCGGGCGGTTCAAGCGATGGCAGCGCCAACGGTGCGCTCAATAGCGCTGAACTTCTCGATCTCAACAGCGGCACCTTTGCGCCAACCAGCCATAACATGACGGCCGCGCGTTTCGGAATGACGGCCACCCTGCTCAACAACGGCCTGGTGCTGATTGCCGGCGGTCAAAACTCCGGCGGAGTGGCCAATAGCGCCGAGCTGTACGATCCGGCGGCTGACACATTCACGGCCACCGGTAACCTGAACGCAGCGCGCACTGGCGCATCCGCTACACTCCTCGGAACCGGCAAGGTTCTGGTTGCTGGCGGATCCAGCAATGGCACGGTGAACGGCGCGCTGAACAGCGCTGAAGTGTTCGATCCGGCCGGTAATGCCGGCGCCGGAACCTTTACCTCGGTAGCCGGAGCCAATCCGACTCTGGCCACAGGACGCTGGCAGCCGGAGGCTGCCTTGCTCTTAAGCGGCAAGGTGCTCATCGCAGGCGGTCAGAACTCAATCGGACCCGGACCGGTGGTCACGGCTGATATCTACGATCCTGCAGCCGACAGCTTTACTGCGAGCGCCCATCAGATGAACGAAGCGCGCGCCAACGGCTCTGCGGTCGCGCTGCCCAGCGGCATGGTGGTGCTGGCCGGAGGCACGACCAGCCAGACTGTGGACCTCTACGATGCTGAGGGAGACAAGTTCAACCTGACCGGCAGCCTGCAGCAGCACGATAACGGCCTGGTCGCCACGCTGTTGAACAATGGGCAGGTGCTGGTGGTTGGTCTTCCTTCCAACCTCGAAACTACGCCGCCTCCGTCAGATGCGGAGCTTTATAGCCCATCGTTCAATCCGCTGGGCACAGTCGGCTTCGGCTCCTCTGACGGAACCGACGTTTTCGG
>Ga0126381_100008756_pt1 | contig 11320 bp, 6 predicted proteins | sample PanSoiMetPlot_28_FD_96465 | JGI IMG/M metagenome (GOLD analysis project Ga0126381, IMG submission 96465) | Tropical forest soil microbial communities from Panama - MetaG Plot_28 | ecosystem: Environmental > Terrestrial > Soil > Tropical forest > Bulk soil | place: Panama | collected 2016-02-17 | reverse complement strand
TGCGCGATGACGAGGAGATCAAAGCTTCCACGATATTGCGCATTCAACGGATCAGACGGATCGGTATCGCCGACGTCACGCAGGTGAAGAAGTTCGATCCGCCCGGGATCCTCCGCGGCGATTAGCCGGAACAACTCAGTGTAAGCATCGCGATCCGCCGGCGGCACCGCAAAGCGGTCCAGACCGAGGCGCTCGAAGGCGGCTCCCGCCCGCGTGGCGACGACGCGTCGGTCCGATCCTTGGAGTCGCCGGATCACCGATGCAACGGGATCGGCGTCAGGATCATCCGCGATGACCAGCCACGTCACCGGACCGCTGTTGCTCGATCGCTGCGCGGATGATGCCGTCTCCGGCTTGCGCGCCAGGTACAGCGCACGCGCCGCAATCGGATCGTCTTGCCCGAGAGCCAGTGCTTCCGCGAACCCGGCCTCCTTCAGAAGCTGCAGCCAGTCGGTTTCCACCGACGAAATACTGCCGATCAACGCGGTCCGGATCAGATCGCGGAAGCCGCCCGCGTTCGGTACCAACAGCCAAAGCAGACCGCCCGGCTTCAGTATTCTTTCGGTCGCGGCGAGATCGGCGCACGCCGCCTCAGCGCCGTTGCACACGCTAGCGATAACGATATCGTAATGATCGGCGGCAGGTGGATCGTCGCCGGCGACATCGCATTCGACTCGATCCGCCGGCAATGCCGACAGTAGCGCCGCGCCGAGCGGCCGGCTCTTCGCCGCGATTTCCCGAATGCGCAAAATTCGGGTGGGCGGAACCATGTCGCATAGCCGCTGCAACATCGCCGCGACAGAGGAATTGGTGCGGCGGAATACCGGATCGGAATGCTGCAGCTGCTCGACCGCATCGAACCCTCGCTCGCAGGCGATCGGCTCTGCCGGGACGTTCTCGGCGACGCGTGCGATCAGCTGCAAGGTTGCGAGACAAGCGGGGTAGCGGGCTGCGGCATCTCGCCACAACTCATCGCCTATGGCCTCTTTCTCGGCACAGGCAATCGCGAGGCGATCGAACACCCCCCGCATTTCCCGCTCGTCGCCGCGCGTGCCTGATGCGAATAACGGCGCCAGCGCCTTCGGCGAGGGCAGATCGGCGGCGCTGCTCGCGTCAATCGGCGAGGGCCGCAACTGGTAACGCCAGTGGTAGGCCGGCACGTCGTCGCTCGCGAGATCCAGCCGGCGCAAGCGCATGCCGTCGATCTCGGCAAGCACCGCACCGTCGGCGCCAAAGACCGTGTAATTCGCGAGTATCGAACGGGCGCCGATTTGCTTCAGCCTCACATGCGACCAGGCCACGTCCGCACCGCCGCCGCCATAGAACCGGATCCGCTTGACGCTGCTCGGTACAAAAACGGCTTTTACTTCCTTCTCGCTTTCCGGAATCGCCGCCAATGCGATCTGGAGGCAAGCGTCGAGCAATGCGGGATGCAGACGGTAATCAGTCAGATCGCGTTTGATCCCGGGCGGCGCTGCGATGCGGCCGAGTGCCTCCTGCGGCCCGGACCATGCCTCGATCACGCCCTGAAATGCCGGTCCGTAAAACAGGCCATGCCCCGCGAAGCGGTCGTACAGATCGGTGCCGGAGATGCGGTGGGGGAGGCACTTGCGAAGCGCTATGAGACGATCGCCGATCCGGCCGCCGCTGTTCGCCGCTGATACCCTCGCAGCGGCGATCGGCGGCTCGGCGGCCGCTGTCTCGTCGCCCGTATGCAATCGCCAGGTGCCATCCTCCATCGACACGCTGATCTCGACGGCCGGGGCTGTCCCGGCGTTGACGATCAGCGGCCGTCGGATGTCCAGTCCCTCGACCTCGACCGCCTCGGATCCGAGCGCGCTCGATGCGGCGGCAATGGCCATTTCAATGAAAGCCGTGCCCGGTAAAACCACACTGTCCTGGATCACGTGTTCCGAAATCCAGGGAAGCACGGCGGGATCGAGACGATTTTTCCAGATCGCGTCGGCGGTCGCGAGGCGCCGGCCGAGCAACGGGTGCTTGCGGGTGCCGATGGTGCTGGCAGGATCGCGAAACCCGTCGGAGAACCAGTAGCGCTCGCGTTGCCACGGATAGCACGGCAGCGGTACGAACTTACAGGAATGCGGATAGAGCTTCTCGTAATCGATCGAGACGCCGGCGGCATAACAGCGCCCGAGCGCCATCCAGAGGGCATCGCGTTCCGGCTCGTTGCGCCGAAGCGTCGGAAGCGTGACGCCGGAGCTGTTTTCTGCCCTTAGGCAATCGCGCATGTAGCCGGCGAGCACCGGATGCGGTCCGATCTCGAGCAAGGCGTCGACACCGTCTGCTACGAGGCTTGCGATCGCCGCGGCAAACTGCGTGGGTTGGCGAATGTTGTCCCACCAGTACGAGGCGTCGAGCCGCGTGCCGTCGAGCGCTCCGCCCGACACGCTCGAAACGAACCGCAGCCTCGCCGGCCTCGGCGACAGCTGCCGAAGCCCCTGCCAGACCGCATCGCGGATCGGGTCCATGCGGCTCGTATGAAAGGCATAATCGAGGTTCAGCGCGCGAAAGAAGACATTATCCTTTTGCAGAGCTGCACCCAGGTCCTCGAGCGCATCCGCATCGCCCGCGACCGTCACCGAGTTCGGCGTGTTGACCGCGGCGATCGCCAAATCCTCTCCGTAGACCGCGATGCGTCCGGCCACCTCTGCCGGTGACAACCCGACCGCTGCCATCCTTCCGGTCCCGGCGGTGCGCCCTTGCGCGCGGCTGCGCTCGGCGATGACCCTGCACGCGTCGCCGAGAGAAAGCGCGCCGGCCGCCCAAGCCGCGGTCACCTCGCCAACGCTGTGGCCGAGCACCGCATCGGCTTCCACGCCACGGGCACGCAGCCATTCGACGATCGCCACCTGCAGAGCGAACAAAGCCGGCTGAGCAAATTCGGTTCGGTCGTAGAGATCTGCTGGCTCTTCCGATCGCAGCGCTTCGCCGATCGACCAGCCGATCAGCGGTTCCAGCACCGCATCGACTCGCGCCACGCTGGCAGCGAGGTCCGGATCCTCGCAGAGGTCGCGGCCCATGCCCCGCCATTGCGAGCCGTTGCCGGCAAAAACAAAAGCCAACCGCCTCGCCGACGCCGCTTGGCCGTCGACCGTGAGCTCACGCGGATCGTCTGCGGCGAAGGCGTCGAGCCGATCTGCCGCGTCCGCGCCGCCTATGCCGACGACAGCGAGGCGATATCGATGCTGGGTGCGACGCATCGCGGCATTCCGACATACGGCCACAAAATCCGGCGCTTCCGGCGAGCGCAGCAGGCCGGCATAGCGCCGCGCCAGGGCCCGAAGCGCTTCGGAATCATGCGCCGATATCGGCAGCAGCCAGTTCTGCCGCTCGCGGTGCGCCGGCTGTTGCTTGACGTCGCCCGTGTCTGGTTGCCGCAGAATGACATGCGCGTTCGTGCCACCGAACCCGAACGAATTCACACCCATCGTCAAAGGTTCCGGCCCGAGCGCGGTCGTTTCGGCAACGACCTCAAGATTGAGATCGGCGAACGGGATCTGCGGGTTCGGTGTGGTGAAGTGCACGGTGCGCGGCAAGGCGCGATGCCGGATTGCCAGAACGACCTTCAACAGCCCGGCAAGGCCGGATGCCGGTTCTAGATGACCGATGTTGCCCTTGACCGATCCGATCCGGCAGGGATCGCCATGTGTCCGCGACAGACCGAAGACCTGTCCGAGGGCCGCGCATTCGATCGGATCTCCGACGCTTGTGCCGGTGCCGTGCGCCTCGATATAGGCGACCGTCGCGAGATCGATTCCGGCGTCGGCATAGACTTGACGCAGCAATGCCTCTTGCGCCGCCTGGTTCGGCATCGCCAATCCGGTCGTGCGGCCATCCGAATTTACGCCCGAGCCGGCGATGACGGCGTAGACGGGATTGTTATCCGCGATCGCCCGGGCCAGCGGTTGCAAGATCAGGACCGCGCCGCCTTCCGAGCGCACATACCCGTCACCTGCCGCGTCGAACGGATGACACCGGCCGGTCGGCGACAACATGTGAGCTTTCGAAAAACCGATCCCGCCCGAGGGCGACAACAGCGCGTTGACGCCGGCCGCGACCGCCAGGCTCGACTCGCCGCGCCACAGGCTGACGCACGCCTGATGCAATGCGACCAGCGAGGACGAGCAGGCAGTATCGACGGCGAAACTTGGACCGTGCAGATCGAAAATATAGGAAACCCGGTTCGCGGCGTTGCTGAGCGCGCTGCCTGCCATAACATAGGCATCGACGTGTTCCGGCTCCTCGCGCTGGCTCGTCGCATAATCGGAGACCGAAATCCCGACGAACACGCCGGTTTGCGAACCGGCGATCCGTGCCGGCACGATCCCCGCATCTTCGAGGGCTTCCCAGGTCAGTTCGAGCAGCAGCCGCTGCTGTGGGTCGATGCGTCGCGCCTCGCGGGGCGAAATGCCGAAAAAACCGGCATCGAATTTGTCGATGTCCGGGATAAAGCCGCCTGCCCGGCTATACATCTTGCCGGGTTTGTTGGGGTCCGGATCGTAATGTGCCTCGACATCCCAGCGATCCTCCGGGATCTCGCCGACGGCGTCGCCGCCCGTTCGAAGCAGCGTCCAAAATTCAGCCGGGTCATTCGCGCCCGGAAAACGGCAGGCCAGCCCAACCACCGCTATGGGCAGCACCGTTCCCCTGTCCTTACGCTCGGCGGACATCGCCATCGTCCCCCTTCGGTGTCCAACGCGGCACCGACTTTGGATTTGGCCTTATACAACTTTGGAGTGGATTCAGATCGATTTGGCCGATCCCGTCAATCGCAGTTGAGCGGCCGAAAGATCGACCTTCCGGCGCCGCGCTTCGATTGTTCCGTCACCGTATCATCACCGAGCTTATCGGCTCCGTCGACGGTGCCGTCTGATTCGGATGTCGTCGCCGCCAAAACCGGCGGTCGCAAGGGCGAAACGGGCGCCGTCGTCTTCGTCGGACTCGACCGACCGATTGTACCGCGCGATCACCTCGGCGGCGCTGCCGTTCCCCCGGATGCCGCCGTCATCCACCCAGATCACCCGGTCGCATAGCGCCATGATCTGGTCCATGTCATGGGTGACCAGGATCAGCGTGCCGCGCTTCCGGAAATCCTGCATGAACGCCAAGCTCTTCTGCCGGAAGGCGGCATCGCCGACTGCCAGCGCCTCGTCGACGATCATGATGTCGGCATCGGCGTGAACGCAGATCGAAAACGCCAGTCGCGCGCGCATGCCCGACGAGTAGAGCCGAACCGGCTGGTCAATGAACCCGCCGATCGCCGCGAACTCCGCGATCGAGGCCATGCGGTCCAGCACTTCTGCCCGCCGCAGCCCGAGCACCGCACCGCTGATCATCACGTTCTGACGACCCGACATTTCGTGGTCGAACGCGGCCCCCAGCGCCAGGATCGGCGCAATTCGCCCGATGACCCGCAATTCCCCGCAAGTCGGCTGGGTGATGCCGCAAAACAACCGCAGCAGGGTCGTCTTGCCCGCGCCGTTGCGGCCGATGACGCCGACGCACTCACCCCGCCTTATCTCGAGGTCGACATCGCGGAGCACCCAATATTCCCGATAAAAGCGGTGAAAGCTGCCAAACAGCATCTGCTTGATCTGGTCGACTCGCCGGGCGTACAGCTGGAAAGCCTTTCCCAGCCCGACACATTCGATCGCGACGTCAGATGACATCGACGACGATGCCTTTGTAGCGCTGAAAGACGGCATAGCCGCCGCGAAAAACGGCAACTGAAATGATCGTCAGTCCGAGGCATGCGACCAGCGGAATCGCGCCTCCCAATATCGCCGAACGCAGCAATTCGATTGTCGCGCCGATCGGATTGATCAGCGCCGCCAGCCTGAGCCCGGGCGGAAGATCGCTCGCCCGATAGAACACGGGCGTTGCCAGCATCAACAGCGGCACGAAGGTTATCATCAGATACGACAGATCCCGGGTGAAGGCGCCGACCGCGGCCAAGAACCACACCAGCCCAACCAGAAACAAGACGAAGGGCACGATGATAACCGGCACCAGCAGAAGCGAGAGCGGCACGCTGCCATCGAGGGCGAGTTGAAACGCGATAAGCAGGACGAGGCTGATGCCCGAATAGACCAATGCCCGAAAGACCGCGGTCCAAGCCAGGGTTTCGCTCGGGAAGATCGAGGTCTTTAAAAACCAGGCATGCTCGTGCAGCAGGAGGGAGGCACGGCAGCTCAATTCGGCAAAGACTCCGAAAACGATCAAGCCGACAAAAGTGGACAGGGCGTAGTGCGCGGTGCCTCCTTGAGCCGAGGCGACCGGCAACGGCATCGCTCGGGTAAACGTCAACGTATAGATCGCAAGGGTCAGCAAGGGTGCCCGATCGCCCATATCCAACCAAAGGCCGAGCCCGAGAACCGGTCGGCGACCTCGCGTCGCAGCATGGCGATGATCAGCTCGCGGTGACGCCACCCGACGCGCAGCGGCGCCATGCCGCCACGCCGACCCGCCCATGCTGCGGCGTCCGCCCAACTCAACCCGTCCCTCCCCATTGCGCGGGTCTCGTGCGCATGATCAAGTTAGGCCAAGATCAACCGAGAGGCGAGCCAATCCACGCAACACGTGGAGCGGCCGGCTTGGCAGCCGTCGCCGGAGACGAAAGCGCTGATCACGATCGTTCGCTACATGCTGGGCCGGCTGGCGATCATCACGGCTGCGCTCGCTGTATTGATTGCCGTCGAACAGATTCTGCGCAAATCCCGCACCTTCTACGATCTGGTCGTGACCGGGACACTGCCGTTCTCCGAGCTGCTCTCGATCTGGCTGCATGTCCTTCCGGTGATCTTCTATCACGCCACCCCCGAGATCGTGGCGCTCGGAATGGCTTGCCGTTACCAGCTTTGGATCGAGAACAACGAGCTCCTCGCATTGCAGAGCGCCGGCAGGAGCCGATGGCAGATCGCCGCGCCCGGCATGATCATCGCGGCGCTGGGTGCAGTCTTCTGCGCCGTGAATTCGCTTTATCTGGTGCCGCTGAGCTGGACAAAAATCGAGGAGATTCGCCTCGGCACCACGCTGCATCCGAGAATCACGTTGCTGGAGCCCGGCTATGAACGAGAAATTGCGCCGGGTGTCTCGATCGTGTTCTCCGGCCGGGGCGATTCGTCCACAACATTGGAATCGATTCTCATCAGGGACAGTCGGGACCGTCAGGCGCTCAGGGACATCTGGGCCCATCGCGCGCGCGTCTTCGAGACCCATGAGGGCTCGTTTCTGTCGCTCGAGAAGGGCTTTTACATTGTTCGGGCACCGGACAAGGTCGATATCGTCGATTTTGCCGATCTCTGGGTTCCGCTGGATTTCGCAATCGCTGGACCGAAGCGGGCGCGCCAGTCCGGCTTTTACGAAGAGCCGGTCATCCGGTTGATCGATCCTCCGGCAGCGATCCGGGCCGACCCACTCCTCGCGGCGGAATGGATCACGGAAGGCCATCGCCGCATCATCAATCCGCTGCTCTGTTTTGGTACTGCCGTCCTGGTCCTCGGGCTGTTGTTGGTCGGCCGTCCGAATAGAACGGGACAGCGGCTTCGGTTCGTGCTTGCCGTCGCATCCGGCTTGGCGACTAATACGTTGCCCGGTCCGATCGTCTCGATGGCGCTGCGCAATCTCGAGCTCTTGCCGTTTCTCTACCTGCTGCCGGTCGCGCCTGCGGGGATCGGCGCTCTGCTGCTCGGCATCAGCGGGTGGCCGCAGCTACGCGCCAGACGGCCGCGCCGAACAGCCGCGCGCGGCGAAGCTCAGCCGGTGGCCCCGTCGTCGTTCTAAGCGCGCCGGAGGCGGCGCGCCGCCGATCGGTGCAGCGCGCGGCGCACCCGGAGGATCCCCCATGTGCGCGGACGCCAGACTTGCAGGTCCCACCGCTTGTTTGGCCCCGCCCAATGCACCGCCGCGACATCCCCCGCCTGACACAGACAGACGCCGCGACCCTTCCGGACCCGAAGATCCTTGTCCTGTACCCACATCATTCCGGCGATGCTGGCATCGCGCTCGGAGATGTGGAAACACCGTTTCCGCAGCTGATGGAAGGCGAAGTTGAAGACGGGCTGATCAAAGACCTGCGGATGCCGCAAGGCTTGGTATAATTCGCGAGATGACTCGATCGTCGCGATGAGCTGCTCGATCGTCAGGACCTGTCGCGAGGTGACGAACGCGCCGGCCGACATCAAACGCAGGTCGCCAAACAGACGTTTCGCGTCCGGCAACTTTTCCGGCGCATACACCCATCCCGGACTCGTGGACATATAGATGAGATCCGTGTCGCCCGGCCGTATGTGGCCGAAAAGTCGGCGGGGCTCGATCAGCATCGCCGTGTCTATGTCGAAATAGGCGACCTCCTCGACGGGCAGCGTCAGGGCCGCGTATTTCCGCAAATTCCCGCGATAGGGGGCGGTGGTCGGATCGGGGAACAGCTGCTCGGCGAAAGCGTCCAGACGATCGATGCCGTCTTCCAGCATTTCGAAATCGAAGATGCGCCGCAGGGCCCGAATGCGGTCCATTGCCCCGCCATGCGGAATGCAGAACAGCGGCAGCGTGCTGTCGCGGCGCCGCACGCTTTCGAGAAAAATCGTAGCCCAATCGAAATAGCGGTCATTCGCCAGAAAAGCGAAAGCGTAGCGTTCACCGCCAAGCGCCGTCACCGACCACCGCCTCAGTCGAGAGCTATGACGTTCGGCGGTCTAGAAAGGTGCCGAACGTGCGGTCCCAAAAGTTGAAATATTGTCCAAAGTTATAGTGAAACCGTGAATGGTGTAGATCATGGTGGGTCACTGCATTGAGGTATTTGAACAGCCAGTGTTTCCTCAGTTCCGGCGGGCTGAATTCGTGACCGGAATGGCCGGCGGCGTTGACCAGTCCATCGAAAAACAAATAGACGAACAGGGTCGCCGGATGCAGCGGCAGGAAGAATATCATTAAAACGAAAAAGCAGAACTGAGGGACGGTCTCCAGCGGCTGAAACGACAGGATCGACCAGGGCGTCGGAGTGAGCGACCGGTGATGCCGGGCGTGGATCGCCCGAAATATCAGTCTAAGGTGCATCAGCCGGTGCACCGCGTAGAAATAGGCGTCGTGAAGCACCGTCATCGTCACGAATCCAAAAATCGGCCACCACCAGGGATACAAGCTGAGGTCGGTATATATGGCAGTTTTGCCGGCTAGAAATGCGTTATACAGGAACAGCGAGTACAGCGAAAAAAATAACAGGGCGATGACTGAGTCACGGATCTCGCGGCGGACATCCTGCGGGCGGGCGCGGCGTTTTTGGATGCGCATGGACTCGGTCGCGTTGCTGCGGCGGGTGAAAAGCAGCCAATGGAATAGTCCGGCCGGCAGCACATAGGTGACCGCCAGAAGTACCAGGAACGTGGTGGCGTATGCGATCGCAAAGCTTTCCATCATCGCGAGCAACCCTCGTGCAGCGCCGTTGCTCATGGTACTCAGCGAGGCGGCGCCAGCGCACCCGTTTTCGGCGTGCGCACAAACAGGGAGGCGCGCCCCCGCATGCCGTCGAGGACTCCGGTCCCTGTGATCAAGCCGGCATAGGCATGCATCCCGATTGTGCAAAGCGCCAGCCAGCAGCGCTGCATCGGCCCGGTCGAAGGTTCGTCGCAGGCGACATCCCGCAGCACGCGACGGCTCAACAGCGCCAACGCAAGGGCCCCCACCATCGACTGTAGGAGCGCATAGGCCGTAAGCGGCAGCACGATGCGATAGCTCATCGTGCCCAACACGAGGTCGATATTGAATAGGACGTTGCCGGCGATGGTCATCACGCCAAAGGTGCAGCCCGACAGGTGGAGCAGGGCATCGAACTTGCGGCGCAGCGGGATCGGGGCACGGCCGATCCGGGGTAGCAATTTGCGGGCGGTCTGAGCGTAACCTTTGTTCCATCGCAGCTGTTGTCGGCGCCAGGCCGCAACACTATCCGGCACTTCACCCGGGACGGGTACCGACACGAGATAAACCGCTCGCCAGCCGGCGAGATCGGCGCGATAGCTGAGATCGAGGTCCTCGGTCAGCGTGTCGCCCTGCCAGCTGCCAGCGTCCTCGATCGCATCCCGGCGCCAGATACCGCAGGTCCCGTTGAACGGCAGACATTGTCCGGCCCAGCTGCGGGTGACCTGCTCGACGGCAAAATGGCTCTCGAGGATCACTTGTTGTACCCGGGTGACCCAATTCTCGTGGGCGTTCAGAAAATCGCAGCGGGCTTGCGCGAAGGCGAGGCCGCGGTCGGCAATCAGCGGCCGCATGCAGCGTCGTAAAAAGTCGGGGGCGGGGATGTAGTCGGCATCGAAGATCGCGACGAAAGGTTGGTTCGAGACCGCGAGCCCAGCCTTTAGCGCTCCCGCCTTGAAGCCGGACCGGTGATCCCGGTGCAGCAACGTGACCGAGTGGCCGAGCGCGCGGAACCGGTCGACGGCGATGCGACCCATCTCGGCGCTGGCATCGGTGCTGTCGTCGAGGACCTGAATCTCAAGGCGATCCCGCGGCCAATCGAGGGCTGTCACCGCCTCCAGGACCCGCTCGACCAGGGCGCCTTCATTATATGTCGGGATCTGGACCAGGACGCCCGGGAGTTCCGCGTCCGGCGGCAGCGGCAAGGCAAGGGCCGCTCGTTCGCGCGCCATGCCCTCGCGGCGATGGCGAAGGTGGAGGATGACCGTGTGAAAGAGCCGCCAACCCAGCAGGCACTGCAACACGGTCAAAATGATAAGACCGGTATCGGCGGCCGCACCGACCGCTACAATCGCCGTCATCGGCGATTCGCCGCGCATCGGCTCGCGACCGAACCGCGGCCGGTCCCAGGCATCGCCAAGCTCGACTCCACGCAGCCCCCCTTCGCGAGCGCAACCGCTGGTGCAATAATAAAGCCAACGATCCTATTCCGACAAACCGTTCGCCGGTTCCGGTGCGCCGATGATTTCGATCGTCATCCCGACGCTCAACGAGGAAAAGGTCATCGAATCGACGCTCCGCCGGCTGACGGCACTCGCGCTGGCGCATGAGATGATTGTCTCCGACGGCGGCAGTACGGACCGAACTGTTGATCTCGCCGCGCGCTATGCGACCGTGGTAACCGTCGACGGTGGCGAATCCCAAACCATTGCCGAAGGCCGCAACTTGGGCGCCGAAGCCGCCGCCGCCGACAGCGAGTTTCTCGTCTTTCTCGATGCAGATTGCGTTATCCCGGAGCCGAACCGGTTCTTTGCGCGCGCGCTGTCTTGCTTCGCCGCGAACCCCAAGCTGGTAGGGCTCACCGCCCAACTGCGGGTGCTCGCCACGA
>Ga0126381_100008754_pt1 | contig 11320 bp, 11 predicted proteins | sample PanSoiMetPlot_28_FD_96465 | JGI IMG/M metagenome (GOLD analysis project Ga0126381, IMG submission 96465) | Tropical forest soil microbial communities from Panama - MetaG Plot_28 | ecosystem: Environmental > Terrestrial > Soil > Tropical forest > Bulk soil | place: Panama | collected 2016-02-17 | reverse complement strand
TGCCTGACATCGCGGCGAACGCCGAGAACGGCCGCCACAAGGTCGGGTTCGGCATCAACCTCGAACAGCCGCTCGCCGATGACGGCAACACCGGCGTATTCATGCGGCTTGGCTGGAACGACGGGCACACCGAATCCTTCGTATTCACCGAGGTCGATCGTCTCGTGAGCCTCGGCGGACAGCTCTCGGGTGCGCGCTGGCGTCGGAGCGAGGACTGTCTCGGTGTGGGACTCGTCGCCGAAGGCCTCTCCGGACCGCACCGCGATTACCTCGCGGCCGGCGGCTCGGGATTCCTGTTGGGCGACGGACGTCTCACTTACGCGCACGAGCAGATCTTCGAGACCTACTACCGTGCGGGGTGGTCGTGGACGATCGGGCAGGCGCCGTTGCGCCTGCAGCTGAGCCCCGACTTCCAGTACGTGCAGAATCCGGGCTTCAACCGCGATCGGGGACCCGTGCGGTTCTACGCCATCCGGCTGCACCTCGAGTACTAGCCGCGCGGTCCTTTGGCGTGGTGCTTCAGTGCTCGGGCCTCAGCCCTGCGGCGAGCGCATGTCCGCCTTCGCCTGCTCCTCCGCCCTGCGTGCCTCCGCGGCCGCGTCCACCCCGGGCTTGAGGTCATGAATCGCGGCACTCAGTTTCCTGCCGCTGGTCACTTTGTCCTTCAGCGAGGCAAAGGGTATCCCGAGGTTCTGCGCCGCGTGGAGCGAGGCCGCGCAGTCGCTCACGCTGTCGAACCCCATGCAGGCGGCCGACCGTGCCGAGGGGACCGGCGATGCGACGCGCATAGCCTCGGGCTGGGCCGGCCCAGGTGAAGTCTGCGCGTTTGCCAGCGCGGCGACGCCGAGCGTGGCCGCCGCCATTATCACTGTTCCAAAGCGCCTCATTTACACACCTCCGTAGTCTTGTGCCCCTGGCGTTAAGACGACGGGCATCGCAAGAAGTTCGCGCGTCCGGCAGATCCGTCAACCGTGCTCACCGACGTCGAGCCCCGCGCGCCGTTCTAGCAGCTTGATGCAAGACGACTGACTGCGATGGGCATCAAACGGGTATATCAACATATTGATATAGCTTGCGAGCCCGATCGCGGGTCTTTGCGTGCGCTTCTCGATGCTCATCAGCGCTGCGGTGAGCGCACGTCCGCCTTCGCCTGCTCCTCGGCGCGGCTCACTTCCGATTGCACATCGGCACCGGGCTTGAGGTGGTGGATCGCCGCGCCGAGCTTCAGACCGCCGGTCATCTTGGTCTTGAGGTCTTTGAAGGGAATGCCAACGTTGTGTGCCGCATGGAGCGCCGCGGCGCATTCGGTCATGCTCTTGAACCCGTTGCAGGCTTCGGTTGCGGACATGTCCGGGGGCACAAGTGCCGCGAACCGTGAGCTCTGAGTCGGAGTCGCAAAGGATGCGCTGTCCTCGGGCACCGGCTGACCGGCTGCTGGTGACGTCTGAGCGTAAGCCACCGCGCCGAGCCCGAGGGTCGCGGCTGCCGTGATCACCGTTCCAATTCGCCTCATCACACACCTCCTCGTGTCGTCCATGGCTTCCAAGTGAGACGGCGGCGTGCGCGGGAAGTTCGTGCGCTGCGCGGGGCAGTGTGTCGGTGTTCGGGACCGCGACTCGCGGTGCTCAGAACATTTGGCGTCAGCGTACGCGCGTGAAATCGATGAAGCCGCGCTGCACGTCGGTATGCAGCAGCTGCACGCGCACCGAGTCGCCGACGTCGAGCCCCTCGAAGCCCTTCACCAGGCGCCCTTCGGCGAGCGGTTGCATGACGCGCACCCACGTGCCCTTGTCCGAGGCCCCGGTGACCATGGCGTCGAACTGCTCGCCGATGCGCCCCTGCAGCAGCAGCGCCGCGGCGGATTTGCGCACCTGACGCTCGACTTTCGCGGCATTGCCTTCCTGCGCGGTGCAATGTGCGCCGAGTACGCGCAACTCCTCATCACTGTAGGGCGCCGCTGCGCCATTGAGCGCGGCTTTGAGCAGGCGCTGCGTGATCACATCCGGGAAGCGGCGGTTGGGAGCGGTCGCATGGGTATAGTCATCCACCGCGAGGCCAAAGTGCCCTGCGGAGGGCTGCCCGTGTGGTTTGAGCACGTACTCGCCGGCACCGAGCAGCTTGACTACCGCCAGCGACAGGTCGGGGAACTGTGCGGGAGCGGCCTGCTGACGTTTCACCAGGAAGTCGCTCAACGCCCGTGCGTCGGGCGCCGGCGGCAGCGTCTCGCCACAGCCGCGCGCCAGTGCCACGATCCGGTTCCAGCGCTCAGGCTGGCGCAGCACGCGCCGCAACGACGAGCTGCCGCGGCTCTCGAGGAACCGCGCCACCAGCCCGTTGGCCGCGATCATGAAGAACTCGATGAGCTCCTTGCCGCGGTTGTTCTCGTCGGGTTTCAGATCGATGAGCCGCGCGCCGTCGTAGACCGCCTGAGCTTCGAGAGTGGTGAGCGCCAGCGCACCCTGCGCGCGGCGCACGCGCTTCAGTGTTTGGGCCACCGCATCCTGGATTCGCAGCTGCTGGTCCATGCCGGCGACGGCGGCAACCCGCGGCGGTGGCGGCCCGCGGCCATCGAGCCAGGCGGCAACGCTGTTGTAGGCAAGCTTGGCGCGGTTCACCACCACCGCCCGGTAGACGTCCGAGGCGCTGATGCTGCCGTCCGCGGCAACCGTAATATCGATGACGAGGCTCAGTCGTTCCTGACCCTCGGCGAGGCAGGTCAGGTCGGTCGAGAGCCGCTCGGGGAACATCGGGAAGACCTGAGCGGCCGTATACACGGATGTGGTGTTGGCGCGGGCATGTGCATCGAGCGGCGAGCCCCGGGCGATGGAAGCGTCCACGTCGGCGATCGCCACCAGGATCCGCACCGCGCCAGCGGTGAGCGGCTGGGCGACCGACAACTGGTCGAGATCGCGCGAGTCGTCGTTGTCGATCGAGCACCATAGCAACGCGCGCTGGTCGCGGATCTGCTGACCGTGCTCGACGGCGGGCGCAACGATCGCGCGTAACTGTGCCGCGGCGTCCTGCGGCAGCTCGGGCTCGAGGCCGTGCTCGAGCATGGCGCGACGCGCGATGCTCTTGAGATCGACAGTCGGCTGAGACGGCGGCGACATCACGGCATGATACTGGAGTGGCGAAGGGCGCCGCAGCTCTCGCTCCGGCGCCCTCCTTCTCGAAGCGAGGCTTCCTGCCTCGTCCGATTCGTGCGAGTTACATGCTCGGCATCGTGCCCGTGAAGTACACGATCACGTACGCCCTGAGCGTACCCGTTGCGGCCGGCGCCACCGGCGCCTGCGGCACACCGAACACCTTCACCGGTGCACCAGCGCTGAGACCGGCGGTGATGGCCGCAAGCCCGGCGGGCGTGGTGATGTCGATCGGGCTCATCGTGACCACTCCGTTGCTGCGATCGATCTGGTACACCAGTGTCGCCGAGCCCATGGTGGTGCTGACCTCCACGGTAACCGGGACCATCCCGCCCCGCACGCTGATCGCAAACGTGTTGCCGGCGAACGCCGTACTCACCACTGCGAGTGGCAGCGGGGTCGGTACGAGCACCGCATCGCGGACGTACCAGCCGCTCGCCTTGCTCCCGCCATCGCCCCAGGTGGCGACGCTTTCGCCCCATGCAGGCAGCGCACCCACGGTGCCGCCGAAGTTCACGGCGCCCTCGGCCGCGGCCGCGAAGCTGGTCGTGGCGCCGCCGCCGAAAGTGACCGTTGTCGGAAAGGTGAAATCCCACCACTTGAAGCCGCTGATCGGGTTGCCATTGTCGTCGAACCCGTTCGCCAGCGTGTCGGTGATGTAGCCGAGGTTCACCGAGTAGTTGTCGGTGGCGATGACGTACTGCGAGGTGTAGGTGAATCCCCCGCCGCTGGCGTTGGAGATGTGGCCGCCGTAGGCAGCGGTCTCGATGTCGATGGTGTCCGCCACCATCGGCACCGCGAGGGGATCGACCGCGCTCACGTGCACCTTGAAGCCGCGCACCAGGTTTTGAGTGGTGAGAAAACCGGTACCGGTCGCGATCGGCGTCGCGTCAGTGACGGCGCTATAGGGGGCGCGGAAGAAGAACTGGGTGTCGGCATTCACCGTGACCGGCACGCCGTGTCCCTCCTCGTCCGCGACCGTGATGACATCGTTGGTGGCGTCGACGTGCAGCACGTGGCCCTCGGGGCTCAGCCACACCTTGTCGAACTGACTGCTCGCCCAGACGCGCACCGCCACGAGGCTGCCGTCCTCCTGGTAGCGCGCGGCGACGCGCACATACTTGCCGCTGAGCGCCGACTCGCCACCGAAGTTATTGACGACGGTGCGGCTGCCGGCATCGAGATCGTAGACGATAGTGCCGTTGGTCCCGTCGGCATCGATGGTGAGCGTCTGAGCGCTCACGATCGCGGTCTCGGGCTTCGTGGCCGGGAGTTCCGGGAAGTCCCTGGTGATGGTGAGCGCGGCGGACGTGACGCCCGTCACCGTGCCGTAGGTGTGCCGCAGCACGAGACGCGTGATGTCGGACACCTTCAGGCGACGCACCGGGCCGCGGAAGTTCACCGCCCACAACGTCGTGCCGTCAGCCGCCGGCGGAGTATGGCCGACGATGAACGCCGGGTGCGCCAGATCGAACTCCAGATCGAGCGCGTTGCTCGTGGTCGTGCTCACCGCGAGCGGCGTGCCGAAGTTGACGTTCACCGCGACCGTGAGGTTGCCGGCGCCGCCCTGCGCGCCCTGGATCTGGATGTCGCCGGCCGGGACGCTCGCGCCTCCGGGCAGCGGAAAACCACTCTGCGGGTCGCTCGCCACCGTGAGCAGCACGTCGCCGGGATTCGCCGCGACGGTGAGAATCGCACCGGAGTAGGTGCCGACCGGCACACTGACATTGCCGAGGATCTCGCCGAGTTGATCGAGCTGCGCGAGGTTGACATAAGGCGCCGGGGTCGGCGCACTCCACACCGTCACCGCGCTCCCTCCGCCCGCCGGCACGAGCGCAATGCTGAGCACGCGCACACCGACGCAGGCCCAGTCGTCCGATGACGCATCGCTCATCATCACCGCCAGCGTCGCCTGTGCGGGCGGCGGCATGTTGGAGCTGTCGGAGCTTCCACCCCCGCAGGCGGTGAGACCCGTAACGAGCGCGCAGCCGACCGCGCGACGCAACATATTGCGCTGCATAACCCAGATCCTTCCGTGATTGTTTCGCTGCGCCGGCTTCCCCGGCTGTGTTGGCTATAGCGGCTGAGCGCGATGTTGGTTGACCGTAACGAGTGTCGTTGTGTGTGATGCGCGCCTGTCGGGGCGCGGCGACACCGGTTGCACGACAGCCTCGTGAGTTGGTGTTGCCCGGAGTTGTCTGGAGTTGGCGCGCGGCGCCGCGCGACTGCCGCGAACCACTCAGTCGTCGTGCTGCAGCAGTCGTGTCACGTGTTGTTTGGCACGTTCGCAGGCCGCGGCGACCTCGAGTCCGGCCGCGAGTCCTGCGGCGATCGCCGCAGAGAGTGCGCAGCCGGTGCCACGCCGCGCTGCACTGACACGCGGCGTGCGCAGCCAGCGTGGCGCTGCGTGCGCCGCGAGCAGCAGGTCCGCGGCTTCCGCGCCATCGCCGTGACCGCCTTTCAGCAGCACGGCCTGCGGCCCGAGCTCGAGAAGCGCCGCGGCCTGCTGCAGCAGCTCCTGCTCGCTGCGGGCACTGCGGGCGCCGAGGAGCGCAGCCGCTTCTGCGATGTTGGGTGTGAGGAGCGTCGTGCGTGGCAGCAGCGTCGCGCACATTGCGCTGCAGCCACCCGCATCCAGCAGCTCGCCACCGGAAGAGGATGCCAGGACGGGATCGAGCACTATCGGCGGCGCGCTCGCCGGCAGGGTCTCCGCCACCGCAAGCACCGTCGCGCGCGTCGCCAGCATGCCAACCTTGATCGCGTCGACCCGGCGCGTCGTGAGCGCCGCGGTCATCTGTGCCCGCACCAGACTTGCGGGCACGACGTGCCGCGCCGTGAAGTGCGCGTCCGATTGTGCGGTCACTGCGGTAACGACGCACACGGCGCGCGTCTCGAACCGTGTCAGCGTTTGTACATCACGCACGAGGCCGGCTCCGCCGCTCGAGTCGGAGCCCGCGATGACAAGAACCGTGCTCACTCGCCGAGCGCGAGCAGCGCGAGGTTGGCGTATCCCTGGCGGCGCAACGCCTGCGCCCCACGCCAGGCGCGTAGCCCGCTGCGGCAGCAGAGCACGATGCGCGGCTCGGCCGGCAATTGCAGCTGCGCCTTCTCAAGTGCCTCGACATCGACGCGCAGCGCGGTGGGAAAGGGCGATACCGGCGTCTCGGTCGCGCTGCGCAGATCGATCACGATATCGTTGTCGGCCACCTCGGCGGGCGCGATGAACGGGATGGGCCGCTCGAGCGGCTCGGTAGCTCCCGAAAACGAAAAGCCGCCGAGGTGCAACCTGCGGAAATCGACCGACAGCAGCCGCCCCGCCACCGAGGGTTGCCAGTCGAGCAGTAAGGCGAGCGCGAGGTGCGCCTGTAGCGTCCCCATGACGCCGACGGCGCTCCCGAGCACCCCGGATTCGGCGCACGATCCGGCGTTGCGTGGCAACTCCGGAAACACCGCGCGATAGCTCGGCGCAGCGCCGCAGAACACCCCGACGTAACCAGAGAGCCCGAGGACTGAGGCGCTCACCAGCGGCTTGCCCGCCCCCTGACAGGTATCGCTCAGCAGGTAGGTCACGGCGAAACTGTCGGCCGCGTCGATCACGACGCTCGCCCCCGCGGCGAGACGCGCGGCGTTGAGCGAGCTCAAGCGCTCGCACACCGCCTCGATGCCGGTGGCGGGGTTCAGCGCTGTGAGCGCTGCGCGCGCCGCGTGCACCTTCGGCTGTCCGATGTCGCTCATCCGGTAGAGCGGCTGGCGGTGGAGGTTCGACTCCTCCACCGCATCGTGGTCGACGATGACCAGTCGCCCGACGCCGGCCGCGGCGAGATAAGGCAGCGCCGCGCAGCCGAGTCCACCCGCGCCCACCACCAGTACGGTCGCCGCAGCGAGCCGCGCCTGACCCTCCGGACCCACCTCGGGGAGGATCGCCTGACGCGCGTAGCGATCGCTCATGCTCTCTCCCTGCACCCGGAGGCGCTCGCGGGCTCGGCGAAACGGTCGGCAACGTCGAGCCATTCCCGCACGCGCCCTTCGGGATCGGTTGCCCGCATGATGTCGGTCACGACCGCGGCCACATCAGCGCCCGCGGCGAACACACCCGTGAGCCGCTCGGGTGTCAGCCCGCCGATGGCGATGAGCGGCAGTGAGCCGATGCGCCGCCGCCATTCGCCGATACGTGCGAGACCCTGCGGGCGCCACGGCATGACCTTCAACAGCGTCGGATAGATCGGCCCGAGTGCCACGTAAGCCGGGCGCAAGGCCAGCGCCCGCTCGAGCTCGCTCTCATCGTGAGTGCTGATGCCGAGCCGGACGCCGGCGCGGCGCAGCGCCGGAACATCGGCGCCATCGAGATCGCTCTGCCCGAGGTGCACGAAATCGCAGCCGGTCGCGAGGGCGAGCCGCCAGTAGTCGTTGACGACGAGCTGTACGCCCGCAGCGCGGCAGTAGGTCCGGGCCGCCTGGATCTCCGCCCGCACGGTCTCTTCCGAGCCTTCCTTGATGCGCAGCTGCACCAGGCGCATGCCCTGCGGTGCCAGGCGCGCAATCCAGGCAGCGCTGTCGACGATCGGGTAGACCCGTGGCAGGTTCATCCGCGAAACGCCGTGCCGATGAGCGGGGTCGAGGGAGCCGCGAGATCACGTGGCTCGATGGGCCCTGCCTGCCGCGCCGCGAGGCCCGCCTCCACCGCCTGCGCGAAGGCAGCGGCCATCTGCACCGGATCGCGAGCCTGCGCGACCGCGGTGTTGATGAGCACCGCATCGAACCCGAGCTCGAGCGCGCGCGCGGCATGCGAGGGAACACCGAGTCCCGCATCGATGATGAGCGGCACGTCCGGGAAATGCGCCCGGAGCGCGGTGAGCCCAAACAGGTTATTGAGTCCCCGGCCCGAACCGATGGGTGCGCCCCACGGCATCAGCACCTTACAGCCCGCCGCGAGCAGCCGCTCGGCCACCACCAAGTCCTCGGTGGTGTAGGGGAACACCTCGAACCCTTCCGCGCAGAGAACACGCGCGGCATCGACGAGGCCGAACACGTCCGGCTGCAGCGTGTCCTCCTCGCCGATCACCTCGAGCTTGATCCAGGTCGTGCCGAACACCTCGCGCGCCATGTGTGCGGTCGTGACCGCTTCCTTTACCGCATGACAGCCGGCGGTGTTGGGCAGGACGCGCACGCCGAGCTCGCGGATGAGCGACCAGAAGGCCTGCCCGGCGCGCTCGCCCGCGGACTCGCGCCGCAGCGAGACGGTCACGACCTCGGCACGCGACGCTCTCACGGCATCCGCCAGCACCGCGGGCGAAGGATAGCGCGCCGTGCCGAGCATCAGCCGCGAGCGTACATCGATCTGGTAGAGCGCCAGCATCAGCCCCCCTGCATGGGCGCGAGCACCTCGATGCGATCCCCGTCTGCGAGCGCGGTGCGCGCGCGCAGCGCCGAGGCGATGAATTCGCCGTTCACCGCCGTGCTCACCACGCTTCCGCCGTAGCCGAGCTCTTCCAGCGCGCCGGCGAGCTCAGCGCGTTGCGTCTCACGCCAGACGCCGTTCACCAGGATCTTCATCCATCACCTCCGGATAGTGGCGGCCCTCGAGCAGCACGTCCGCGGCGCGGCGGGCCAGTGCCGGCGCCAACAGGTAGCCGTGCCGGTAGAGCCCGTTGACGTGCAGCGCCCCGCCCGCCCGGCGCAGCCGCGGCAGATTGTCGGGAAACGCTGCGCGCACCCCGGTTCCGATCTCGATGATCTGTGCCTCACCGAACGCCGGATGCAGTGCGTACGCCGCCGAGAGGAGCTCCAGCATCGAGCGGGCACTGACGCGTGTGGCTTCGTCGCTCTCGATCATGGTCGCACCCACCATGAAGAGCCCCTCGCTCCGCGGCACCACATAGAGCGGCTGGCGCGGATGCAGCACACGCACCGGCCGATGGAGCGTGAGCTCGGGCAGCCGCAACACCAGCATCTCGCCCTTCACCCCACGCAGGTCCGGGAGGCGTGCACGCGCTGCAAGCCCGGTGCAATCGAGCACCGTGGGCGCGGACGGCCGCCGCGTTGTATCGGTGCCGAAGCGGATGTGCACGTCGTGCTCCGCCAGGCGTCCGACGAGGGCCGCGAGTGCCGCTCGCGGATCGAGATGCCCCTCTTCCCGGAAGTACAGGCCCCCGCTGAAGCGTCCCGCGAGCTCGGGCTCGAGTGCCGCGATGGTCTCGCCCGAAACGCTCTCAAAGTGCGCCGTGCGCCGACCGAACTGCAACAGCTCGCCCGTGTCGCGGGCATGGGCCACGACGAGGGTGCCGTTGAGGATCGTGCCCGGGAATTGCGCGCGCCACCAGGCGAGACTCTCGGCACCGAGCCTCGCGATCAGGGGCCCGGAATTCTCGCACTCGCACCAGGGCGCGAGCATCCCGCCGGCAAACCACGAGCAGCCCGCCGCATCGAGCCGCGGCGCGCGCTCGAGCAGCTCGACGCTCGCGCCCCGCTCGGCGAGCTCGAGTGCGCAGGTGAGCCCGGCGATGCCGGCGCCAATGACGGTGACGCGCACCGCGTCAGCTCCGCTCGGCGGCACCCGGCGGTTGCGGCACCGGCACGTACAGCTCGCCGCCCGCGGCGCGGAAGCGCTCGGACATCTCGGCCATCCCCTGAGTGCGCGCCTCCGCGCGCACCTCGTGCGAGATGCGCATGGAACAGAACTTCGGCCCGCACATGGAGCAGAAGTGCGCCACCTTGTGTCCTTCCTTCGGCAGCGTCGCGTCGTGAAAGGCGCAGGCGGTATCCGGGTCGAGCGACAGGTTGAACTGGTCCTGCCAGCGGAAGTCGAAACGCGCTCGCGACAGGGCATCATCCCGCGCGCGAGCGCCCGGGTGTCCTTTGGCGAGGTCGGCCGCGTGCGCCGCGATCTTGTAGGTGATGACGCCCACCTTGACGTCGTTGCGATCTGGGAGTCCCAGGTGCTCCTTCGGAGTGACGTAGCAGAGCATCGCAGTGCCGAACCAGCCGATCATGGCGGCGCCGATCGCCGAGGTAATGTGGTCGTAGCCGGGCGCGATGTCGGTGGTAAGCGGTCCCAAGGTGTAGAACGGCGCCTCGCCACAGGTGGCGAGCTGCTTGTCCATGTTCTCCTTGATCTTGTGCATCGGCACGTGGCCCGGTCCCTCGATCATCACCTGACAGTCGCGCGCCCAGGCGATGCGCGTGAGCTCGCCGAGCGTCTCGAGCTCGGCGAACTGCGCCGCGTCGTTGGCGTCGGCAATCGAGCCCGGGCGCAGGCCGTCACCGAGCGAGAAAGCCACATCGTATGCACGGCAGATCTCGCAGATCTCCGCGAAGTTCTCGTACAGGAAGCTCTCGCGGTGATGCGCCAGGCACCACTTCGCCATGATCGAGCCGCCACGCGAGACGATGCCGGTGACACGGTTCACGGTGAGCGGCACGTACGGCAGCCGCACGCCGGCGTGAATGGTGAAGTAGTCGACGCCCTGCTCCGCCTGCTCGATGAGCGTATCGCGGAAGATCTCCCACGTGAGCTCCTCGGCCACGCCGCCGACCTTCTCGAGCGCCTGGTAGATCGGCACCGTGCCGATCGGCACCGGGGAATTGCGCAGGATCCACTCGCGGATGGTGTGGATGTTACGTCCGGTGGAGAGATCCATGACGGTGTCTGCGCCCCAGCGGATCGCCCACACGAGCTTGTCGACCTCCTCGGCGGTGGACGAGGTGACCGCCGAGTTGCCGATGTTGGCATTGATCTTCACGAGGAAGTTGCGGCCGATGATCATCGGCTCGGACTCCGGGTGATTGACGTTGGCCGGGATGATGGCGCGCCCGGCCGCGACCTCGGCGCGGACGAACTCCGGAGTCACGTAATCGGGAATACCGGCACCCCAGGCGTTACCGTCACGTGCCGCCGCGACGCGCGCCTCGCGCCCGAGGTTCTCGCGAATGGCGATGTACTCCATCTCCGGGGTGATGATGCCGGCGCGCGCGTACGCGAGCTGCGTCACCGCCAGGCCGCGCCGCGCGCGCAGCGGTGTGCGGTGCGCGGGAAATTCGGGGGCCGCCTTGCCGCCGGCGCTGAGCCCGTTGTCGACCGGCTGCACGCGCCGACCCGGGTAGGACTCGACATCGCCGCGTGACGCGATCCACCCCGCGCGGAGGCGCGGCAGGCCCCGGTCGATGTCGATGGTGACCGT
>Ga0126381_100008753_pt1 | contig 11320 bp, 11 predicted proteins | sample PanSoiMetPlot_28_FD_96465 | JGI IMG/M metagenome (GOLD analysis project Ga0126381, IMG submission 96465) | Tropical forest soil microbial communities from Panama - MetaG Plot_28 | ecosystem: Environmental > Terrestrial > Soil > Tropical forest > Bulk soil | place: Panama | collected 2016-02-17 | reverse complement strand
GACGCTAACTCTTCATCGGCTCGGCGACCACTACGTCAGTTGGCCGCCGCGACAGCGGCTTAGTCCAAACGAGCTAACCGGACAAGTTGGTCCTGGTACGGCCCGAATCGAACCAGGCGCGCGGGCACCAGCCATGTTCGGGCGCGATCCTGTGCACATGAAATTTTTCAAAATTTTGGACCCCGGCGAGTGTGATCGCTACTGCAACTTCGAGTACTCGGCCTTGGCTTGTTTCAGGATGGGGATGTCGGGGTCGGCGTCTTTCCAAAGCGTGAGGAAGTCTGGTAGGCGGTACGGGTTTTAGAAGATTCGCCACACAGGGCGCGAGCACGGGCAAGACGGTGCAGATGTTTGGGTGATTGAGTTCCGAAGCCGTCTGGCCTCAATGCTACGGCGGTAACCCAATCCGGCGTAGCAGATCAGCGACCGTGGATCGGGCGGACGTTATCCAGATGCGGGTCAAGTTTGAAGGAATCGAGTCCCTGTCCTTCGGCGGCAGCTCGTTCGAGGATCTCCCGGGCCGTCGGGATCAGTCCTTGTGTGCCGCTGAAATGGTCTTCATTGAGTCTGTGATTTCGTCCAACGATTTCGAGGAACTAGCGGAAAAGACGAAGCCGACTATCTGTTCATTTCGAATCGTTGTGTAAACACGGAAATGCGTTGTAGGCTGACCTGTGTACGATTCAAATGTGAAGACAAAGAAACGGAAGTCTCCAAACTCCACTTCCGAACTCTCCCCGACCTCTCGACCCCCGACTAACAAACGGGCGAAACTCTGACAAGCGGCATCGTCGTTTGTCTCGCCCAGCGTCCAGCGTGGGGTGCTTTCAACCACCACTTTATAACGCTCAGGATCATCAGGCGAAGAAGTCAGAGACAGTAAACGACGATGAGCGCTACCGAACGCCGTGTGCGAAGAACCTTTGACGTCACGCTTAGTCATGTCGTACATCTTAGGAGGTGGTAGGTACCTGAGATTTGTCGAAAGATCATTAAAGGCGAAGTCGCTGGCGAGAGTTTCCACGGACAGCTTTTCGCAAGTCATACAGGGCGGCTCAGGCTCACTTTGGGACTTGGAAACCTCACTAGGTGCAGCACCCCCGTCCACGGAAGTCTGCGTATCTTTCTGAGCCTTGGCAATCTCGCTAAGCGCATCCTTGTGAGCCTTCTGACTAACCGGATTATTCGGAGGCGGGGGGACCTGTGCAGGCCGAGCATTCGGCTGCACTGGAATCTGATTAGCTGGTGCACTGTGGGCAACGTCAGAGCGAACGTTAGGGCTACGGTATGCTGAATGATTTGAGTGCCAGAAAAAGACGCTAGTAATCGCAATCAATGGAAGTGCTACGAGCCATGCGAAGTTCCAACCCGGATGCCGGACAGAGTGTGCCCGGGCTGCACTTCGCTCGGACTTCGCTGGTGCTTGTCCCGTCGCTAACCCAATCGTGGACAAAGATGCTTCGGGTCCCGTACAACTTTCCAATGTATCAGGAGTCGGCAGTGCGCCAGCGGGATCCACAACCCTTGCATCCTTCCTTGTCGCCACCACCTCCTTAAGAGATTCCTTGACCTGCTCACTCGGAGACGCCTGATTCTGCACCCCGAGAATGCTTGTGGCCATTGCTTCCTGTTGACTTGTGTTCACTCCTTTCTCCAACAGTGAAGTTGCCGACGTAGTTAGGTTGGAAGCGTTCTGAATGTAAAATATGAGCGGTATTGAAACAACGTTCTTGAAACCCGAGATCGCTACCCCGTCTGGCACTGCGCGTGTTCTGATTGGACGCGATACCAATACCTCCTCACCCTTTAACAGCTCAAGATTCGCCACAAGGTATCCAGTGACTCGAGCCTTGATAAGGAAGGTACAAGTCGGAGAATCTGTCAGGGGGGGAATCCGTAACCTTTTGGTTTGAGTTACAGGCTCAAAATCCGGAGCATCCAAACGCAATGTGATCTCTGCTGGCAGTGTCTTTCCCGCATCATCAAGAATGAAATCCAGTTCGAAAGGTCTGTCGCGCACATCCTCTGCCCGAATCGATCCCTTTTCGTCATTTAGCACCTTACGTAAGCCTTCTGAATCAATCCGTCGAACCATCGCTACAACTTCGATAGACCTGTTGACTACAGATTCCGCCGGAGCCGCAGCTTCGAGAACGCGTTCTTGGCGCTCAACGGTCGGGGCACCCGGGCTGTGCTTCCGCTCACGATCTGCTCCATGCGATTCCTTTATTTGTCGCAATTCAGCGCAAAGGTCGGCAGCGGATTGGAAACGCAAGTCTCGACGCTTTTGGAGAGAACGAGTAATGATATCTAATAGCTTTGGCGGGAGATCGGGATTTAGGCGAAGAGGGGAGGCAGGCACTCGGTTCAAGACCGCATCAACAATTGCACCAAAACTATCGCCACGAAATGGTAAAACTCCGGTCGTCATTTCGTAAAGTACGACTCCAAGGGAAAACAGGTCCGTTCTAAAATCTAAATCCCTTGCGAGGATTTGCTCGGGCGACATATAGGAAACCGTTCCCAGAAGAGTCCCGGGGCTAGTTAGATGGTCTGGGTCTACGTCTCTAGTCCCCAGCGTTCCTTGTCCGTCGGTCGATGGTGCTGAGGTCGCGACCTTGGCGAGACCAAAGTCGAGAAGCTTCGCGTGGCCACGCTCTGTGATGAAAATGTTTGCTGGTTTGATGTCTCGGTGAACTATTCCCTTTGCATGGGCTGCGTCCAAAGCGTCGGCTACCTCGATGGAGACAGAGAGCAAATGGTCTAATTCCATGGGACTACCAGCAATGGCGTGCTTTAGAGTTTTGCCGTCCAGATACTCCATGGCAATGAAGCACCTACCATCCTGTTCACCGATTTCATAGATCGTGCAGATATTGGGATGATTCAAAGCCGAAGTGGCTTGCGCTTCCCGTTGGAAACGTGCCAGTGCCTGCGGGTCTTTGGCAATTTTATCGGGGAGAAACTTCAGGGCTACAAAGCGGCGCAGGCGCGTGTCCTGCGCCTTATACACTACACCCATCCCGCCACCACCGAGTTTTTCGAGAACGCGATAGTGCGAGATGGTTTGCCCGATGAGGGTGTCGGACTCCGCCATAGTGGCGCCATATTAGGCTGCGCCCTGGGGGCGAGTCAACGAAGTGGCTGAAACGTTCGGTCATGTTCGGACGCGTAGGATGTCGCGGGCAATTTTTTCAGATTTTGAATTTTGGGCGTTACTTCCCTAGTCCTTATCGCTGAATCTGAATCCGTTCGCCGTTCCCGTTATGCGCCAAACGAAGTCACGGTGACGCGCCTTGATTATCCCCCACTCCTTCTCTGTGCATTTCCATCCATTGGGTCGTGGCTTTCTGTCGGGACACGAGTCGCAGTGTCTTCGCTTAAACTCACCGTGGGTGCTACCTTGCTCTTTGCCTTCGAGGTGATAGTCGTGGATGGTACAGTGGATCACCTTCGAGCCTGCTGTGGTCATATTGAACAGACGCAGAATGGTCTGCGCAACAGGTCCCATATTGCCGGGAGTCACCAAGATATGTTCACATTCAGCAAGAACACGTTAAGGACTATTGTCCTTCGCTGCAAGCCTGAGGCCACGGACGAGCGGGTCGTTTGCATTGCTAAGATCAATGCCCTGTGCCGCCGCAATCTTTTCGACTATCTGCCAGACTGAGTCCCACTGGTAATCACCTTCAACTTTCTGTCCCAACCAACGTTTCTCGGTTCTATCAATTAATTCCAACGCGTCCGAGCGGATTTCAGGGTCCGATAACCTATTCGCAGTGTCAAAGGCCCATTGGTATGCCTCGGATTCTCGCGATCGAGTCGTAAAGAGTGCCCCCCCAAAGCCACCACCACCCCGGCGGAGTCACCCGTCTCCTCAGCAATCCGTGCAGCTAGTTTGCAGATTTGAAGTGCAGACTTCCCAAAGGCATCCGCGGCTGCTTTATTATCAACATTCAAAGCCACGAGGTAAGCCCCTATTGGCCTGACGATATTTACGAGGGCACGTCCGAGCAACCATCGGTCCCTATAACTGGCTGCATACCGGACCAGCCGCAGGCACTGGTTGTACTTCACGACGATCTGCTGAGTCGTCGCAGATCGCCGGGCGTGAATTGCCAAAGCCTTGAGGGGGATAACAGAACCCTGAAGGTGTTGTTTCTCAGCCATGAAGAGGGTGTCATGCTCGGCTACCAGAATATCTAACTCAGCCGCCTTCCTCGCAATCAACGCGTAGAACTTGAGATGACTAGGGCCTTTCTTTGTGAGTTCTTGGAGCGCTTTAGCGTGGATCAGGATGACCTTGGGCAACTCGTTCTGAGGCTTCCCGGCGCGAGCGGTCTCGGAGAACTCAATCCCTCCAAGCTGAATGCGCGCCCAAAACTTGGTTTCTATAGTGGAGTCTGGGTCCGACAATATTGCTTCTGCCCTAGGGCGGGCTTCATCGAACTTATGTTCGCGATATAGTTCGGCTATTTTGCCTAGCTTCAATGAATCGTTCTTTTCCTGAAATGCTTTGTGCAACACCTTCTGATCAGGAAGATGTTTAATGGAGTCTTCAAACGAGGCAGTCGAAGCCAATACTATCTCTCTGCCAGCAAGCACCAGATGGATAGTTTCAAGGCGTCGAAGAAGGTCAGACGCACTTTCTGGCAATTGCTGTTGAGTGGGGATTCTGACGCGTATGGATTTCGCCCCTGTTTTGTGGACGACTGCCACGAGTGAACGGTCCAATTGCGGCGCATACCAGTGGAGCTTTCGTATTGTCACGTCCGCGTGGACTAGGAAGATAGGGTGGCGCATCTCCAGTGCGAAATGACGAGCATGGTCAATGGAAAGTTCCTGGGAAATAAACGAGCCATCTGCTGAATAGCTGGGAGCAGCAGAACTCTTCAATTGGACATGAAACCACGCCCCAGTCGGTGACTGCGCATCGAAAACCTGAACATTGGAATCTATGCCATAATCTTCTTGGACATCGTTGACAACCCATCCCAAGGGCTCCAGAACCTCCCGAAGCAGGCGTCTACCAGCCCGATCAATGTCGTGTTGTTCCGGTTTTGTAATCACTTCAGCAGGCTTTTACCCCTGAGTATTTTAACCCCAGCTCCCAAATTCATTTGGGGCCGACAACCCTCGAAGGCAACTTGCTTTGACTTTTAGCCGTGTTACCCTCGAATTGACGACACAGGAAGGTAAGCAGAGGCAAGTAGAGCATGAGATTCCAGAAAGGCATCGGCAGTCCGTATCCCCGGCGACCGAGGGGTCCCGGTCGCAGCGATCCGCCCTACCGGATGAGCCACGCAGCCTACCAGGCTAGGCTTTGCAATCTGGCCCGGTGGAGTCGCCCGAGAACCTATGGCGAGACCCGCCGCATCGAGCTGGAGATTGCTCTCGCCTCGCACGGCCAAGAGAGCTATAGACAGATTGCCCGTCGCCTAGGACTTCGATCCCATGCTTACTGTTGGCGCATGATCCGCAGGTATCGGACGGGCCAGATACCTAATCTCCCACCCGATGAAGAGTCGCTGCTGGCCATGCGGGAGAGGCTGGAGCTTGGCGAGACCTCGGCTGACACGGCGCTCGCCACACCCGCTCGCGCCATTATGGAGGGCGCGGAAAAGAATGCCGGTACGGGGATGTGCTCTCCGCCCGAGCCCCGCGTGATGACAGTCGATGAAGCAATCGCCCAGCGGTGGCGCGAGGCACGCGAGGAGCAGCGGAAGAATCCAGCGAAGCGCCGCGTGCTGTTCGGTGTTCCGGTTCGTTAGAGGAGGTGTCAGTTACGCTCAAAGGTGAAGAGTTCGGAAACTTGCACCCTCAGCCGCTTGGCGATTTTATCGAGAGTCTCAAAGGAAGGCGCACTCCTCCCGCGTTCGACTAAGCTCAGAAAATCGACTGAAATATCGAGCACCTCTGCGAACCGCTCCTGAGTCATGCGGCGGTTGAGGCGAATCTGACGGAGGTGTTGCCCGAACCTCTTGCGTAACGTGGCCACTTGGAATGTATTTCCAAGCGGAAGTCTCCCGTAGTACGGTTACGAGTACCACCGAATGGGATTACGGGTCACTTTTGAGCGTGTCGCAGTATGACTTTCAGCCACCACGAATTGATTTCGCGCAACCAGGATTTGGTTAACAGATTCCTCGATATTGCAGAGAGAAAGGTCTCAGTTCTAGATGACTACGGTGACGAGCGGTGGGATGTTTTGACAGATGAAGTGAGGCTGTGCATCAAGAAAATCGCGCAGAGGGAAGGCTTAACCAACAAATGGAATGATGCGCAATATTTTGCACGAAGCTGTCGGAAGCCTGACAGGCTGCGGCCGGGCCGCTCATACGGAAAGGAAGCGGAACTACGTTCTTTGGTGTTTCATCTCGGCTATCACGGGCTAGACGAAACATTGACGCAACTCTTTCGGGAGCATCACGAATTCCAAAAAACAATAACGAGGAACCGGGTTGATTTTGACAACCTGTCCGGCGCCGAGTTTGAAACGCTCATTGCCAAACGTCTGACAGCAGCTGGCTACGACGTGGCTGGCACTCCCAGCAGCGGCGATCAGGGAGCCGACCTGATCGCCAAGAAGGACGATAAGAAGATCATTGTTCAAGCGAAACGGTATCAGGGGCCGGTTGGCAACAAGGCTGTCCAGGAAGTGATTAGCGCCGTGACATTCTACGGAGGCGACGAGGGCTGGGTAATTACAAACTCCACTTTCACGGCCTCCGCGAAGGCCCTAGCTCAGAAGGCGGGCATTAGGCTCATAGACGGAAGGGCTTTGGAAACTGACGCGGGTCTTTAGGCGATCCCGAGCCATTCGCACATGAACAGCACTGGGGCACCGACTTTATGCCCGATGCCCGGTTATCGCAATTCGGGTGGGGGCGGCGAGTGTCGGCTTGTTCGAGAACATCGGGCCTCGGGTCGTCAGTCGTAGGACGTTGCCCGGATCTCAGCACTCTCGTCATCCGTGACTTGCCCTGCCGCCCCACAGAGTCAGCCACGGGAATTAGTCCATAGCGAACTCGGCCAACGAGGGCATCTGCTTTGACGCAGCTGACGTAATAGAGCACTCTTGATAGGACTTTTCTATAGAAGCCTCTCTATATGGAGGTTCCTGTAAATTGGGGTTTATTGTGTCAGTCGCGTCAGGCGGACGCAGTCGGAGGCCAGTCCAGTAGCGGAATCTGCCCGTGCTTCCTTCTCCGAATCTGCGTCCCAGGATTCTCTCCGCGAAGACCTTCTTGCCGAGCGGTTTTTCTTTGTAAGAGAAGCACCAACGATCATATTCGGAACGCAATTCCGCTTTTTTCACGTCATACGCCGGGTCGATTTCGCAGCATTCCGCGAGGAATGGGCTGAGGGGGTCACTCTCCTCTTCGTAATCACTGGTCGCCCGCTCGACCGCCTTGGGTGTCTTGAGGCCGTCCCGCTGCCACGCCAGACAGCCCTGGATCGCCCAATTTAAGATGCCCGACGCTTCGGCTTTCAGCTTGTCCAATAGCCCCTTGTCCACCTGAGTTAAGTCGAACGTGTGGTTGAAGGGAATCAATCGCACCCGCCGCCACATCGCATCCGTACTATCGGACACACCAGGCTTATGATTGAAAGCCAGCCACAGCTTATGCGTGGCTGTAAAAGTCAACGGTGGGCGGTATTTCGGATTGATGGTGATCGTGTCACCACCAGTCCAGGACTTTATTCGGGCCTCGTCTAATTGCAGGTCCTCGCGGGTCTCGACGGACTTGGCAAAGCGCGCGCCGGGGAGGTTCATCCCCTCGCCCACCGGCAATTGTTTCTTCTTTTCAAGGACGGTGAACGGGAGGTCCGTCCCGTAGTCTCCCATGATGTAAAGAATCACTTCAAAGAGGGTGGACTTACCGTTCTGCCCCGAGCCGCAGCAGGCAAAGAAACACTGTTCGCGCGTTAGGCCCGTCAGAGTATACCCGACCGCCATTCGGACGTACCGGATCAACTCGGCGTCATTATCGAAGACCTCTTCGAGGAACGTGTCGAATCTCGGACAGACCGCATTCTGGTCGAACACAACAGGAGAGGACTTAGTTATCCGGTTCTGCTGTGTCGCCGCCCGCAACTTACCCGTGCGGAGGTCCACGATGCCATTGGCTACACCGAACAACCACGGATCAGAATCCCAGCGGGCCCCATCGTCGCTGAGTGGTGGCTCCGATTTCGCCAATTCGAGCGCCGCGTCGATCGCAAATCGGCCCTCGCTATGAAGGGCCCAACTTACTTCCCGTTTCTTCTCATCCCCATTGGCTATATTCAAAGCGGCCCTTGCCCGGCTGCGGGCCGTCTTTTTCGCTAGGACACGCACCTTGGATTGCCTGTCTTCAGTCCATCGGTTTCGGGCCTTGTCCCAAATGAGCCACCGGTCCGCTTTGTGGTCGAACCGAACGCTTTCGCCCCAAAGAGCAGCGAACATCTCCGCGTTACCGGCGTCAGTACGGGGAAATCTCTTAGCGCCGTTCTTGCGCCTCATGACCGCACCCCTGTCTGCTCCCGCTCCCAAGCTTCGAACGCTGGGAGGACGGCATCTTCCACCTCCCGCTTCAGCTTGGTTGAGATGGTGACAGCCGGTAAGTAATCATAGGAACGCCCACCAGCGCAGGGGACACTGTAACTGGGCATGGCTAGCCAGATCTGTCCGTGTTTATTGCGGAGGACGCGGGCGTCGTCGATGATTACAGACTCGCCGGTGTCGGCGGCCACCTCGAAGCGAACAGAAGCGAGGACGGCGGGTTTACTGGTGCGGCTGAATGCGAGGACCTTGATCTGCATTGGCGTTCTCCATGTGTTCCTGTTTCGTTGCAAGGAGGCGGGCGATTTCCTCTGCTGGGATTCTCACGGCTCGCCCGAGGCGCACCGCCCGGAGCACCCCAGACTTCCTGAGCCGATACACAGTGCGTTTGCTCACTCGGAGAAGGGAACTGACCTCGGCGTCCGTGTAGGCGAGGGGCTGGGCTGCGACAGTCAAGAGGGCTGCCCTGGCGCGGGATTGCCCCCGTTTAAACGGCAGCCGGATTGCGGTTTCTGACGGGTTCTGAGGCGTGCTTCAACGGCAGAGGAGGAGACGCGCCAAACCCTCCCTTCCTTCCGAGCGGTTAGGCGCCTGGCGTAAATCAGTCGATATAGAGCATCAAGAGTTATTCCCAGACGGTTACATGCTTCAATGGCGGTCATCTCTTTGGGCATCGGGCCAAGACTCCTTTTCTCACTTTCCTGCTTGCGTTCTTATTCTTATGATGCTACTAATTAGCTTTAGGTCAATGGATAACATAGGCTAAAGCATGGTCGAGCAGAGAGACATTTCGTCAACCTCAAGCAACATTAGTGGCGGGAAAGGGTTCTTGGATCGCCTCTCTCCCCGCAAAAAAAAGCATTTTGAAAAATTCATGATGAATCAGGCACAGGAGCATCTGCTGCTAGAACTGGCGAATCTTCACGACCAAGGCGTCCACCGATTTATGGAGGGCCCCTTCCTGAAAAACGCTCCAACGCATTTATGGAAGGCACTCTTTGGCGGGGCAGAAGAGTCGCTTTTGGGAATCCGAGATGATCTTCGTGAACTGTGGGATGGGAAGACGCCAGCCACGCGGAAAGAAGAGATTCTGACGCTTTGGCTTCGTATGGGTCCCGCTGATTTTCTGCTTCCTCGTTGGAAGGGGCAAGCCTTCCACCTCATCCCGAACTACTACAACCTCCTCGCTTTTGTGTTTAAGGGGGTTGCGGACCTGAGCCGCCGCTTCGGGCACTGCCAGAATCCCGGATGCCCGACACCATACTTTCTATCGAAACGAGCGAGTCAAAAATACTGTGAACGCGGCGAGTGCACCGCCTATGCCCAGCGCCAGTACGCACTGAAGTGGTGGAATCAGGAAGGGCGAAAACGGCGTCAGACTAAACGGAAATCCAAACTTAAAGCATTACGAGGGAGGTAGGCAGATGGCGCTTTTCAAGCGTGGTACATGGTGGTGGACGGACTTCTCGGTTAACGGGGTGCGCTACCGTCAACCTATCCGGGACGAGCATGGCCAGCGCACGAAAGATTGGCGCGAAGCACTGTCCCGCGAGAAGGAGCTGATTGCTGCGGCCCATGCGGGGAAGCTCACAGTCGCAAGCCAGTCATTTGCTCGGTTGGCATTCAAGGAGGCCTTGGAACGATATCTCGCCGACCGCACTGCTCACGTCTCCCCAGGGAGCAAAAGGAGTGAATCTGACCACGCTAAGCCGCTGCGTGAATCATTCGGCGCCAGTCCGGTTGGCCGCATCTCTGCAGACGCAATTCTCATCTACATTAGCCAGCGCAAGGAAATGGGGATATCCAACGTTACTATCAACATGGAGATCGGCATCCTCCGCCGAGTGCTCAAGCGAGCGAAGCGTTGGAGTGTAGTCGCCGATGAAATTCCTCGCCTGCCGGAGCGCCGGGATATCGGCCGTGCCCTCAGCTTTGAGGAGAAAACTCGGCTGCTAAGGATGGCCGCGGTCAAGTCGGAATGGGATACCGCACGCCAAGCCGCAATTCTGGCACTTAATACAACGATGCGGGGGTGCGAATTGAAAGGGCTGCGCTGGCGGGACGTGGACCTCATAGAGCGCACGATCACGATTCGACGCAGCAAGACAGCGGCCGGCGAGAGAGTGATTCCGCTTAACGTCGAGGCCTGGGGTGTAATCCGCTGGCTTCGAGAAAAAGACCAAAAGCTTTTTGGTCAGGACTTGCAGCCGGACTGGTATGTATTCCCTCATGCAGAAGGATTCACCAAGCCCGACGCGACACGGCCCATGAGCGGATGGCGCTCCGCCTGGCGCAGCCTGACGCGAGCGGTTAATTGTCCTGCGTGCGGTCAGCTACAGCAGCCTGATAAGGTGTGTGCCAACGATGAATGCAACGCCGACATCAGCAAGGTAAAGAGTCCTCTGCATGGCCTTCGCTTCCACGACCTTCGACACCATGCGATCACGGAATTAGCAGAGAGTCAGGCGAGCGAGAGGACGATCATGGCCATTGCTGGACACATTTCGCCTCGGATGCTGGAACACTACAGTCACATTCGAATGGACGCGAAACGAAAGGCCCTCGACGCACTCAGTGGGAAGGGTGGGGTGGGGGGTTATGACACAAAACATGACACAAAATCCGATACAGATGCTGTGTCATTTTCGGAAGTGCTTGAAAAGAATGGCGGGGACGACGGGACTCGAACCCGCGGCCTCTGCCGTGACAGGGCAGCGTTCTAACCAACTGAACTACGTCCCCAACCGTGGAATCAACAACTTAGCATAAATCATT
>Ga0126381_100008751_pt1 | contig 11322 bp, 10 predicted proteins | sample PanSoiMetPlot_28_FD_96465 | JGI IMG/M metagenome (GOLD analysis project Ga0126381, IMG submission 96465) | Tropical forest soil microbial communities from Panama - MetaG Plot_28 | ecosystem: Environmental > Terrestrial > Soil > Tropical forest > Bulk soil | place: Panama | collected 2016-02-17 | reverse complement strand
TTTTCACTGATTGAGTTGTTGATCGTGGTCGCGATCATTCTGATCATCGCTGCGATCGCCATTCCGAACTTGCTGCGCGCGCGTATTGCCGCGAACGAATCGTCGGCCGCCAGCGGGATTCGCACCATTAACACAGGAGAGATTTCGTACTTCTCTTCATATCAGTCGTATGCGGGCACGCTGGTTGCCTTGGGACCTGGCGGTCCGACCACGGCTTGCCCGGCGCCTCCGACGGCGGCAGCGTCTTGCTTCATTGACGGAGTGCTCTCTTCCAACGGCAACCCGGCTGGCACCGGAAAGAGCGGCTACAATTATGCTGCGGCTGGTACCGCTACGACCTACAATGCCACGGCCAGCGCTCTTACTCAGAACACGACGGGTGTGCGTGCGTTCTGCTCGATTCAAGATGCTGTGATCCGGTTCCAGGCTGTTGGTCCGATCGCCGCGGGTGCTTGCGCTGCGACGATCGCACCCCTGTCGCAATAAGCAGTCGATTTCAAAACTACCGGGGAGCATCGGAAACGATGCTCCTCGTGTTGTTTTCCCGCCCATGTTCTGCAATGATTTGGCTTAAATCGCCAAAGTTATTGCCAGTTTCCAACCGTCGTGGTTTCAAGATCCAGGACCCTCGCCACCTCATCTCCACACGAAACTCCATTGTTTGAGTGACTTATTGACAAATTGGGATTGCGGCAGCGTTTGGGCGGAAAAGGGCTTTTGCATGCTATCTTGTTGGCGTTCGTGAAGGGACTCGCCAGTTGCCGAAGCTCGGGCGGAGCCCTCGCGGACGGCGCCTCAAGTCAAGCTTTGGAAAAGGGAGACCGATGCGGAAGCAGAAGGGTTTTTCACTGATCGAATTGCTGATTGTGGTCGCGATCATTCTGATCATCGCCGCCATCGCCATTCCCAACCTGTTACGCGCACGTATCGCAGCGAACGAGTCGTCCGCCGCCAGCGGCGTTCGTACCATCAACACGGGAGAAATATCGTACTTCTCTCAATACGCGACATATGCGCCAACCTTGACGAATCTTGGCCCTGGCGGGCCGACTACGGCCTGTCCGGCGCCTCCGACACAGGTGGCTTCCTGCTTCATCGACGGGGTGCTTTCTTCCAACGGCAACCCGGCTGGCACCGGCAAAAGCGGTTATAGCTATGCCGCCGCTGGTACCGCCACGACCTACAACGCAACGGCGAGCGCTCTGACCCAGAACACGACCGGCGTTCGAGCGTTTTGTTCCGTGGAAGATGGAGTGATCCGGTTCCAGGCTGTCGGACCCATTGCGCCGGGAGCTTGTGCGGGCACTATCGCGCCGCTGTCACAATAGCGATCCGCGAAGAAACGCATTGGAACGGAACATCGGGCTAGGCGCTCTTCCAGGCGTCAGATAGTTTCTCGACTAACGGTCCAACGTATTCTTGACAATATTTGTCATTCGCGACCGGATTCGCACAATCAGGCCTCGCCTTTCAGACGCCGCTGCCAGCCATCCCTCAAGTGCTGCAACAACTTAGCCGAGCACTTCGTGCCTTAAATCCCCCTTTAAAGGGACCTTGGCGTGCAATACCTATCCCTCGAGAGAAGGACTATGCGCTCCGGCACTAAGTTCGCACAATCCGGCTTTTCGCTGATTGAGTTGCTGATTGTTGTGGCGATTATTCTGGTTATTGCAGCCATTGCGATACCCAATCTCTTGCGCGCGCGCATGTCGGCCAACGAATCGTCGGCAGCCAGCGGAGTTCGTGCGATCACGGTTGCGGAAGTGGCGTACTACAACACTTATCCGACGATTGGTTATGCAGTGCAGTTGAGCAACCTGGGTCGTCCGGCGGGATGCATTCCGTCGGCAGCCACAGCCTGTGAACTCGACGACGCGATCGCCAACGCTGGACCGAATGGGCACAGCGGTTATCAGTTCGCCGCTACCGGAATCGCGAGTGGTACGCTCAACGGCGACTTTGTCGCGGGCGGAACTCCATTAGGTGCCAACAGCACCGGGACGCGCGACTTTTGCGCGGTGACGGATGCCGTTCTTCGCAGCCAACCGACCACGGGAGGAGTGCCTCCAGCAACTATGGCGCCTTGCCTCGCCTATCCGATTGCGCAATAAATTCGACCAACCTGCGATCAACTGTCGGTTACTTTCGGAACTCTGAACTAAGTCCAAGAGTGTCAGGCGCTGAACCGGGTCCTCTATAATCTTCCGTGTCAGAACAGCGTCCGTAAACATGCCTGCGATCGAAATCGAAAAACTGGAAAAGAATTATTCTGTCGGATTTCTGCGCAAGACCCTGAAGCGCGCCTTGCATCCGCTGTCCCTGGTGGTGGAACAAGGGGAGATCTTCGGATTCCTGGGGCCGAATGGCGCAGGTAAGACGACGACCCTGAAGATGCTGATGGGGCTGGTGTTTCCGACGTCAGGAACTGCCCGCATCCTGGGTAAGTCGATTGACGATGCCGGAGTCAAAGCGCAAATCGGATTTCTTCCCGAGCAGCCCTATTTCTACGACTATCTGACTGCACGCGAGCTGCTGAATTACTACGGCCAGTTGTCGGGAGTTCCCGGCAAAGAGCGGCCACAGAAAATTGCAGCCATGTTGGACCGCGTGGGTCTTCGCGATGCTGCCAACATGCAACTGCGCAAATTCTCAAAAGGTATGCTGCAGCGCGTGGGGATTGCTCAGGCCATCCTGCATGATCCGAAAGTCGTGTTTCTCGACGAACCCATGTCTGGGCTGGATCCAATGGGCCGCCGCGAGGTACGCGATGTGATGGAAGAACTGAAGAGAGCCGGCAAGACCGTTTTCTTCTCGACGCACATTCTCTCGGACGCAGAGGCTCTGTGTGACCGGGTCGCCATCCTGCACCTTGGTGAATTGCGGGGTGTCGGAGCAGTTGCAGACCTCACTTCAAGCGTTCGGGGAAATGTCGAGATCGTGTGGAAGGGCACGACGGTCTTCCCTGTCATGAAGGCACTGAACGCCACCTGCTACGCCACTGGCGATACAGTGCGAGCCGTTCTTCCGGAAACAAACCAGGACGCGGCGATCGATGCCATCCGCCGAGAGCGGGCTAGGCTGGTATCGGTCACTCCGGTGCGAGCGTCGCTCGAGGATTATTTTGTCGAGAAGGTGAAGAAGATTGAAGCCGGAATGGGAGCGAAGGCATGAGCGCCCGAATTCTGCACATCGCCAGCAATACGTTCCGCGAAGCGGTGCGGGATCGTGTGCTCTACAATCTGATAGCTTTCGCTGTGCTGATGTCGGGCGCGGCCATCCTGGTCGGGCAGATTTCGATCAATATCGAGCGCCTGGTTGTTATTAACCTGGGTTTGACGGCAATTTCATTGTTTGGCATCGTCATCGCCATCTTCATCGGGATTGGCCTGGTCTCGAAGGAGATCGATAAGCGCACCCTGTACACGGTTCTTTCAAGACCGGTGCGACGTTGGGAGTTCATCGCAGGAAAGTTCTGCGGCCTCGGCGGCACACTGGTCGTCAACACGATCTGCATGGCGGTGGGAATATTCGCCGCGCTTCTGTACATCTGGCCGCATCACTTACAGGCGTCGGATACCAGCATCCTGGTCGCTTTGTATTTCATCATTCTGCAGTTTCTGATTATCACGGCGTTGGCGCTTTTGTTCTCGTCGTTTTCTTCGCCATTGCTCTCGGCGATTTTCGCCTTTGCGCTGTTTGTCATCGGCACTTTCTCTGAGGACCTTCGCGGCTTCGCCCAGATGACGCACGGAGCCGAGCGCTGGCTGGCAACCGCTGCGGCTTACATGGTGCCGAACATCTCGGCGCTGAACGTGATTGCGCAAGTCGCCCACGAACAACAGATACCCGGTCAGCTGATTGTCTTGAACACGGCGTATGCTCTCGTTTACTCGTTCATGGCATTGCTAGGAGCGGTCCTGATCTTCGAGCGCCGGAATCTGAAATGAAGCCGTCTGGTCGCGTCACCGCGGTCGCCGCCACATTGCTCGTGTTGAGCATGGTTTCGTCTGTCCTGCTCTTGCAGCAAGTGGACAAGGTACGCAGCAATGCTACGTTGAAGGAAGTCCTCTATATCTCTTCGCCGAAAACAATCAAGCGTTTGAGTCTGGGGTACAACAGCCTGATGGCGGACATCTACTGGACCAGAGCCGTTCAGTATTTCGGTGGAAAGTTACATGCCGGCGATCGTCATTATGAATTGCTCGGCCCTCTGCTCGAGATCACGACCGGGCTTGATCCGAAACTTCTGGTGGCGTACGAGTATGGATCGAATTTCTTAGGTGCGCCACCGCCCCTCGGCGCAGGCGATCCACAACAGGCTATCCAGCTGATTGAGTTTGGGATCAAGAACAATCCGGATCAATGGCACCTCTACTACGATCTCGGGTTCGTGTACTACCTGGAATTGAAAGACTACCAGGCCGCTGAGAAAGCTTTCGAGGCTGGATCCCATACTCCGAACGCCCATCCGTTCATGAAGCTGATGGCCGGCAACATGGCGCAGCACGCAGGTGAGTACGAGATGGCGCGCATGCTCTGGACTGCAACCTATCAGTCCGCGTACGAAAAACTCATTCGCGCTAATGCGGCTGCCCACCTACGTGCCATCACGGTGGACGAAGATGTTCTGGCGTTGAACCAGATCGTCGCGCGTTACAGGAACGAGAAGGGCCACCTCCCGCAGAGCTTTGCCGACTTGATTTCCGCCGGTCTGCTGCGTGGAGTACCGCAAGACCCCCTGGGCCATTCGTACAAACTGGCGGCAGACGGCAGCATCGAAGTCGCTGATCCCGATTCACTGCCGTTCATCCAGCATGGTTTGCCTCCGGGCTATGTGCCTACCCAGGCGGTCAAGCTGTTACCCGTCGAGTAACCCGTTTTAAAACAGTCGCTCCCGCCGTGCTTCTCTGTTCGGCCAACGAGATCCTAAGGCACACGCTAGTATTAACGACGCACTGCGGCGGCGCCGTTGCGATTTGCGAATGGACACTCCAAACAACCGGAATATCTCCGTGCGGGTCTCCCTGCGTCAGTGGTGGGAAAACCAACGACGTCACCACGGCGCAGTGGTGGCATTCGTTCATCTACTTCGCGAAATGTGGGGATTTGCGCGCGCTTCAACCCCTGAGCAGCGCCGACGACGCTATGGGGATGTTGAATACGATTGGGATCACGGCGTCAACACGACCAGCGCTACCGTCTCGTGGCGCGATCGATTGCTGGGCGTTTTGCACTCTCCCTATCAACCGACGGAGCCGACGCTTTTTCGTGAAATGCTCGACACGTTGGCAATCAATTTCAGCGAATTCACCTTCATCGACTTGGGTTCGGGAAAGGGGCGGACGTTATTGATGGCGTCCGACTATCCGTTCCAGCGTATCGTCGGAGTGGAATTGCTTCCGGAACTGCATCGCGCAGCTTGCGAAAATCTGAAAGCCTACAGTAATCCATCGCAAAGGTGCTTTCATTTGGAAACCATCCGCGCTGATGCGCGTGACTTCGAATCTCCAGCCGACCCGATTGTGCTTTATCTGTTCAACCCGTTGCCTGAAGCCGGCCTGATGGAGGTCATTCGCAATCTTGAGAAATCGTTAAGGGATCGCCCGCGACCCATGTTCGTGCTCTATCACAACCCGCTTCTCGAGCATGTCTTGTCACGAAGCACCATGCTGAAGAAGATCGCGGGCACGCACCAGTATTCTGTGTTTGCAGCCGCCCAGTGATGCGCTCGTTCTCACCGATCAACGTCGGGAAACCAATGCTACCGGATCCATTCGGTTTCTCGTCCGGCTCAAGCACCATTTCCCCCAAGGAGCGAAAAGCAATAGAATGGAGGGAGTAGCAGGTTGCGCGAGCCCCCTGGGAATCTGCCCTGTCCCCCTGCGATTGAAAATCTCTTAAGACAGAGTAAGCATCGGACACGTCATAGTGCGAAAGACTCTCATCCGGCTGACCATCGCCGCGCTCGCGCTCACCGCCCTCGGATACCGGGGCGAGGCTGCGCCGGCACCCGATCTTCAGGCGACAGCCAAAGCGGTCGACGACCACTACAACCACCTGAAAACACTGCAGGCAGAGTTCACTGAGATCTATAGCGGCTCGGGCATGGATCGGACGGAAAGCGGCACTTTGTGGCTGAAAAAACCCGGCAAGATGCGCTGGGAATACCGTTCTCCAAAAGACAAGCTGTTTCTCAGCGACGGGCGTGACACTTGGTTCTACCTGCCGGGAGACAAGCAGGTTCGAAAAACTCCGATGAAGAAACTGGAGGACTTAAGGTCTCCCCTCGGCCTGCTTCTGGGCAAAACCCGCTTGGAAAAGGAATTGCACGCGTTTGGCTTTGCCCCGGATATCCCCCCGATGGTCCCTGGAGACCTGGTTCTTCGAGGCGTGCCCAACGGCATTGAGGACCGCGTGAGCGCCGTATTGCTCGAAATTACGCCGGAAAACCGTATCCGGAGGATCACGATCAGCGGCGTGGATGGGTCAACTACCGAGTATCGATTCGACAACCAGAAAGAGGACGTCCCAGTCGATGACGCGAAGTTCCGGTTTACGCCACCACCCGGGGTTGAAACGATCGACGAAGACGTTGGACAGTGATTTGGATACTTTTAGAAATCTCACTAGTTATCTGAAAAATAGGTACTTATGAACCGCAATGAGTGCTGTGGCGGTTCGGGGATCAGAGGGCGAACACGACCCGGCAGCAACTTTCGGGTTACGGGAGATAGCGGCTCCCAAGCATTTTGAATGTTAGACTTAGCCTTAGGATCGGCAGGTAATCTGTTACGACATGGCTGAATTTCTCGTAAAGCTGGCGGATGAGCGCGGCCATCTGACGGAGCAGCTGGAGCACGGCTATTCCGAGGATGAAGTTCGCGAACGCGTCTCGCAGCAAGGCTACCTTGTCTACTGGGTCAAGCCGCGCGGGGTGTTCACCACGTCGAGCAAATTTGGGCGCGGCGGCCGCATTCGCCAGAGCACTTTCCTCGTATATAACCAGCAGTTCCTCACGCTGATCCATGCAGGACTTCCGATCCTCACTGCGCTTGAATTGTTGATCAAGCGCCAGAAAGATGCGTCGCTGAGGGCTGTGCTCGAGAACGTGCGCGAGCGAGTCAAGGGCGGCGAGTTGCTCTCCAGCGCCTTCGAAGCGCAAAACATGTTTTCGAAGATGTACACGTCAACGCTGATGGCGGGCGAGAAAAGCGGCAACATGGAAGAAGTGCTGGGCCGCTACATCGCATTCCAGCGAATCGCGATGACATTTCGCAAAAAGCTCGCCGTGTCGCTGGTTTATCCCGCGCTGCTCGTGGGCGTTGTGCTCATCCTGGTCGCATTTCTGATTACATATGTTGTGCCGAAGTTCGCGGAACTGTTCGACAACCTCGGAGCCCAGCTCCCTGCCGCAACGGTTTTTATGTTGTCCTTCGGCAAGTTCGCACAAAAATACTTTTTGCTTATCATCGGAGGGATCGCGCTGCTTAGCTTCGTTCTCTGGAGATGGAAGAGCACCGACCGCGGAGCGGAACGAATCGATCGCGCACTGTTAGCGACACCCTTGCTGGGTGAGATTCGACTCAAATACCAGGTCGCGAATTTCTCGCGCATGCTTTCCACGTTGCTGCAAGGCGGCATCCCGCTGGTTCCAGCGATGGAGACGGCTGGCTCTTCCATGACGAGTCGCCGCATTCTCAACGGAGTCGCGTCAGCAACCATCCGTGTGCGCGAAGGACAAGGCCTTTCGAAGAGTCTCGAAGAGCAACGGATTTTCCCGGACCTCGCAGTTGAGATGCTCGAAGTCGGCGAATCGACCGGTGCACTCCCGGCGATGCTCACTTCTGTAGCGGAGTTTTACGAAGAGGACGTACAGACGGCGCTGGGCGCAGCGATGGCCCTGATCGAGCCGATCCTTTTGATTTTCATGGCAATTTTCGTGGGCGGCGTGCTCATCTCCCTCTACATGCCGATTTTCACGTTGGGGGCAAACGTTCACTAAGAACGGCAGAGGGCAGGCGGAAGGCGCGGCCAGCCGCGCGAACCACCAGAAGGTAGATGGGCTTTAGCAATGGCGGAAAAGAAACCAGTTATCGTGAACGGCGGCAACGGGGCAAAAATCGGAAACATGGCCTCTGACAAACCAGCGACCGAGACCGATCGCGCACAGGATATAGCCCGCCGCTATCGCTGCGAGTTCGTCGATCTGAACGGCTTCCAGTTGCAGCACGATCTGTTCAAGAAAGTCCCAGTGGACCTGATGTTCCGTTACAACTTCGTTCCGCTGGAAGAGACGCGCGACGGCAAGCTTGCGATTGCGATTGCTGACCCCAGCCAGTTGATGATGATCGACGAGATCAGCCTGTTGCTCGGCCAGCGAATCATCACCAAAGTTTCCACGCTGAAGCAGATCAGCGACATCCTCAAGAAAACCGAGCAATCGCAACGTGTGCTCGAGGAAGCCAGTGAAGGCTTCGCGCTCGACGTTATTCGCGAGGACGAACAGACCGGCGAAGAAACGATTTCGATCGACAAGCTGACTGCCCAGGGCGATATCAGTCCGATCATCCGCCTAGTCGATACAACGATCTTCACCGCTCTCCAGCGGCGCGCCAGTGACATTCACATCGAGACGCGCGACGACTCCGTCGCTATCAAGTTCCGTATCGACGGCGTGCTCTCGCAGGCGATGCCGCCAATCGGCAAAGAGCACCACTCCACCATCATTTCTCGTATTAAGGTCATGAGCGAACTCGACATCTCCGAGCGCCGGGTCCCGCAGGACGGTCGCTTCCGGGTCCGTTTCAACGGCCGCGCCATCGACTTCCGCGTGTCCATCATGCCGTCGATCCACGGGGAGGACGCTGTGCTCCGCGTGCTCGACAAAGAATCGATGAGCGAGAAGTTCCGTACGCTCACACTCGATGTCGTGGGCTTCGATCCCGAGGATCTGCGCAAATTTCGCCGCTACATCAAAGAGCCCTATGGCATGGTGCTGGTCACAGGGCCGACAGGTAGCGGTAAGACGACCACTCTCTATGCTGCGGTCAACGAGATCAAGACCGACGAGGACAAGATCATCACCATCGAAGATCCCGTCGAATACCAGTTGCGCGGCATCACGCAGATTCCGGTCAACGAGAAGAAAGGTCTGACCTTCGCCCGCGGACTGCGATCCATTCTGCGTCACGATCCCGACAAGATCATGGTCGGCGAAATCCGCGACATGGAAACGGCGCAGATCGCCATCAACTCAGCGCTGACCGGACACCTGGTATTCACCACCGTCCACGCCAACAACGTCGTGGACGTCATCGGCCGATTCCTGAACATGGGAGTTGAGCCTTACAACTTTGTATCGGCGCTGAATTGCATTCTGGCGCAGCGGCTCGTGCGCCTGATTTGCGATTCCTGCCGGACCGTCGTGCACTACCCGCCAGAAGTTCTCGAGGCCAGCGGACTCGATCCGCAGCAGTGGTCAGAAGTTTCCTTCTACGAAGGACAGGGTTGCATCGAGTGCTCGGGGGCTGGTTTCCGCGGTCGAACCGCGATTCACGAATTGCTCGACCTTAGCGACCGTATCCGCGAAATGATTCTCGGCAAGAAACCCACTTCGGAAATCCGGCGCGCCGCGCGCGAGGAAGGAATGCGGTTTCTGCGCGAGTCGGCATTGGATAAAGTCCGGCTCGGCCTGACGACCCTGAAGGAGATCAACAAAGTCACCTTCATTGAGGCGATGCGGTAGGAATGGTTCTCCTATAATGTGGATAGGAAGTTTTTGGGCGTGTCATTTGACAACGCAAGGTATTAGTTCGCGAACGCTGTTGCAGCCGATATGAGCATCAAGTCCAAATCGAAGCCCAGACCGAAAATCGCCTGCGAGATTTCCGCCGACCGCGTCCTGGCCGGCAGAATCGCGGAGAAGGGCGGCTTTCTTGACGCCTGTGCAGCACGCGAGCTTGCCCCGGGCAGCGTGGTTCCTGATCTCACGGAGCTGAATCTGCGGCAACCGGAAGCGGTGCGCAAGGCGATCAACGACGCCATCGGCGGAATTGCCGGCCGTGTGCGCGACGTCATCGCCGTGATTCCTGATGCCGCCGTCCGTGTAGTCCTGCTCGACTTCGATACGCTCCCTCCGAACGCGGAAGAAGCTGACCGCGTGGTCCGCTTTCGCCTGAAGAAGTCTCTGCCTTTCGATGTCGATAAAGCCAAGGTTTCCTATCACACACAGACGGCTCTGGGAGGGTTGCGGCTCGTAGCCGCAGTCGCGCTCAACAGTGTGATCGAGGACTACGAATCGGCATTTCGCGACGCCGGATACAGCGCGGGCCTGGTGCTACCCTCGATGTTGGCTGCACTCGGAGCAGCGGAGGCAGACTGTCCCACGCTGGTTTTGAAAGTCGACGCGCGCACTACGAGCCTTGCGATCCTCGACAGTGGGCAACTTCTGCTGTTTCGAACGCTCGAGAACACCCGCGGCGTCACCATCACGGGCGAACAACTCGCCGAAGAGGTCTATCCCTCCGTCGTATTTTTCCAAGATACCTATCACACGAACATCGAGCGGATTTACGTCGCGGGCTTGCCGGAATCGGGCGGCGCCGCGCCCGCGCTACGCGCCCAAACGGGCGCCGATGTTCGCGACCTGGTAGAAAGTTCACGCCTGGGCAGCACAGACGGTGCGGCTGCTCCGCGCTGGAGGATGGCAGGCGTCGTAGGAGCCCTGATCGCCTAATGCGTCTCGATATCAATCTCGCATCCAACGTTTACGAAGACGCGCGCGACTTCTGGATCCGCTGGGGCATTGGCCTGGGCTTGCTGAGCGTCGTGACGACAGGTTTGCTGGTAATGGCGATTAGCGGCTTCTGGGCCGCACGTCAGGATCGCAGCCAGATTTCCGAGCTGGAATCGAAGATCGCCGAACGCGACAAGGAGCGGGCCGATGCGGAAACGCTACTGAACCGTCCCGAAAATCGCGTCATTCGCGACAAATCGCAATACCTGAATGATTTGATTTCGCGCAAGGCGTTTTCGTGGACGAAAGCATTCGAGGATCTTGAGCGCGTCATGCCGCCCAAAATCCACCTGGTTTCGATTCAACCTCAGCTGAATGATAACAACCAGCTCGAGATCAAGATGATGGTGGCAGGCGAATCACAAGAGAAAGCTATTGAGCTTGTAAAGCACATGGAGGACTCAAAGCATTTCCGTGAAACACGCATCGAGGGTATAGGGCCCGCGAACGTGCAGCCCGGCAGCACCGACACGGTACAGGTCCAGATAAATGCGTTGTATGTACCCGCTCGCGAAGTGGGAGGTACG
>Ga0126381_100008750_pt1 | contig 11322 bp, 10 predicted proteins | sample PanSoiMetPlot_28_FD_96465 | JGI IMG/M metagenome (GOLD analysis project Ga0126381, IMG submission 96465) | Tropical forest soil microbial communities from Panama - MetaG Plot_28 | ecosystem: Environmental > Terrestrial > Soil > Tropical forest > Bulk soil | place: Panama | collected 2016-02-17 | reverse complement strand
GTACGTGATCGCCGGGCAGCAGGGCAAGTGGACGGGCATCTGGTACGCGGGCACGATCGGCTGGTTCTACAACCCGCCGGGCGCACGGCAGACCGCGCTACACCAGCGGGCTGGTGATCAAGCCCAAGCCGGGGCTGACCTCGGTGCCGGTCTACGGCAGCGCCTACCCCGAGGCGTCCGCCTACCCGAACGCCGTGCCGGTCAAGCCGAATGCCCCGCTGACCTACCAGATCCTGCCCGGCCAGGAGTACGTCACGACCGGAACCGTGCCCGACGACTACTACTACGCCGTCACCTTCAACTCCAGCAAGCCGGATGACCACACGGTGATCCGGGGCACCACGCCCTACTACCAGATCGTCTACAACCACCGGCTGTTCTACGTGAAGGCCGCCGACGTGGAGGTGAAGCAGCTGCGCTGACCCGGACCACCGGCTGGCGCACCGGGAGACCAGCCGCCGGCGCGCCGCGTCAGAAGCCCCGGCGCTAGAAGGGCGCGGGTGCCTCGCCCGCCTTCTCGCCGGGCGCGGCCGGGTGATCAGGCTCGGCCGCGCGCTGCGCCATGGCCGTGGTCATCCTGGCCCTGGCCCCCTCCAGCCATTCGGTGCAGATGGCGGCCAGCCGCTCGCCCCGCTCCCAGAGGTCCAGCGACTGCTCGAGGGTGAGCCCGCCGGCCTCGAGCCGCTTGACCACCTCGGCGAGCTCGTCGCGCGCCTGCTCGTAGGACAGGGTCTGATTCACACGCCCAACTTATGCCATTGCCATCCGGCCTGAGGGGGTGCCGACGGGCCCGGCCCGGGTGACGGTGACCCGCCCCCCCGCTGGCGGGCCGGGACCAGGGACTCGATCCGGCTCGCCGCCTGCCGCACCGCGGCCGCGACCAACCGGGCGTACACCACCGCGCCGGGGGGCTGGGGATGGACGCCGTCGCCCCACAGCAGGCCGGTCCGGTTCCTGATCGTCGTGTACCAGTCCGCGATCGTGACGTTGCTGTACCGGCGGGCCGCGGCCGCGATGACCGCGTTGTCCCCCGACTGCCAGGGCCGGGGGACGAACGTGTTGACGAGCACCAGCTCCCGCCGCGGCCCGGCCACGGCCTGCAGCGCACGTACCTGCGCCGTCGTGATAGTCCCGTTGGTGCCGAGGCCGACGACCACGATCGGGCGCAGCCCGCCGCGGCTGGCCAGTTCGCGCATCACCGCGAGGCCCTGGCTCATCTGCCGGCTGACCTGCGCGTCAATGTAGGTCCCGGGGAGCACGGACCGCAGCTGCTGCGCCGCGGCGAGCATGACCGAGTCGCCGATCGCCGTGACGTCCCGGCCAAGCTTCCGCGGCGGAATCTGGCCGGCGGTGCCGGGCTGGGCGGCTCGATGGCGGGAGGTCCCGGGGACGGGCACCCCCGGGATGACGGTCTTGGGTCGCGTGGACGTGGACGGGGGGTATGGCGGCGTGGCGCGGGCAGATGGCATCGTGCGGTGGGCGGACGGCGGCGTGCTCGCCGGACCGCTTGAGGTCGATCCGGCACCGGGCCGTGCGGCGCCGGCCCGGGTTCCGCCCGCCGAGGCCGGGTTGTTCCCGGACTCGCGCGACCTGGCCTCGGTCCGGCTGGCGGCGCTGATCTTCGCCCCGGCTGCGATCTGCTGCTGCAGCGTCGGCCCGGAGGGGGAGTAGAAGACGCCGTAGCCTGCGGCGCAGGTCATGACGATCGCGGCCAGCGGGATCAGGGCGGGCAGCGCCCGCCGCGGTGACTGCCGCGCGGCCGCGATCGACCCGGCGATGAGCGCCCACTGGCAGCGCACCGTGGCGCTGAAACCGTCGCGCAGGATGGGCGCCTCGATCCACCGCCAGGAAGCGGCCGCAAGCGTGATCGTCATGGCGGTCTCGGCCGCCCGGACGCCGAGCGTGGTGGACTCGGCCCCCGCCCGCGCCGTGAAAAGAGCGATCACGGGCCAGTGCCAGAGGTAGATGCCGTACGACCGGACGCCGATCCAGCGCAGCGGCGCCCAGCCGAGCATCTTGCCCAGTGTGCCGGAACTGGCCGCGGCTACGACGACACCGCCGGCGGCTAGCGCGGCCGCGGCGATCCCGCCCTGGTAGACGGCACTGCCGCGGCCGGTGACGTGCGCCAGTTCCCAGGTGAGGACCGAGAGGCCGACCAGGCCGATCAGGTCCAGCCGGCGCGTCTCGGCCTCGGATGCGGCGGCGATCCGCCGCAGCGGCCAGCACAGGGCCAGGCCCGCGCCCACGAGCAGGGCGATGGCGTGCGTGTCGGTGCCGTAGTACAGGCGGGCGGAACCCTCGCCGACCGCGTACCCGACGGCCATGGCCAGCGCGGACGCCGTCGCGCCCACCCAGACCGCGGTGGCCCGGGTCCGCCGTCGCGCGCAGGCGAACAGGACGACGGTCAGGATGAACGGCCACAGCAGGTAGAACTGCTCCTCGATGGCCAGGGACCAGAGGTGCTGGAGCGGCGGTGGCGGGCCGAACACCGCGAAGTAGGACTGGTGGTGCAGCGCCTGCCACCAGTTGCTCGTATAGGTGACCGCCGCGAGCAGGCCCGGCCGCAGACCCGCCAGCTGATCAGGCTCGAGCACGGCGACCGCGGCCGTGACCGTGACGAGCACGACCACCAGGCAGGGCAGGAGCCGCCGGGCGCGGCGGATCCAGAACGTGCGCAGGTTGAGCCGGCCGCCCTGATCCCACGGCGAGGCGAGCAGGTCAGTGATCAGGTATCCGCTGATGACGAAGAAGACATCCACGCCCAGGAAGCCTCCGGGCAGCCCGGAGATCCGCTCGTGGAACGCCAGGACCATGAGCACCGCGATCCCCCGCAGGCCATCCAGACCGCGAGCGCGCCCGGGCGGCCGGGCGGAGGCGGGCGGGGAACCGCCGGGCCGGGGCGCGTCGCGAGGCTCGCCGTCCTCAGCGCCTGGCTTTCCGCCGTCGGGTGTCTGGCCACCCGGCCTCGCGCCGCGCGGCTTTCCGCTGTCCGGTCTCGTGACCGGAACATCACCCCTCGTGCGGAGCACACGGCAATCTTCGGATCTCCGTCGCCCTCACGCTGACATGACACGCCGTGACCTGCCGAACGCCCGGGCAAACGCGCCCGGCTTGCGGGCTTTTGCGAACGGCGGCCGGGTTGTCCGGCCGGGTTAATGCTCGTGTCCCGGGGCTTCGGCGGTGACGGCGAGCTGGTCTTCGGCGAACCTGACCGTGAGCTTGGCACCGTCTTCGACCTCGGCCGCGGACCGCACCACGCCGGCATCCGCCTGCTGGACGATCGCGTAGCCGCGGCGCAATGTCCCGGCGGGCGACAGCGCGAGCAACCGGGCCCGGGTGTGTTCAAGGTCACGCGCGGCGTGGTCGAGATGACCGGAAACCGCACGCCGGGCCCGTTCGGTCAAGGCTTCTATCTTTTCCTCGAGCCGTTCCAGCTCTCGCACCGGATCAGCGAGCGCGGGCCGGGACACCATGGCCGCCAGCCAGGCCCGCTCCCGGTCGAGGTAACCGGCCAGGCTGCGCCGCGCCCGGCCGCGAAGCTGGTCGATGAGCGCGAGCTGCTCGCTGACATCGGGCACCACGCGCTTGGCTGCGTCGGTAGGGGTGGAGGCGCGGACATCGGCCACGTAGTCGAGGAGCGGGCTGTCCTGCTCGTGCCCGATCGCGCTGACCACGGGGGTCCGGCAGGCCGCGACGGCGCGGAGCAGTTCCTCGTCGGAGAACGGCAGCAGGTCCTCCACCGAGCCGCCGCCCCGGGCAATGATGACCACGTCCACGTCGGGGTCGTCATCGAGCCGCCGGAGCGCGTCGGTGACCTCACCCGCCGCCTGGCTGCCCTGCACCGCCACCTGCTCGACGCGGAACCGCACGGCCGGCCAGCGGGCGGCCGCCGTGTGCCGCACGTCCTGTTCGGCCGCGGATTCACGCCCGCTGATCAGGCCGATCACACGGGGCAGGAAGGGCGGCCGCCGCTTGCGCTCGGCGGCGAACAGGCCCTCGGCGGCCAGCGCCTTGCGCAGCCGCTCCAGCCGGGCCAGCAGCTCGCCTATCCCCACCTGCCTGACTTCGACCGCGGTGAGGGCGAACGAGCCGCGCGTGGCGTTGAAGTCCGGCTTCGCCCAGACGATCACGCGGGCGCCCGGCCCCGGCGGCGGATCGGTCGCGTCGAAGACCGTCCGGGCGCAGATGACGCGGACCGATACGGCTGCGAGCGGGTCGCGGAGTGTCAGGAACACCGTGCCGCCGCGCCGGCTCAGCTCGGCGATCTGCCCCTCGACCCAGATCCGGCCGAGTCGCGTGATCCAGTCGCCGACCAGCCGGAGCACGGTCCGTACCGGGACCGGCGATTCGGCGGAGGTCTCCAGGGGCATGCCGGTCAGCCGTCCGGTGTCGTGTGGCCGGGAGGTGGGTTAGCCGGCGGTGGTGTCCGCGTTTTCGGTTCCCTCCAGCTTGGCGATGCGGCGCTCGAACATGGCTATCACATTGGCCCGGCCAGCGTGGGCCCGCTCATAGCCGAGCAGGTCGCGGACCTGGGCCGCGTCCAGCGCGCGCAGGCGGGCGCGGAGTGACGCGATCGACAGCTCGTCGTAGTTCGGTACCGGCAGGCCGGCTGCGGCGGGTCCGGGCCCGGCGGGCTCGGGGGCGGCAGCTGCGGACGCCGCCGCATCAGCGGTCGCGGCTTTTGGCGCGGCAGCTTTGGCCGCCGCCGCTTTCGGTGCGGCGGCTTCGGGCGCGGCGGTCCGGGAAGCGGCGGCAGGGGCGCTGCGGGCCGGAGGCGGGGGTGCGGCATCCTGAGTGGGAGCCTGAGCCGGGGCCGAAGCAACGCGAGGGTGAACCTGCTCGGTCGCGCGCTGCCTGACCCGTTCGGTGATCAGCAGGACCTGGCCGACACCTGCGAAAACGGCCCGCAGCGCGTGCGCGGGAGCCTCCTTGATGCGTTCGGGTGGCGGCGGGATGCGCATGATGGCCTCCTCCGTGTGGCACGGTCTCAGGCCATGGTGCCGCAATCGGGCCCCGGGCAGATAGAGCCAGCGGAAACTATGGCCTGGCGGGTGCTCAGGACCGACCTCATACGATGGGGGCATGGCCGTGACTACCCGACGAGTCCTGCTGGCCCGGCCCCGCGGATATTGCGCCGGGGTCGACCGGGCGGTTCAGGCTGTCGAGAAGGCGCTAGAGCGGTACGGCCCTCCGGTGTACGTCCGGAAACAGATCGTGCACAATACGCACGTCGTGCGCGCGCTGGAGCAGCGCGGAGCGATCTTCGTGGACGAGACCGACGCGGTGCCGGACCAGGCAACCATCGTGTTCTCCGCGCACGGCGTGTCCCCGCAGGTCCGGCAGCAGGCCACGCAGCGCGCGCTGACCACGATCGACGCGACGTGCCCGCTGGTCACCAAGGTGCACAGCGAGGCCAGGCGATTCGCCGGGCAAGACTACGACATCCTGCTGATCGGTCACGAAGGGCACGAGGAGGTGGAGGGCACCACCGGCGAGGCCCCGGAGCACGTCCACCTGGTGGACGGCCCCGGCGACGTGGCCAACGTCCGGGTGCGCGACCCGGCCAAGGTCGTCTGGCTGTCCCAGACCACGCTGTCGGTGGATGAGACCACCGAGACAGTGGCCGCGCTGCGGCAGCGGTTCCCGCTGCTGACCGACCCGCCCAGCGACGACATCTGCTACGCCACTCAGAACCGGCAGGCCGCGGTCAAGCGGATCGCCCGCGACTGCGACGTGCTCATCGTGGTCGGCTCGGAGAACTCGTCCAATTCCGTCCGCCTGGTCGAGGTGGCCGTGGACGCCGGGGCAGGCGCCGCCTACCTTGTGGACGACGGCTCGGCGATCGAGGAGAAATGGCTGGAGGGCGTGGACTGTGTCGGCGTCACCAGCGGTGCCTCGGTGCCGGAAGCCCTGGTCACCGGGGTACTCGACCGGCTGGCCGGGATGGGCTTCGGTCATGTCGAGGAGGTCGAGGCGGTCGAGGAGAACATGGTGTTCGCGCTGCCCAGAGAGCTGCGTGACCGGCCGGGAGCGCGGTCGGGCTAGGGATTCAAATCCCGAACGGGCGCTGCGAGGACATCCTCCCGGGCTGGCGACTGACGGCGGCGCCGAACGCCGCCTGCCCGAGTGGCTGCCCTCAGGAAGCGATCAGTACGTCGCCTTGAGCCATTCCTCGAAGGTCGGGCCGGCCAGTTTGGCGCTCGGGCCGGGCAGCAGAGCACCGTTCTCGTTGAGTTCGTGGTCGGGGTCGGAGGTGTCGGTCACGGCCTCGACCTTGGCCGGGTGACCGCGGCGTTCGGCGAACAGGGTGGCCATCTCGACCAGGCTTTCCTCGCGCGGTCCTGCCACCTCGGCGAACGGCGGTCCGGAGCGCTGGGGTCCGGGTGCGGTGGCCAGGTCGGCCAGGGCCTCGCCGACGGTGCTGGCCGCGACCAGCTGGGTGCGCATCCGGGGCACGTAGGCCACGTCACCCTGGGTGCCCCACTCCATGAGCTGGGGGACGAGCTCGTGGAACTGCGCGGCGCGCAGCACGAGCGCCGGGATCGGCCCCGCCAGCATGGCCCGCTCGTGGGCGACCTTGGCGGCACCATAGCCGTGGCTGAACCGGTCGGTCCCGATAATCGATACCACGACGATCCGCTGGACGCCGGCCTGCTGGCCGGCCTCCTGCAGGTTCCGGGCCGCGGTGGTGAAGAACGTCGTCGCCGGGTCCTGCTCGGGCGACGGCCCGGTGGTCGCGTCGATGATGCACTCCACGCCGGCCAGCGCCTCGGCGAGGCCGTTCCCGGTAATCACGTCTACGCCCTGTGACCGCGAAATCGGCACGACGTCGTGCCCCCGGGCCCTCAGCGCGTCGGTCGCGTGATGACCGGCCCTGCCGGTCGCCCCCGCGACCGCGATCTTCTTCGAAGATGGCATTGTCTCCTCCATGAGGTCTCCTGGTATCGGTGCCTGACCGGGCTCGCAGCGAGCGGGCGGGGCTCGCGCCACATCGGCGCCGCGTCGGTCAAAGCAATGACACGAGCCGACGGGGGAATGTGACCGACGAGAACGAATGGTCATACGAGCGGTGCGGGCAGCACGGTCCGCACCGGTCTGGCTGGCGCTCGTGGCCGGGTGCCGCCCGCGGCATGAGATAGTCCGGGGATGACGATCTTCGATGACCTGGAGGCCGAGCAGCAGCGGCTGGCGGGCATCCTGGGTGCGCTGGGCGAAGACCAGTGGGCGTCGCCATCGGGGGCCCCGGGCTGGACCGTCGCGGATGTGGTGCTGCACCTGGCCCAGTCCGAGGAAGCGGTGGCCGCCAGCGTGGCCGACGGCCCGGCGGGCGCGGGGCTGCTCAGCCGCTCTCCGGGGGTCACGGTGGACGGGGTGGCCGAGCAGGCCGTGCGGGCTCAGCGGGCCGAGGGCGGCCGGGTCCTGAAGCGGTGGGACCAGGCCCGGGCCGCCTCGCTGGCGGCGTTGCGCGCCGCCGATCCCCAGCAGCGGCTGCCCTGGGTGGACGCGCCGCTGAAGCCGGCCACGCTGGCCACCACCCGCCTGGCCGAGCACTGGGCGCACGGGCTGGACGTGACCGGCCCGCTCGGCATCGCCTTCCCTGATACCGAGCGGCTACGGCATATCGCCTGGCTGGCGCACCGGACGCTGCCGTATGCCTTCGCCGGGGCCGGCCAGCCTGCGGCGGAGGTGCGGTGCGACCTGACCGCACCGGACGGCAGCACCCGCTGGCGGTTCGGCCCGCCCGGCGCGGACTCGGCCATCGCCGGCCCGGCGGGCGCGTTCTGCCGGGTCGCGGTCCGCCGGCTCGCCGCCGATCAGTCCGGGCTGGACGTCACCGGCCCGGACGCGGCCACCGCGCTTCGCCTGGTGCGTACCTACGCCGCCTGACCGTCCTTGGCATCCTGCGCTTCACCGGGGCGGCATCCGGAGCCCGGGACGATGCTCAGCCGCGTCCGGTATCCCGCGGCCGGGGCGGGCTCACGGCCGAGGCGCCGCTGAGTTCGTTGCTGAGCGCGCTGATGTTCTGCCTCAGACCGCGCGAGAACGTGATGATCAAGCTCAGCGCCGTGCCCGCGAGCAGCCACGGCGCCGAGTTAGCCAGGGTGATCAGTATGCCCGCGGCGGCAGAGAGCAGGTTGCCCGACGACGTCAGCACCTTAACGACAACCACCGCGGCCAGGAACAGAGCCGGAGGGCTGACCGCCACCGTGAGCAGATCGCTGGGCTGCGTCAGCGTCGCGGCGAGCAAGCAGGCGACCACGAACATTCCCCCGGTCAACAGGCCCCAGCCCAGCCGGTCGGCCGCCAGCAGGCCGAAGAAGCACAACACGAATATCGCGAGCACGGCCCCGCGCCCGGTCAGCTTCACCCCGGCGGGCTCCGTGGCCGCGGCCGCCGCCGGGCGTGCCCAGCCGCTGTTCCCCGCCTGGCTGCGGTTTCCCGCCTGGGCGCTGTTTCCCGCCTGGCGGTCATCCTCGCCCGGGCGGTTCTCGCCGGTCACTTGCTCCCGGCCGGGTCGCTCGCCCGCGGGGGAGCCGGCCGGTGCCTGCCAAGTCTGCCCCCACACCTAGCCCGTCACCATCCCCTCGCGTCCACCAGCCGAGCCGGTCCTGGCCTCGCGCCGCCCACGACCGGACGGTTGCCCAGAGCCTACGGCGCCTGCCCGGCCGACAAGCCCATTGTCCCTCGCGACCGCGTGTCGTGGCGGCTGGCCATGCCGGGTAATTTGAGTCGGTTTCAGGGTTGGCGCGCACATCCTGCCCTGCTCCGCGACGCCCATGGCCGGGCGGGCGCTAGTTTCCGGCCGCCCGGCGCGGCCGTCCGGATGCCGGGTCTTCGGGGGCTGCGGTCAGCCGGGCTGGAGGGGGAGTGACCAGCTCGGGCCCGTCCTGACCGGACTCAGCGACCAGTTCGGGCGCGGACAGCGCGCGGGTGGTCTGCTCCACCGGCTGCGGCGGCTCGAGATCCGACCCGACCACGCCGAGCTGGTTCAGCCGGCGCGCGCTGACCAGCACCCGGCTCTCCAAGGACCCGACCGCCTGGTTGTAGGTGGACACCGAGTTCGTGAGGGCGCGGCCGAGGCGATCGATGTGCTTGCCCAGGCCGGCGATCCGGTCGTACAGTTCCCGGCCAAGGTCGAATACCGCCCTCGCGTTCTCCGACAGCGCCTCCTGCTGCCAGGCGTACTGCGCGGTACGCAGCATCGTGACCAGCGTCGTGGGCGTGGCGATGTGCACCTTCCTGGCCAGCGCGTACTCCAGCAGGCCCGGGTCGCGCTCCAGCGCGGGCGCGAGGAAGGCCTCACCGGGGATGAACAGGACGGCGAACTCCGGCGCCGGGCTGAGCGCGGCCCAGTAGGCCTTGGCGGACAGCCGGTCGACGTGCTCGCGCAGGTGCCGGGCGTGCGCGTCGAGCCTTGTGTCGCGGACGGCCTGGTCGGTGGCCTCCGCGGCCTCCAGGTAGGCGGCGAGCGAGACCTTGGAATCCACCACGATGTTCTTGCCGCCGGCCAGGCGCACCACCAGGTCCGGGCGCTGCGGTCCTTCGTCGGTGGTCACGCTGACCTGCTCATCGAAGTCGCAGCGGGCGATCATCCCGGCCAGCTCGACCACCCGCCGCAGCTGCATTTCACCCCACCGGCCGCGCGCCTCGGGCCGGCGCAGCGCGGTGACCAGGGCCTGGGTCTGCGTGCGCAGCTGATCCGAGCTTTCCCTGGCGATGCTGACCTGCTCGGCCAGGGCGGCGTGCGACGAGCGGCGCGCGGCGTCAGACTCGCGCAGCTGGGCCTCCACCTTGGTGAGGGTCTCGTTGAGCGGTCCGACCAGGTGTTCCACGGCTGACCGGCGCTGTTCCAGCTCGCCCGCCGCGTGGGCGTTGGCGGCCTGGAGGCGGCCCTCCGCGATCTCGAGGAAGCGCGCGGTGCTCGCGTCGAGCGCCTGCGCGGACAACGCCTGGAAGCGTTCGGCCAGCTGCCCTTCGACCAGAGCGGCCCTGTCCTGCGCGGAGCGCTCGATCATGGTCACCTTGTCCTCGGCCGCCCGGGCCCGCTGTTCGGCGGCGCTGGCCCGGCCGGTGAGGTCGGCGAGCGAGGCGGCCAGCCGGCCGCGGGCGAGCAGGAAGCCGATGACGGCCCCGAGGATGACACCGATAGCCAGCCCGGCCAGCAACATGATCGCGCTCATGCTGGTAATGCTCGCAGCCTTCGCCGACAGTTCCGGTCCCGACACGCGGGGTGGCGCGGATCCGCGCCCGGGCCGGCCGGCCAGACGTCGGCCCGCGGCGGCCCGGTCGCCCTGAGCCCGGGCCGGGTCATCCCGGTCGGGCCTCTAGACTCGCCCGGGTGAGCCTGTCCATCGGGATCGTGGGGCTGCCCAACGTCGGCAAGTCAACCCTGTTCAACGCGTTGACCCGGTCGGGTGTGCTCGCCTCCAACTACCCGTTCGCCACCATCGAGCCCAACGTCGGCGTGGTCGGCCTTCCCGACCCGCGGCTGGCCGGGCTGGCCCGGCTCTATGATTCCGCCCGCATCGTCCCGGCCACGGTCAGGTTCACCGACATCGCCGGCCTGGTCCGCGGCGCCTCCACCGGGCAGGGCCTCGGCAATCAGTTCCTGGCCCACATCCGGGAAACCGACGCGATCTGCCAGGTCGTGCGGGTGTTCACCGACCCGGACGTCAGCCACGTGGACGGCGACGTCGAGCCGCAGCGCGACATCGAGACCGTGGTCACCGAGCTCATGCTGGCCGACCTGCAGACCCTGGAGAAGGCGATCCCCCGGCTGGCCAAGGAAACCAAATTCTCCAAGGATCCCGAACGGCTCCGGGCAGCCCAGGCCGCGGCGACGGCGCAGCAACTGCTGGACGAGGGTAAGCCCTTGTCCGCCGCCGCCGGGCCGGCCGGCCTGGACCTGGCCGACCTGCGCGAGCTGCAGCTGCTGACGGCCAAGCCGTTCCTGTACGTGTTCAACGTCGACGAGGCGGAACTGGGCGACGAGGCCCTGCGCAAGCGGCTAGGCGATCTCGTGGCCCCGGCCGAGGCCGTCTTCCTGGATGCCAAGACCGAGGCCGAGCTGGTGGAGCTGCCCGAAGACGAGGCGGCCGAGCTGCTGGCCGAGATGGGCCTGGGCGAGCCCGGCCTGGCCCAGCTGGCCCGGGCGGGGTTCGCCGCACTCGGCCTGTCCACGTTCCTGACCGCCGGACCCAAGGAGGCCCGGGCCTGGACGATCCGGGCCGGGGCGACCGCGCCCGAGGCCGCGGGCGTCATCCACAGCGATTTCCAGCGCGGCTTCATCAAGGCCGAGGTGGTCTCCTACCAGGACCTGAT
>Ga0126381_100008749_pt1 | contig 11323 bp, 9 predicted proteins | sample PanSoiMetPlot_28_FD_96465 | JGI IMG/M metagenome (GOLD analysis project Ga0126381, IMG submission 96465) | Tropical forest soil microbial communities from Panama - MetaG Plot_28 | ecosystem: Environmental > Terrestrial > Soil > Tropical forest > Bulk soil | place: Panama | collected 2016-02-17 | reverse complement strand
GGCAAAAATCTTGCCGAACTCGAGCGCTGTGGCCGCGCCACGCTCTCCGAAATGAAGTTGCAGTCCCTGGTTATCACCCGCGGACGCGACGGCATCGCTCTGTTCCAGCCCGGCAAGGAAACCTCGTACATCCCTATCCACGGCAGTGATCAACCGATTGACGTCACCGGCGCCGGAGACACAGTCCTAGCCGTCTACACCCTCGCGCTTGCCAGCCGCGCCACGCCGCTCGAAGCCGCGCATCTGGCCAATATCGCTGGTGGTCTTGTGGTCATGAAGCGTGGCACTGCCACCATCTCCCGCGCCGAATTGCTTGAAGCCATCGGCAGCTCTGCCTCGGAGACCAACGCCTGATCCATGCGCAGCGCCGAATCCAAAATCGTGTCCCGCGAAAAGCTCGGCGAACTGGCGCAAGCCGCCAAGCGTCGCGGCTCCCGCGTGGTCTTCGCCAACGGCTGCTTCGATACCCTTCATGTCGGCCACGTCCGTTATCTTGCCGGCGCGAAGCAGCAGGGAGATCTCCTGATCGTCGGGGTCAACGGCGATGCCAGCGTGGGTCCTTTGAAAGGCCCTGGCCGTCCGATTCTGGACGAACGCGCTCGCGCCATTCTGGTGGCAGCCCTCCGCTGCGTGGATTACGTCGTCATCTTCTCGGAAACCAATGTAGAACAACTCCTCGAAGAGCTGCGGCCCGACGTGCACGCCAAAGGTACGGACTACACCGCCGAATCCGTTCCCGAACGCGCCGTCGCCGCCCGCCTCGGCATCAGCGTGGCCATCGTTGGCGATCCCAAGGATCACTCCACGCGCGCGCTCCTTGAGACCATCCGCAAAGGCCCGCATGCCTGAGCCGCGTTTTCTTATCGTGCGTCTCGGCTCCCTTGGCGACATCGTCCACACTTTTCCCGCCATCGCCGCGCTTCGGTGTTCATTCCCACAGTCCGAGATCGTTTGGCTCACCCATCCTCGTTGGGTCGAACTGGTCTCGAGCAGCAGCCTCGCCAGCGAAATCTGGCCGGTGGACTCGCGCGATCTGTCCGACGTCCGAGGTGTCATCGGAAAAGTGCGCGGTGAGCGCTGGGACGCCGCTATCGACTACCAGGGCCTGTGGAAATCCGCCTTGCTTCCGGCCCTTGGAGGGGTCGGCAAACGCATTGGCTTCTCTTCTTCCACCGTTCGTGAGTTTGGCGTTCCCATCCTTTACACCGACCGCGTGGACTGCAAAACCACTCATATAGCCGACCAGAACGGGGAGCTGTCCTTGCGCGCGGGCGCAACAAATCCCGTGGCCCGGGTTCAATTGCAGGTGAAAGAAACCGACCAAAGAAAAGTCTGCGCGGACCTCAAGGCCCTTGGCATTGATCGCTATGTTGTCTTGAGTCCCGGCGGGGGCTGGCGCTCCAAGTGCTGGCCCACCGAGCGCTTCGGCGCGCTCTGTCAGAGAGTTCACCGGGAATTGAATCTACGTTGCGTCATCAACTACGGTCCGGGTGAAGAGTCGCTTGCGGAATCAGTCAAAACCGCGAGCGGCAACGCTCAACCGATCGTCTACGACGGCGAACTCGGTCCGCTCATGGCCTTGCTGCAAAACGCCCTCTGCATCGTCGGCGGAGACACCGGCCCGCTCCATCTGGCGCTAGCCCTCGGCGTGAAAGGCATCGCGATTTTTGGCCCCACCAATCCCGCCCGCAACGGCCCCTATCCTCCGCAACCCATTGTCCTCCGCGATCCCGAGGCCCAAACAACCCATGACCGAGGCACGGAAACTTCTCCTTCGCTTCTCAAGGTCTCTGTAGACCAAGTCTTTGCTGCTGTTCGTCAGCGCCTTGGAGACCGTACGTGACGCTGCTCGACTTCTTTGCCCGTTGGCGCGTCCGCATCGGCTACCTTCTCGCCGTTGTCGTCCTGTGGCTCTCCCGCCCCAATCCACATTCGATTCTTATCGGCGCCGCGATCGGCATCATCGGTCTGATCATTCGCGCCTTGGCTGCCGGCTATCTCCACAAACAGTCCATCCTCACCACCACCGGCCCTTACGCCTACACCCGCAACCCTCTCTACTTCGGCAGCAGCCTGATGGCGATAGGCGCGGTCGCCGCCATGAACTCCATTGCCTCGGCCGCTGTCGTCTTGATTTACTTCGCGCTGGTCTACACCTTCGTCATGCGCCGGGAAGAACTCGAGCTCCGCGGCCACCACGGGCCCGCCTTTGAGGCCTACGCTCAATCGGTCCCGTTGTTTTTTCCGCGCCTGACCCCAGTCAAACAATCTACCGTCTCCACCATTGAGCAGTCCGAAATCCCCCAAAAAGGCTTCTCGTTCGCCTTATACCGCAAAAATCACGAACACCAAGCCGCCCTGGGCTTCCTCCTCCTCCTGCTGGTCCTCGTAATTGTCTGGCGCCTCCATGTCGCTTGACCTCACTTCGCGCCTGCGGGTAGAACTGACCCTGCTGCTCGCTGATGGCCAAAGAAATACAGATCCATGGCCGGAGTCCTCATGTCGCTCTTTGCAACCGCACTAGTGTTTCGATGTGATAAGTTTGCGGGAACAAGTCAAACAGATGCACTTCCGAAATTTCGTAACGATGCCCTGGTTGATGCTCGGTGTTCTGCCGTCTCTCAGAAAGCGTCAGTACCGCCAAATCCCGCGCCAGGGTCGAAGGATCACAGGATAAATACATGATCTCCGGCGCACCCAGTGTCGCCAGTCGAGCCGCCGTCTCTGCCCCGAGTCCCGACCGCGGAGGGTCCAGCACCACGAACTCTGGCTGCTCGGTAAATTTCTTCAAAAATTCTTCGGCGTGCTCGTTCTCGGAAACCACTTGCAGGCCTGCAGCGCTGACATTCGACTTCAGATCCTGCGTGGCCGCCAGGTTCGCGTCCACACTGATCACCCGCGAAAACGACGTCGCCAACGGCAGCGTGAAAAACCCCACGCCCGCGTACAGGTCCAACGCAAAACCTCCTTTCTTGCCTCCAACCACGGTCTGTAATAACTCTTCAATCAAAAATCGGTTCACCTGGAAAAAAGCCAGATGATTCACGCGAAAGGTGAACCCACCAGCCTTCTGTTCCAAAAATCCCGGCCCCGATAACTCAAACCGGTTCTTACTCTGGTCGAGCAGCAGCAAACTCTCGAGGTTCGCCAGCGCTCCTTGAAAATCCGCAATCAAGGCCTTCACCGGCTTCGGAAACCGTTCAAAGGCCACGTTTAAGGCAATCTTGGTATCGGTCGCGTCCGCAAACGCCTCAATCTCCAGCAATCCCGTCGGAAGAGTGTTGTTCCGCGCCATTTCCTGCAATTTGCGGAACGTCGCCTCCAGCCCCGGGGACAGCACCGGGCACTCATCAATCGGCACAATCCGCGCACTCTCTGTCTGGAAATATCCGAGCGCTCGCGGCATCGCTTCCCGATAAGCCCACTGCGCCCGATTCCGATACCCGTAAGGCTGGGCTGTGTGCGGCGCAATTTCCCCTGTCCAATTCACTCCGCCCAGCCGCGAAAGCGTCTCCCGCAAAATCTCCTTCTTGAACTTGATTTGCTCGGCCACTTCCATGTGTTGGTAGTGGCATCCCCCGCAAATCTGGAAGTGCGGGCACTTTGCCGCAATTCGCTCCGGCGCGCCCTGCTCAACTTTCACCAGGCTCGCATGGATCAGCTTCTTCTTCCGCGTACGAACTGCCGCCCGTGCCACCTCTCCCGGAATCACGTACGGGACAAATACCGTATTTCCATCGGCGTGCCCCAATCCGTCCCCGCCATAAATCAACTTCTCGACTCTGAAAAGCAACTCGTCAGCCATAGTGTGCAATCGCTCTCTGCGTCCCCTCTCGGCTCTCTGCGTAAACTAGTTCTGTTCTCAGCCGAAATAAAATAAACTCAACCGCGGCACCTGGTATTCCTCGAGCAGCCTCTTTTGCAAATACTGCTTTTCCACGAGTGCCAGTTGCTCCGCTTTCATTTTCCTCCGGTATGCTGCCAGCTGTCCGTCCATCTCTCGCCGGATCTTCAGCAACAACTCCTCGCTTGTCTGGCTCAGCAAGCCCGCGTGAATCTTCTCATCCAGAATCGTCAGCCGTCGCTCCAAATCCTCCAGGTCCACTTGTCCGGGTGCATCCAGCAACGTCATGGCTCCCGACAGGGAACTTCCCACCGCTGCGAGCAACGCCGCAACCTCCGGTTGCGATGGTGCGCAAGCGGCCGCAGCCTTTTCCATCAATCCTCGATTCCGTTCGAAATATCCCCGCAAGTCCTCCCGGGAAAACGCTTCCTTGGCTACCGGCGTTCCTCTCGCTGGTTGCGCTCCGGCCGCTGCCTCCTGACCCTCTGCCGCCGCCTCCAGCACCGCATCGGTGCAATAGGCCAAACTCTTCAGCGGCTTGTTCGCTCCACGCCGCGATCGCGCATAACTCTCAAACGCCCGGTCAATCCCCTTAAGCGCCGCTTCCAGAGGTACGCCCGCCTTCTGCCACGTCTCCATAATCGCCCAATCGAGCGGTGAGACAAGCAGGTGTGCGCCGCGCTTCTTCCAGAAATATTCTTCAATCTCTGTGAAGTAATTGAAGTAGTTCCAATTTTCCATCAGGGATCTGTCTGAACTTCCCCAAAATGCAAGGGGCTTGCTGTCCCGAGCATTGCGAGGGACGATTGTGAGACCAGGCCCTTACGATTGCACGTCCCGCTCTTTCTTCTCTGCTTCCTCTGCGCTCAGTTCCGTTTTGTTCGACCTTGCATTCTTAAGCAGTGAACTGGCGACAATTAGTTCAATCCCTAACTCTTTGCCTTGACCTTCCCGCCACCGGCCCCCGTCGTTTCGCCATGCACATTCTTCTCCCAAATCAGCCGCAACCCTAGCAAAGTCAAAAACTCATCCACATGGTGAATCTGTTTTGTCCCTTTCGCTACCAGCCGCGCCTGCCCGCCGGTAGCCACGACTACAGCGTCCTCCCTCAGCTCCACCTTGATCCGCGCCAACATCCCGTCCACCATGTCCACCGCGCCGTAATAAAGTCCTGCCTGCATATGCGTCACCGTGTTGGTCCCAATCACTTTTCCAGGATCCTTGATCTCGACGCGCGGCAACCGGGCAGCCCGGCTGAACAGTGCTTCCGACGCAATGCCAATCCCAGGCGCAATCACTCCGCCCAGGTACTCGCACCTCGCCGAAATCACATCAAACGTAATCGCTGTCCCGAAATCCACCACTATGCACGGCCCGCCATACTTATGAAAAGCCGCCACGCCATTCACAATTCGGTCCGCGCCCACCTCCATGGGATTGTCGACCAGCACCGCCATTCCGGTTTTAACCCCCGGCTCCACAAACAGCGCCTTTTTTCCCAAATACAGCCGCGACATCTCTGCCAGCGTCCAATTCACCGGCGGGACCACCGAGCTGATCATCACCCCGGTAATCGCTTCCTGATTCAATCCCGCGATGGAAAACAAATTCCGCGTCAGCACACCATATTCATCCACCGTCTGGGCCCGCGCCGTTGTTAGCCGCCAGTTCGCGATCAAGTCCTCCCCGCGAAACACTCCCAACACTGTATTTGTATTCCCCACATCAATCGTCAGCAGCATCCCATCCCCTGTGTACTCCACTCCTGACTACTTCACCTCACTCACATCTCCCGCGATCACCGGCACACTCCCCCCACCATCCTTCTTCACAATCAACAGTCCTTCTGGGCTCAACCCGTCGGTCGTGCCCAGATACGTCTCCATCCCCGTATCCACTCTCACCCGCCGCCCACTGGCGAAATTCGAAATCAACTGAAACCGCTGCACCACATACACCGCGCCTTCGCGCAAAAACCGATTGTAGTCGGTCTCAAACTGGCTCAGCAACTTTGCCAAAAGTTCCACCCGCGAAAATGTCCGTCCGGCGTTTTCCCGCAGCGAAGTCGCGGTCCCCGAGATCTCGGCCGGAAATTTCTCCTGGTTCACATTGATCCCGATCCCGACGATCACAAACCTCACCGCGCTCGGCTCTGCATGCATCTCGGTCAAAATCCCGCCCAGCTTTCTTCCGTTCAGCAGCAAATCATTCGGCCACTTCAACTCCGCATGCAATCCCGTCTGCGCCAACACCGCTGTGTGCGCCGAAAGCCCGGCCATCATCGTTAGCAGTGGAGCCTGCGCCGGCGAAAGCCGCGGCCGGAGAAGCAGCGTCATATACAATCCAGCGCCCCGCTCCGAGTGCCAGTTGCGTCCCGACCGTCCTCGGCCCGCCGTCTGCTCTTCTGCCAGTACCACTGCGCCTTCTGGCTCATCTGCGTACCCCAACTCCATGGCTACACGGTTGGTCGAGTCGGTGCGGAAAAAGTGATACACGCGTTTCCCGAACAAACTCCCCTTTAACCGCTGCCGCACCAGCTCCGGCGTCAAAATGTCCGAGACCTTTTCGAGGAAGTAACCAGTATGCGGCTGACCCTTTACGCGCACACCCAATTCCCGCAGCCGTTCTACCCAACGCCACACCGTCGACCGTGACACACCAATCTCGCGCGCGATCCGCGCCCCGCTGATGACAATCGTCGCATTCTCGGAAAGCAGCGTAATCAACGCTGCCAATCGCCGGTCGGTCGTCCCGGGAAGGGAATTCGCCTGCGGCATCAGGCCCTGGTCCTGTGCTTCACGCGCACTAGCTTACTCACCCAACCGCTCACCCACAAGCCCACGTCACGTTTTACGTGGGGCGCCTTTTGAGGCGCTCCTCCGTTGCACAGGCTTCAGGCTGAGGTTCGCTAGCCTGTCTCGACGTTCAGGTCTTCCCTTAAATCGTGCCCGATTTCTTGCAGCCTGCGAGCTTGGGCCTCATGCATTCCTATCAGCCGCACTGTCTGGGCGCCCGCCTCAACCGCCTCGCGCAGCTCCGCTTCGTTCCGCACTTCGACGATCACGATAACTTCTATCCCCTCGGTGTCGGTTGGCGCTGACCCCACCGCCTCATAAGCCGTCATCGCCTTCGGAATCATCTCTAGCGCCGCCAAGCTCAAAGCCTCTTCGACCGCCGCCCTGATACCTCCGGCTCGTGCCGTCTCCTCCCGCCCTACCAAAATAGCCCGACGTCCTTGCATAAGGTGTGAAGCGTGTTTTTCTAACGAGCATCGCTCGAATTTTGGCCGATCGCCGAATAAAACTGGGGTGGCTTCTTACGACCGGGAGCTACTTTCCGGCGTTTTTATTTTCCGTGTGCCAAAACACGTCTACGCTACTCTCCGCCCTCCAGCTTCTTCTTCCTCTGTATGAGCTTGTGCAACTCAATCCTCTGCGCCGCGAGCGCTTCCTCCATATCCTGGATCACCTTCTCCGGTGCCCGGCTCCGAAACGTCTCATTCCCCAACTGTCTTTCCTTTGAGGCAATCGCTTTCTGCAGTCCCTCAATCTCCTTCTTCAAGCGTGCCAACTCTGCCGCCACATCCACGGTCTCGTGCACATAGGGAATCCGCAGATCAAACTCCGCCGTCGACCGCACTCCTCCGCCGCCCTCTGGCAATTTTCCTGAAAGCACTTGCAAATCCGTCAAATTACCAAGCCGCTCGATGGCTGCGCGGTTGGCCTCAATCACCCCGCGGGCCTTCACATTCCCGCTCGCAAACTCCGCGGTCACCTTCTTCTTCGGGTCCAGCTTCATTTCCGACCGCACCGTTCGCAGCCCTTGGATCAGTTCCTGGATCAAGCCAAAATCCGCGAGCGCCGCCTCGTCGTTCCACGCCGTCGCGGCCTCCGGATATCGATCGAGCGCAATCGATTTTGCCCCGGTGTTCTGCGGCAATTGGTGCCACAACTCCTCCGTCAGAAACGGCATAAACGGATGCAATAATCGGAGCGCCGCATCAAATCCGGCAAACAGATTCTTCCATGCCATATCCGCTCGCTCGCGATTCGCATTCTGCAAATCCGGCTTCACCCACTCGATATACCAGTCGCAAAAATCGCCCCAGAAAAACTGATACACGCTCTGGGCTGCCTCGTGGAACCGGTAATTCGCCAGGGCGTCATTCACAATTTCCGACGTTCGCGCCAGGCGTGCAAACAGCCAGCGATCTGCAAGCGTCTCGCTGCCATCCGCTCCATAGGGGGCCTTCTTCCGCACCTCGGGCGCAGCCAGCGACTCCAACCGAGCTCCGTCCTCCTCATACTTATCGAGGTTCACGAACAGAAACCGCGCCGCATTCCAGATCTTGTTCGCAAACGACCGCGCGCCCAGCAATCGGTCTTCTGACAGCACAATGTCGGTCCCCGGTGCGGCCATCGAAGCCAGGCAAAAGCGCATCGCATCGGTTCCGTACCGGTCGTTCAACACCACTGGGTCCAATCCCGTCCCCTTCGACTTCGACATCTTTTCGCCGCTCGCCGTCCTCACCAGCGAATGCAGGTACACGACGCGAAAAGGAACCTGTCCCGTAAAGTGGATGCCCAGCATGGCCATGCGTGCAACCCAGAAAAACAAAATGTCGTAGCCGGTAATCAGCAGGCTCGTCGGGTAGTACCGTTTGAAATCCGGTGTCTCGGCCGGCCAGCCAAGCGTTGAAAACGGCCACAACCCCGAACTGAACCAGGTGTCCAGCACGTCCGGGTCCTGCTTTAGGTCGGCCGAACCGCACTTGGCACAATGCGTCGGGGTCTCCCGCGCCACAATCACTTCCTGGCAGCTCTGGCAGTGCCACGCCGGAATCTGGTGCCCCCACCAAAGTTGCCGTGACAACGTCCAGTCGCGGATATTCCTCATCCAGTGGAAAAACTCCTGCCGCCGGTTCTCCGGAACAATCTGGATGTCCCCGCTCTCGACGGCGGCAATCGCTGGTTCCGCTAACGGTTTCATCCGGCAGAACCATTGCGTCGAAGCTCGCGGCTCGACAATCGTCTTGCTCCGCTCGCACAATCCGATTGCGCTCACATGGTCCGTGATCTTCTCGAGTAGTCCCTGCGCTTTCAGATCTTCCGCGATCTTCTTCCGGGCTACAAAACGGTCCAGCCCCGCATACGCACCGGCATTCGCATTCATGTGAGCGTCGTCGGTCATCACGTCGATCTCCGCCAGACCGTGGCGCTTCCCCACCTCGAAGTCGTTCGGATCATGGGCGGGAGTAATCTTCACCGCGCCCGTTCCAAACTCGCGGTCGACCATTTCGTCGCCAATGATCGGTATCTCGCGGTTCATCAACGGCAGCAGCACTTTCTTTCCGAGCAGGTGCTTGTACCGTTCATCCTCGGGGTGTACCGCCACCGCCGTGTCGCCGAGCATCGTCTCTGGCCGCGTCGTCGCCACCGTCAAAAACTCATTCGTTCCCGCCACGGGATACCGGATGTGCCACAAATGCCCGGGCCGCTCTTCATGAATTACTTCCAGGTCGCTCAACACCGTCAAGCACACCGGACACCAGTTCAGCAGCCGGTTTTCGCGATAAATCAGTCCCTCTTCATATAAGCGCACGAAGACTTCGCGCACCACCGAAGAAAGCTCCGGCGATAGCGTGAACTTTTCTCGGGACCAGTCACACGACTCCCCAATCTGTTTCATCTGCCGCTGAATTGTGCCGCCGCTTTCTTCCTTCCACTTCCACACGCGGCGCACAAATTCCTCGCGGCCCAAGTCTCGGTAGTTGACTCCTTGCTCCGCCAGCTGCCGTACCACCACGCGCTGCGTCGAAATTCCCGCATGATCGGTGCCCGGCAAATAAAGCGTGTTGTACCCGCGCATCCGGTGCCACCGCGTCAGGATGTCGATCTCCGTGTGGTCGAGCATATGGCCGATGTGCAGGGACCCGGTCACATTGGGAGGGGGAATCACAATCGAAAACGCCGTCCCGGGCTTTGCGGGGTCCGCCTTGAACAGGTCTTGCTTGACCCAGCACTCCGCCCACTTCGGCTCGATTAGTTTCGGCTCATACGCTTTGGCGATTTCCCGGGCCATCCCAGCATCCTCATCTTCGCCGCAGGGGCGCAGCTCGCTATCCGGTTCTGCGGGACCAGCATTCCTGCCAGCCGTTACTCACCCTGCTTGCTGCCTTATCGCAAGGTAGCCTTACATCTGCAAAGGCAATCTTTGAATATACGGGGACGTGCCAAGCGCCGTCAATTCAAGCGTAAGCCGCGCCGCAGGGGCTAAAGCCTGGGAGAGGTGAGGAACTAATTCGTGTTGTTGGTGGGGAGAGAACCGCTACTTCTTTGCGCTCAACTCGTCCTTGATGATGGCCTCAATTACCGGCTTAAGAATCTCCTGTGTCACCTTCTGCAACACATCCGGATTCATTTTTGCCAAAACCCGCGCCACCAGTTCATCCATATCTGGTGCTTGCGCCGCTGCCGGAGCCGTCACAGCAGGCTCGTCCACAACGGGCGGCGCCGGTTGCTCTGGAGCGCGCTCAACCGGTGGAAGCTCTTGCTTCGCAGCGGGTTTCGCCACTTCTTCGAGCGGAGCCGACGAGTACGGCGACCCGGTTTCGGGCACCATCGGCACATCCTGCGTCGCATTCACATCCAATTGCGATTCCGAAGCGTAAGCCGATGCGCTGGTAGTCTCGCTTGCAGCCGCGTCCACAGCGAGTTGCTCCACCACGGTCTGCGCCGCCGGAGCTTCTACAACCTCGGTCTTCGTCTCGGTGGCAACGTCTGGCGCAACGCTCTGCTCGGCCGTTTCTGCCACGGCCGCGCTCGGCGCAACTTGCATCACCGGGGGAGGCTCTTCCTGCAAAAACTTTTCCGCTTCGGCGGCATTCGCCGGCACCACCGCGGGCGCAGGGGCATCCCATGTCGCCGCCAGCAGCGAAGCCTTCTTTGCCTCCAATTCCCACGGCGATTCCGCGGCCGGAGCCCAATTGCCCGGCTCAGGCGCGGGCGGAGCCAATTCTGTCTGTGTCGGAACCGCAGACTCCGGCTTTGTCTGTTCCGCGGGGGCCGAAACGACCGCAGTGGTCTCACTCACCGCGGCCGGAGCTTCCGAGGCACTAGCAACTTTTTCTTCCACGGTGTTCGCCAGAGCCGCGGCCCACGCATCTCCAGCAAAAGGCGACGGCGCTTCGCTCGGCTTGCTTTGCGGCGTGGAGATACCGACCGGAGGCGCTTCTGCGACTTCAGCCACCTGCGTTGTCTGCGACGGCTGCCATCCGCGCCCCGATGAAATATTCGCCGGCGAATTCCCGTGGAAGGCCTCGTCCCGCCAGTCTTTGACGCCGCCACTGCCCGATGAAATCCCGGTCTCGGACAAGGATTCATCCAGCCCGCCAGGTCTCCATCCGCCTTGCGAAGACTTCTCTGATTCCTCTTCTTCTTCCGGCCCGTCTGTTTCCTCGCCGCTACTCCAGGCGCGCGC
>Ga0126381_100008747_pt1 | contig 11323 bp, 1 predicted proteins | sample PanSoiMetPlot_28_FD_96465 | JGI IMG/M metagenome (GOLD analysis project Ga0126381, IMG submission 96465) | Tropical forest soil microbial communities from Panama - MetaG Plot_28 | ecosystem: Environmental > Terrestrial > Soil > Tropical forest > Bulk soil | place: Panama | collected 2016-02-17 | reverse complement strand
ATTCTTCACTCCTAGGGAACTGCCGCCCGAGAAGGAGCCCGAATATTCCGAGCGGGAGGCATCGATGACGCCTCACGAACGCGAGGTCGCGAAATGGCTGCGATTGATTGGAAAGGGCACCAACGGAAGCTTGCTTGTGGGAAGCAAGGGGATGATCACGACTGGGACCTACGGTGAGAATACGCGCCTCGTGCCGGTGGAGAAAATGCGCGACTACGAGTTTCCACCTGAGATTCTATCCCGGTCGCCCGGGCATTATCGCGATTGGATCCGGGCCTGCAAGGGCGGTGATCCGGCATGTTCGAATTTTGGTGTTTCGGCACCATTTACCGAGTGGATTGCCCTAGGCGCAATCGCCTTGAAGTTGAACACAAGGCTGGAGTGGGATGCCGAAAAGGCGAAGATTACCAACAACCCTGAAGCAAATGAGCTACTGAAGCCTGTGATTCGGAGCGGCTGGCATATTGGATGAGCCACATAACGCGGCGACGTGCGGAAGCCACACCCGGTGAAACGCAGCCGGTTCCGGCCACGTATGGTTAGTGAACCATCCCGGTTGTCCAGATGTACCGTCTCGTTTTGGCGCTGATTTTGACCTCCACAGGCTACCTATACGCGCAGGAGGATCCCGTTACGTTCAAAAGCGACGTGGCGTTGGCGCGCATCGATGCACAGGTGCTGGATCAGAGCGGGCGCGCGGTGACCGGCCTCCAGGAGAGCGATTTCGTACTGCGAATCGACGGGCGCGTTGTGCCCATTCACAATTTCGCGAGCGAAAACATGCCCATCGACATCCTTCTGTTGCTGGATGTCAGCGGCAGCATGCAACCTCATGTGGAACGTATTGCTTCCGCTGCTCACCAGGCGTTGGATGTGCTTACTGCGAAGGATCGTGTAGCGATCATGGTTTTCGATACAAACACTCGCGTACGTTTACCGTTTAGCGCCAGCCATGATGAGATCACGGCCGGGCTGAATAAAGTCCTTCGCTCGGAAAGATTTAACGGTGGTACGCATATCACCCAAGCTTTGCTGGAGTCAGCGAGCTATGTGAACCGGCAGGCTCGTCCGGACGCGCGCCGAGCGGTTGTGATTCTCACCGACGATGAGACCCAGGATTCCGAGGACGAGCCGCGCGTCGAGAATGCGCTGGCACGAGCAAACGCGGTGTTGAGTTTTCTACAGGCGCCGTATGAACCGCCGACGATAAATGGCGGTGGGCGGCCTCGGCGCACGTGGGGTGGTGGAGGTTGGCCTGGCAGCGGGACCGGGTGGCCTGGTGGCGGAGGCGTTGGAGTCCCGGGCGGCGGCCCCGTGACTTTGGGGCGCGGCGGGCCGGGCGGCTACGGTGATCGCTCGCATACTGCGGGAACCGCGACCATCGCGAGTGACTCCGGCGGAGACACAATCCGCGTCGATGAAGCTTCCGCGTTCGAAGAAACGCTTGCACGATTACGCCAGCGGTACACATTCAATTTTTATTTCCCGCCGGCAGCGGCTGAACATCCGGCCGTCCGGGTGGAACTATCTCAGGAAGCCAGGCTTCGGTACATGGATGCAGACGTGCGTTCGCGCCAGGTATTCGTTTCGGGTCAAGGCTCCGGCGAGTCCGCCGGTCCGACAATAATCACTCACGCACACGTAAACGACACGGCGAATACATCAAATAATGTAAACGGGCCCGGAACTGAGACGAGCGCCGAAGCGTCACCTTCAGGACACCGCCGTGTCGCCGTCAACGAGGACAGCGGGCCGCGCGTAAACCTTCCTGGTGATGATCCCGATACTTCAACTCAGCAAACGGGAGCACAACCGAATCAAGGCGCTTCTCCTCCAAGCGTGCAAAACCCGGACAAGCAAAATTCTGTATCCGGCGGATGGCCTCGTTCACACCAAGACAATCCTAACCCCCAATAGCGCCGCTGCGCTCTGCTAAATCCGCGCTCTCCCGCCGGTTATTGTTTGCGCGAGCCAACAAATAGCGCCAATCCGACAATTTTGTCGAAATTTTTCCTCATTAGCTTGGCAGTTTTGGCGTAATTTCATTGCTTGCTTAATTAGGAATCATTCCAGAAGCGGCATTGCGCGAAAAACAGGAGGGTCCACCTTGCGATCAAACCACCGACGCGAAAGGAAATCTGCGCCTTCGTTCCGTTCCACTCACCCACGCCCCGCAGTGAATATCCTGAACAAACTGCGGCGCTTTGCTCCGGGGACGGCCGGTTCCGCGGCGTTCATGCTCGCTATGTTCGGATGGATCGGCTCATACTCCCTATTCGCGCAAAAGCCGAGTATTGTCCCGAACGGGAACACTCAGACGAGGGTATCGACGACCGGAGCAATCACAAACGTCACAACGAACACGATTCGCGGTAATAACGCTTATAACTCCTTTTCTACATTCAATGTCAATCAGGGCAACACGGTTAACCTGTTTCTGCCAAGCGGTACCGACAATCTTTTGAACCTGGTCAACTCGCAGTCTTCCATTGACGGAATCCTGAACTCCATAAAGAACGGCACGATTGGCGGAAACCTCTTCTTTGCGAATCCGTACGGCTTCATTGTCGGTAAGAACGGCATCGTCAATGCGGGCTCTTTTCTTGCGGTCACTCCCACAAGCGCGTTCATGAATCAGTTCTTCACCGCGCCCGGAGTTCCAACCCCGAATGCCACGGCTAATCTCTTGAATGGAACCGTCCCTATCACTCCTGACGGTTTGATTTCGGTGCTGGGAAAAATCAACGTCGCCCGATCAATTACTTTGGTTTCCGGAAATGTCCATAACTCCGGAAGCATCACCTCGGGGGCAGTGTTCTCGGGGATGAAGCCGGATTTCAGTGATGTGGTGAACGTCGCTGGGTTACAGAGCGGAACTTCCATTTCGGTTCAGAATGGCGACATTGAGATCCAGGCAGCCGGAGATTTCGAAAACTCGGGACGCATTTCAACCAGGGGCGCAAACAATCTGAACGCCGGTAGCATCAACGTTCACGCCGGAGACGACATCAAGTTGGATCCCAATTCCCTGATCTCCGCACAAGGCCAAGGCCATAACTCAAACGGCGGAAAAGTCACAATTCTGGCGGACAAAAACTCTGAATTGGATGCCAATGCAATAGTGACTGCGGCTGGCGGCGATGTTTCGGGCAATGGTGGTTCGGTTGATTTCAGCGCGAAGGGAACAGCTAGCTTGAACGGGGGAGTCCTGAAAGCCGGTGCGACTCACGGAACTGCCGGAACGGTAACAATCGACCCCACAGACTTGAACATTACGCAGAACGATACGCCGAATGACGGCAGCAATCTTGCGTTCTCCGGCGATACCATCACCGTTGCGCCCGGCGTTGTCATTTCTTCCAGACAGATCGGAAGCGGCACTGATTTTCTGAACTCGCCCTCCACCGGGAACTCTGGCAGCATTACACTTACCGCAAACTCCAACTCCGAGACTCCGAGCATCACAATCGGAGACGGCGCCCAAATCCTCGCGCATGCCACGAACGGCTTCACTCCCGGCGATGTCACGCTAACGGCCAGCCAGACAAGCGGCGCCTCTCAAGCGGTCGCGGCAGCGAATATCAATATCGGGAACGCACTGATTCAGGGAGGCAATATCAACATCAGCGCGACTGCGCAAGCAACGGGAGATAGCTCCACCAACGGCACACTTGCGACGACTTTGAACGACACGAGCCTCGGTTTTCTGATCAATGGCCTGGTAGCTGCTAATACTTCGAAAGCCACAAGCGGCGTCACAATCGGCAATTCAGCTAGTTCTGGAACCGCACACATTAACGCGGCCGGAACGATCACGATTGAATCGGATGCAACCTCAACGACAACCAGCGATCTTACGGGAATTAGCGGATTTGCGTATGGCCAATCCAATTCGACAGCTACAGCAAATGTTGCTAACACGGCCGTTTTGAACGCGGGCGGCGCCGTTGCACTCAACGCCAAATCTACGAATACTCTTAGCGTGAAAGAGACTACGACGCAGCAGGCCCAGGGTGTAGTCGCGGTTGCCTACGGTAATTCGAGCTCAAACAGTACCGCTGAAGTGGATGGCACCGTTACTGGCAGCAGTGTCCAGATTGGCGCCACGAACACAAACAGTTTTTCGACTGGCGCATCGGCGACGGACTACGATGCGACGACGGGGAACGGCGGTGGCGCCGGTATTGCGCTCGGATTCTATGAATCCAAGGCCAATACTGTGGTGACTGGCGCAGCAACAGCGACGGCGGCCGATGTTCAGATCTCTTCGAATTCGACCAACACGGACAATATAACCCGTTCGTCCTCGTCGGTTCCGAGCCAAGGATTCAAAGCGAAGGTTGCCGCAGCGCATGCTTGGACGCAAAATCTCGGTGGGGCGTTGAGCCAAACGACTGTTACAAGCGCGTTGGGCCTCTCGCCTTCCGTGGCGCCGCGAGCAAACTCAACCCAACTCGGTCTCGCCGGGGCCGTATCGGTTGCGGAGACCACAAACACCGCAACCACCACAGTGAGCGGCAATGCGACCTCGAGGCAGGGCAACGTGAATATCGGCAGCCAAAGCATGGATAACCCTCAGATCAGCGCAGCGGGCTCTGTGAGCGGTCAAACGACAGACCTTGGAGGGGCGGTCGCCGTGTCGGATTTCCATAACACGGCCAATACTTACGTAAACGGGAATGCCGCGGTGACCGGGGCAAATGGTGTTTCGATAACGGCGGAAGCAGATGCGCTAAACCCCGCGTTGCAACAGGCGGACTTGATTGGCTCCGGCTTCACTGCTATAGACTCCGCCAGCGATTTAGCAAATGACACAGACATGAAGAACCTCGCAGAAAACGTCAAGTCTGGCATTGAGGATCTGGGTGTCTTCACTACTTCGTTCGTGAATACTGGGCTTTCGACTGCCGGAAAGGGCACAAGCGGATTTGGCATCGCAGGCGCTGTCAATCTACTCGGCCTTACGAATCAATCGATTGCTAGCGTGACGGGATCGGCCACCGTAACTACGAATACGGGCGACCTGTCCGTGAATGCGACATCGAATGCGTCTGCAATCAATGTCGCAGGTATGGGGCTAAGCGGCTCGAAGCTCATAAAGTTGAATCCCGGCGTTAAGGCAGGCACTTCCATTGGTGGCTCCTATAACGGAACGAACCTGTTGAACACATCGCAGGCCTACATCGGCGATGACACAACGGCAACGGCGACCCAGGGTGGTGTCAACGTAAACGCCACGACTAACACTTTTGCTATCGATCTTGCTCAAGCCGGGGACAAAGCTACTCAATTTGGTATTGTTGGCACCTTCGACGATGGCAGTCTGACAGCCAATTCGGAAGCCTACATTCAGAGCCAGGCCAACGTAAACGCGGGTAAAGATGTGAATGTGACTGCGAGCAATCCTCTGCTCGCAATAGGCCTCGGAGGCGCGCTTGGAACCGGTGGTACCGCTGAGGTTGGCGTGGCTGTCAATTGGAATCAGATTAATGACACGACTCTGGCTTATATTGGAGATCCCAGTAACACGCGTTCCTCGACTTGCACCGGGTGTGCCGTAACGGCGGCCAACAACGTTAACGTCACGGCCTCGTCCAGCGAAGATGTCTACGGTATTACCTTCGCTGCGACAAAGAGCGGCACCAGCGGTTCCGGCGCAGATGGCGAATCCAGCTCAACCCCAACGGCCGAAACAGCACCTTCCGCGCCTACAAGCGGGGGAAGCGACGTCAAGGGTGAAACCGGGGACAACGGCGCCGGCGGCGGAGGCTATGGCTTTGGCATTTCTGGAGAGATTGCTTTCAATGAAATCGATAATGGCTCGGGCGGGCCGGGCGTAACCACGAAGGCCTTCATTAATAATGGTGCGAATGTCACGGCCACAAACGGCAACATCAATCAGACCGCTACCGACACATCGTTCGCGGTCGCAGGGGGAATAGCCGCGAGCGTGGGACAGACTGCCGCCCTGGCAGGAGCGTACAGCCAGAATACGATAGACAAGCAGATTGAAGCTTCCACTTCTAACGCGACGCTCAGCGGGATGGGCCTCAATCTTCAGGCAGTCAGTAACGGAAGTTTGTTCGCTGTTACTGCCGGCGGTGGGGTGAACACCGAGAGCGGTGTTGCCATAGCTGGATCGATCAATAACAACGACATCACGAATACGGTGACAGCAGAGCTTGGGAACGCTACTCAGGCGGCGAATATCGGCAGCAACGGTGTTACGATCAACGCCAGCGAGGGAAGTAATGGCGACCGGGTTCTCTCGGTAGCGGGTGGGTTCGGACTTTCAGTCGATGGAGGCGGAGTGGGCGCAGCCATCGATGCCGGCAGTTACACCAACAACGTCTCATCAACGGTCGATTCCGGCGCCAACCTTAATACAACAGGTAACATCCAAGTCACGTCCAGCGCAAATGTTACATATCTGCCGATTGCGGTTTCATTGGCGGTTGGCGGCGATTTTGGGGCCTCAGGTTCACTCGCCGCAGATGCGATCACCGATACAACCACCAGCACGGTCGGCGGAACGGTGTCGACGACCAGCAATCTGGTTGTCGGCAGCAACGACTCGAGTAGTGCGCTGATCGTCGCCGGCGGCCTTGGAGTCGGGGGAGACGTGGGTGTTGGGGTTACTGCTCTGATTCCGCAACTCAACCGGACGACTGAGTCTTTGATCGCTAACAACGCGAGTGTCTCCGCGCAAGGCAACGGATCGCCGGTTACTTATGACGGTCAAAGCGTTACCGGCATTTTGCTCGACGCAAAAACAAGTGGAGATCTACAGGACTACTCGGCCGCAGGCGCAGTTTCCGGGAGTGTCAGCGTGGCGGGCGCGGTGATTCTGAATCCGTTCTTTGCAGGCAATCCCTATACTTTGAAAGACGATACCGAAGCCAATGTGGGTGCAGACGCGCTGGTCAATGGAACCGGTTCGGGCGCCGCTGGACAGTCAGTTACTCTGCTGGCCACAGATACGTCCGGTATCCAGGACGCAGCCGGGATGCTTTCGCTGGCAGGTGACCTCGGATTGGGCGTCGGGTTCGACGCTGTATCTCCATCGTGGACTGTAAATACTTCGATCGGGAGCGGCGCGACGATTAATGCAGCGGCTGATGTTATCGCAAGCAGTAATCTGCAAAACTCCTTCACATCCTATGTTGTGAGCGGATCCGGCTCGGCCGGCGTGTCCGGCGCCGGTGCCGTTACCGTCCTTAACAACACGACAAATACAAATGCCTATATCGATTCCGGTGCGACGGTTACCGCGAACGGCAACATTGTGCTGGCCGCAAATCGAGATACGACACTCAATGTGGTGGATGGGGGCGCGGCGATCGGACTGTACGCGGGCATCAACGGCGCGGTTACAAACGTTAGCGACGACAACACGATCCAAGCTTATGTAGGGACCAATGCCAACGTAACGGCGTTGGGCCAAGGCGCGGGCATTAGTACGCAGAACGGAACGATAAACGGCCTCTCTATTGCTGCCACTGGCACCGATGATATTCAAACGTTCGCAGCCGGAGCGGCGGCCGGGTTGGGAGCAATCTCCGGATCGATTCTGGATAACAGCTTCACCGAGAACACGACTGCCAAAATTGATAGCAACGCTGCGATAAACGGAAACAATATAGGAGCGAGCAGCGTTCAGGGTGTAAATCTATATGCCTCCGACATCACGAAACGGTTGACTGCCGGCGCAGGCGCGCTAGCGGCTGGTGGAATTGGAATCGGTGTTGCTGTCGACGCCGAGAATGTACAAAAGAACACAACTGCTGGTATCGCGGATGGCGCCACAGTAAATGCAAATGGCGCTTTGAATGTAGCCGCTGTTTCAGGAGAAAACATCAATTCTTATACTGGAGCGGTTGGTCTCGGTCTAGGTGGCCTAGCCGGAACTTCAGCTGATTACGAAACAAATCCGATAGAGCCAATCACCAAGGCATACGTTTCGAATGTGGCAGTGAACGCCGGCAGCTTGGGAGTAAACGCAAGCGAAAACCTCACCTTCACTGCCAATACGGGTGAACTTTCTGATGGTGGTGTCGCTCTAGGGGCTGCGACTGCTCTCGTGAATGCCGATGCGAACACAAGCGCCGCGGTAAGTGATTCGGATGTCACTCTGAGCCCGAATGGCGCGCTTTCGGTGATCTCCGGATACGTAGGCAACGTGCAAGGAACTGCTCTGTCGGGCAGCGGCGGCGTCTTTTCCGGAAATGCCGCATATGCGACCCTCGCCGATAACAGCTCCACCTCCGCATCGCTGAGTGGCAGCGTGCCCCAGGCTGGGGCGATCAATGTAGACGCCACAGCAAGTCGGATTGTGGCGACCACGGGTGGCGGTTTCAATTTGTCGGGTCTGGGAGCTGGAGCGGTGATTACATCGAGCAGCACATCCGGTTTAACGACGGCCTCCGTTGCCGGTAGCATTGGACAAACTACCGGCGAGAACGTTCAGAGCCTCAATATCTCGGCAACAGACGGAAGCATCACGTCGTCTGGAAGTAGTGCTCTTAATGCCGGTATTGGCAACGGACAGTTCAATGAGGCGACGGCGACGCGCTCCGGTACAGTGCAAGCGTCCATCGCGGATTCTTCCGCAATTCAAGTCGCAGGAAATCTCACCGTCGACGCTTCTGCGATTGATCCTAGTTCGTTGGCGACCACGGCAGGACTCGGCATTGGCGGCCTGAGCGTCGGAGAGTCACGGTCGACGGCGAGCGATAGCCCAACTGTGAAAGCCGTAGTGGGCCAGAATGCAATCGTTGGAGCCGGTCAAAACATTTCTATCGAGGCGGCATATAACTACATTGCCAATTCCGACAGCCCTCTGCCGGGAAACACAGTTGAGGCAGATGCAACGTCATCTGTTGGCGCACTTGTCGGTAACGCCGGAGGCAACTCGTCCGCTTCCTCAACGCCAACCGTCCAAGCATCTTTTGGGAGCGGCTCAGCAGTGAGCGCCGGCAACAACATGACGGTTCAGTCGCTTTCGAGCAATACGATCTCATCCGACGCCAATGGCAACGAATTTACGGTCACGAACTTCAACACAGAGGGTACGACAACCTCTTCCTCGACCATCTCCAATAACAACACAGTCGTTACGGGATCGGGTGTGACCCTCGCTGCCGGCAGCAACCTGACACTTACCTCTCAAAGTACGAACGACATAAGTAACGCCACAGCCGAAGGCACTCAAGCAGGCGTGCTCGGCCTTTCCAACAACACGACAACGGCCACGGCCTCGCTAACGGATGTGACCACCACCACCGTGGGCGCCTTGAACCAGGTGATCGGAGGAGCAAACGGAACGGCGCTCATTCAAGCGCTTTCGAATAATCAGGCATCTTCAAAGTCCACAGATTCCGCAGGTAACCTCGTTGGTGGTACAAACACTGCCACCGCAAATACGGATGTAAACACGACAAATACGACAGAGGTGGGCGGGAATGCCTATTTGCAGGCAGGCATGGTTACGCTCGACGCGGAAGTGACAAATGAGCAGTACGCGGCAACCGCTGTTTCCAACACGGTCACACTCCACTCCGACGCCACAGCCAACTCGAATGTAGAGGTCACGTCGAATGTCAATGCCAACGTGGATGGCGGCACAAGTCTGACCGGTGCGAATGCGATAACGATAAAGGCTGATCAAGAGAACCTGTTGGGTAACAGTTCCGCCACGGGAAAGGTGGTTGGCGTAGCAGGGGCTCCTACAGCGATTTCCGACGACAATGTTCACGATAATTCGAATGTCAATATCGCGCCTCTTGCAACGCTGACTACGAATAATCTCTCAATGGAGGCTATCTCTCCATCCGACAAGAGTGCGTCATATAAACAAACTGCTTCTGCAGCAGGCGATACGGCGGTCGTCTATGTGACGAAAACAGTAGAAGAAACGGTTAACGAAGTATTCGGCTGGATCCCGTTTGTTGGGGATCTGGTCAGGAGCGTGACGAAATGGGTAACTGAGACGGTCCAGGAGACCCTAGATAGCGACCCGACTGCCCAGCAGACAGGCAGTTTCAATCCAAGTAACACGATTGCTATGAACGGCACCATTGTGCAGCCGAGCGGGGTTAATCCAGTGCTTGTTGCCAACAATGTTGGCGGCAATGTCGTGTTCACGAAAGACGTAAACGTAAACGCGTCGGTATCCGGTCAAACCATAACGATCAACGATTTGACCAACCAGGCCCAACCCACGATCAGTTTTAATGCTCCAAACGGCACGGTAAACGGGGCATTCACTGTGCAGCGCAATACGAGTTGGAGTAACGTCACCATTACGAATAACACGGCCAACAACGTAGTCGTCAACGAAATTAATCCGGTTACTTCTTCAAGCGCTGCTAATCCGGACGTGAGCATTACCGCGGCGAACAACAACGCCACATACAATTTCGTGACGGACAATGCCGCCATAACGAACGTCGTGATTCAAAACAATTCCGGTTCCAATGTCACACTTGCAGGTCTAATCAACAATCCAGCCGGCACAATTACGATCGACAATGCCGGTGGAAATATCTTTACGACGGCCAATGGCCTCCTCAAGGCGACGGATACAAGTCTGATTGCCTCGACAGGCAACATCGGAACCTCGACAAATTACGTGAACCTGCAGATGACCGCCGAGGACACCAACGGCGCCAATCTGTCGGCAACGGCCGGACAGAACATCTTCTTGAATGCCCAACTCGTTCAGGACGTTGCAAATACCGTGCCAGCAACCCTGGCAGGACCTGGAAACATCAATTCGATTCAGTCCGGCGGCGCCACGAACCTCAATCTGCTACAGCCACAGGCGATCGTCTATGCCGTGTCCGGCACACCTCCGTCGTTGACTGTGACTCCCACGATCGCCGCTGGTGTTTATAACATCAGCAACATTACAGGTGGTAGCAGCGTGAATGTAAATCAAGCTGCGGGTCCAATGAACGTCGGTACAGTTACCTCGACGAACGGGAATGTCAGTCTGACCGCGCTATCGGGCGATATCGATCTCGGGACCGTCAACTCGACCAACGGGACCACGAATATATCTGCCTCCGGTTCCATCGTTGACGTGAATCACAGCGGCGCCAGCGATATCAATACCGTTAGCTTGAATCTGACGGCTACGAACGGCTTGATCGGCTCGAGTACGGATCCGTTGACTATCGATTCGTCATACAACGGCGCCTCTGGCCAGGTAACAGCCTCTGCAAATCTCGGAGTCTACCTCAACCAGGTAGCTGGGGACCTCAATTTGGGAACGGTTACCTCTAACACGAGCGATGCCGCCCTCACGTCAGCAGGCTCAATT
>Ga0126381_100008745_pt1 | contig 11323 bp, 7 predicted proteins | sample PanSoiMetPlot_28_FD_96465 | JGI IMG/M metagenome (GOLD analysis project Ga0126381, IMG submission 96465) | Tropical forest soil microbial communities from Panama - MetaG Plot_28 | ecosystem: Environmental > Terrestrial > Soil > Tropical forest > Bulk soil | place: Panama | collected 2016-02-17 | reverse complement strand
TTTCCGCCGCGGCGCGGAGCGGCAGCCGGGCCAGACAGGCCGCGCCGACGGATCGAGCGAGGAATTCCCCCCGCGGCAATAGAAATGGCATAGAAGTACTTCCAATCTACAACTCGTTTTATGACGATTTGATGACAGCCATTTTAAATCGCTGTCACAACGGGTCCAGTCTGCTCGTCTCGGTTGCGGAGGCGCAGAGATGGCAGGGAAACGATTCGTGGTGATCGGAGGCGGGTTGTCGGGATTCACAGCGGCCATCGAACTGGCGGACGCAGGCAACCATGTCATATTGTGTGAACAGTCCCAACACGCTGGAGGCCGAGCCGCGACGCATCATCAGCAAGGCTACGCGATGAACATCGGGCCGCACGGTTTTTATCGAGCGGGCGTCATGCGGCGGCAGTTCGACGCGTGGGGGATTCGGTACTCCGGCAAGGCGCCGCTAACTCACGGCCGGGCGTTTCTCATCGCGAATGGGCAGAGGCACCGTTTCCCGACCAGCGGGATGAATCTGCTTCGGAGCAGCGCGTTTTCGCTGCGCGGGAAGATCAGTGCGGCGCAGGTTCTTCAGAAGCTGACGAAGACGACGCCTGCTTCAGTGCGGGGGCAGTCGATGGAAGCGTGGATTCAGACGCACGCTGGGACGGCGGAAGCGGCGCGGTTGGTTGCCGCGATGGTTCGACTATCTAGTTACGCGGCCGATGTCGACCGGATGGATGCGGGTGCGGCAATCGAGCAAATGCAGCTCGCGCTGGCGCAATCGGTCTTGTATCTGGATGGCGGCTGGGAGACCTTGGTCGCGGGGTTGGAGAACAAGGCGAAGTCGCTAGGCGTAGAGATCCGGGCCGGGTGGAGTGTAAAGAGAGCGGAGCCGGGTGTCGTGGAATCGCGAAACGGGGAGCGGTTAACGGCTGACGGGATTGTTCTGGCGATCCCGGCAAAGGAAGTGGAGCGCATCACCGGTGTGCCATTGACGGAGGGAACGCCTGCGCGCGCGGCGTGCCTCGATCTAGGCTTGAGAAGGCTGCCCGACGGGGCCGCGTCGTTTGCGTTAGGGCTGGATACGCCGGTGTATTTTTCGGTCCACTCTCTCTACGCACGTGGTTTGGCGCCGGAGGGCGGGGCGCTTGTACAGATCGCGAAATACTTGGATCGTAACGCAGCGGGTTCTCGCGATGAGTTGGAAAGCGTGGCAGATCTAGCGATGCCGGGATGGCGCAAAGAGGTGGAAGTGTCGCGCTTTCTTCCGGACATGACAGTGGTTCACGCCATACCCGAAGCCGGCCGCGGGAGGCCCGATGTGGATACTCTGAAAATGCCGGGCGTTATGGTGGCGGGAGATTGGGTAGGACCGGAGGCGATGCTTGGGGATGGGGCGGTCGCGAGCGGATTGCGCGCGGCTCGGTCGCTGGCCCAGCGAGCGGAAGGAAAGGCAGCCTGATGGAATGACGGATGCGTTCGACGAGCTTCGGCCCCTGTTGTTTTCGATCGCGTATCGTATGACGGGAACGCGCGCGGACGCCGATGACGCGGTCCAGGATACGTATATTCGCTGGCAGGCCGCCGATCGCGATTCGATTCAATCTCCAAAGTCATTTCTGACGACGGTGATTTCACGCATCTGCTTGGACGTTCTCAAATCGTCGCATCGCAAGCGCGAGGTGTACATAGGGTCATGGCTGCCGGAGCCGATGGTCGGTCCGAGCACGGAGCCGGTAGACCTGATGGAATCGCTGTCGTTCGCGTTCATGCACCTGCTCGAGTCGCTTACGCCATCCGAGCGGGTGGCGTTTCTGATGCACGACGTTTTCGACGCGAGCTACGCCGACGTTGCGGGCGTGTTGGAGACGTCGGGCGCCAACGCACGCCAATTAGCGAGCCGAGCACGGGAGCATCTGCGAGGGCGGCGTCCCAAGGTCAAAGTGAAACGGGAAACGCATCAGCAATTGCTCTGGGCATTTGTGAAGGCTTGCGCGGAAGGCGATGCCAGCGCGCTCTTCGGATTGCTGAAGCAGGACGCGGTGCTGTACTCCGACGGTGGCGGGAAGGTCCAGGCGGCGATCAATCCGATTTATGGGGCGGATCGGATTGTCCGGTTCATTCTGGGTCTGAACAAGAAGGGCGTTGGAGAGCTTCGCGGATTTGCCGTGGATGTCAACGGATCGCCGGGCGCGGCGGTAACGCGCGACGGCGCGCCATATATGATTCACGCGGTCGAAGTAGAGGATGATCGCATCCGGACGGTGTACTACGTCATGAATCCGGAAAAGATTCCACCGGAGGCTTTTCGGTTGGCAGAAGGTCAGCCTGCGTAGGGCCTGAAGTGGTGTTCATGGACGCGGTCACTAATCTACACAGACATTTCTGACGATACGATGACGTACCGATTGGCAGACGTTCCTGGGAACCTACGCCTTCGGCCCGGTGTCAACTCAACTGTGAGGTGTTTGCTCGGCGTCCGACTGGTCGGGATTCTATGCCGTGCAGCGGTTTCCACAACACCGTTGTACGCATGCAGTTGAAGCGTTCCTCATGGACCGAACAACTGGGAAAGCGCCAGACTGCACCTGAACCGGGCGACAGCGGTTTTTGAAGGTATACTCGATCGCGTCGAGATGCGTTGGAGCGTCCTTGATTCCAAGGATGTAGCATCTCCCGTGAATCTGGCCTTGGCTGATTTCGTCGACTGAGACCCGCGCTTGGTTGTGACCTTTCGGGTGCAGAAAAAATACAAGGGCGAGTTGGGGCCGAAAGTCCAGGTCAGCACCGGGCTCGGAGGAGGTGAATGCAGGGCACAATTCATTACCGGATTGACCTACCTGGTCTTTTCTGCCGGACCCAGCCTCGACAAACGGGGAGTCAGCATATGCAGTCCGGGCGGGTGGATCCGAAGCTCCGACGTGGAGGCGGAAAATTCCGAGCGGAGGAAAGCCGCTCAGAAGTGTGAAACATGGATTCGGGTCCTCTTCGTTGCCTTCCGGCCTTTGTAGAGCGGGTCGATGATACGGCTGTCGGCGATCACGGCGAAGCGGAAGCCGGACGATCGAAGTTGGGCTTAAGCCGGGAGTGCGGCGGCCGCGATCGCGATGGAGAGAAATTTTCTGCGATGGAGGTTGGTCATCAGAACACCAGTTTCATGGCTAATTGTATCTGCCGTGCCGGGAATGTGCCGGTGATGACACCGAATCCCGAAGAGTTGGCGGTGAGCCCCAGAGTGGGGGCGAAGTTGGTGTGGTTGAGCAGATTGAACGCCTCGGCGCGGAACTGCACGTAGCGGCCTTCGACGATGTTGAAGTTCTTGTGCAGTCCGAAATCGGTTTCGTAGAACGGAGGCATTCTGGCGTTGTTGCGCGGCGTATTGCCGAACGGCTGCGTATAAGAAGGTGCGCTGAATGCCGCCGGATTCAGATAGGTGAGCGGATTCGAGCTGTTCAGATAGATCGGCTGGCCGGTGAGGTTGGGGCGCTCGCTGACTAGCCCGCTGATTTGCGCCTGCGAGGTCGGCGAATAGCCGATGTTGAGCGGAAGGCCTGAAGTCGCAGTGTTGATCATGTCGACTCCCCAGCCGCCGAGAGCGAAGTCGAGTATTTTGTTTCCGCCGAAATCGAAGTGACGCCGAGCGCCGAAGGGCAGATCGTAAATCAGCGCGAGGGTTTCGTTGAGTGGCTGGTTGTAGCTGGAGAGGCCCTTCTCGAGCTTTGAGTTGTAGTAATTGATGCGGGAGTTGTCGCCGTCGTAGTTTTCAAGATGTCCCGGGCCGTTGTCGAGCGCCTTCGACCAAGTGAACGAATTGATAAAATACAACCCGCCCGAGTAGCGCTTTTCCACTTTGATCTGGAGCGCATTGTAGCTGCCGAATCCGCCATCGTATGCCATTTCGATTCCGGCGAAATTGGAGATCGGGCGCCGCTGCTGCAGCGTGAGATTCTGGCCGAGCCCGTTCGGCAAGGCCTGGTTGGCGTCGGTGAGAATTTCGAGACCGACGTCGTGATTTCCGACGTAGCCGACATCGAGCATCAGGTTTTTGGCCAGCTCGCGCTGGATGGTGAAGTGCCAGCTCTGCACGTAGCCGGTGCGGTCGTCGCCAGGGATGTAGCGCAACTGGGTAATGGCGGGATTGAAAGCCTGCGGCGAAGCGAAGTTATCGGGGAAGCCCTGTGCGGTTGAGCGGAAGCAGGAGCCGGGCGCCTGAGATGCGGACGTGCAGATGGGCTGTGTAGCGAGCTGATCGATGGCGGCGTCCACGATGAAGGGCCCGTTATAGGGGAGCAGATTTTCGCCGCCGAAGCGATTGAACTGGACGTAGCTGATTCCGTATCCGGCACGAATCACGGTCTTCGGCAGGACCTGATAGGCCAGGCCGAGGCGCGGTGCCCAGTTGTTGTAATCGGGATGGACCAGTGCGCGGTTGTACAGGCTGCCGCCCGAGGCGTAGATCAGGGTGTTGTTCACGGGATCGAAGTTGGCGAGGCGGTTGTCGCGCTCATATTGAGGAGTTGCGAACTCGTAGCGCAGGCCGAGGTTCAAGGTCAGCTTCGGGCTGAACTTGAAGTCGTCCTGGACGTAGGCGAAATACATGCGCTGGCGCAGATGGGCCACAGGATTGTTGTCAAGCTCGTAGTGGCTGGGTGCGCCAAAGATGAAGTCGGCCAGGCTGTAGACTTCTTTCCCGGTGCTCGAAAGGCTGTTCACCGAGGATGGATTCGTGAGATAACTCGAGTCGCTGAAAAAGCCGGTGAAGTTTTCTTGGCCATATTGAGGATGGAAATCGCTGACGGCGGTGTCGATCAATTGAAATTCGAACCCGAACTTCAGCGTGTGACGGCCCATGATTTTGGTCAGGTTCACCTTGGGGTCGCCGACGAACGGATCCTGGTATTGCGGATTGCTGTTCTGGCGTCCGAGCGCGGAGAATCCGCTCAAGCTCACCGTAAACAGGCCGCCCGCGAGCGAGCCGGTGGGTTCACCGGGTATGACGAACTGCGGCATGGAGATGCCGAGCGTCGGTGGGGTTTTTCCGCCAATGGTGTAGTCGATGCCGAGACGCGCTTCGAGGATCAGGGTCGGGCTGATGGTCCAGGTGGTACCGGCGACCGCTTGCTTGGTCTTCACCGCAACGTTTCCGTTCGAACTGCCGCCGGCGGGGCCGGGAATATTCGGCGGACTGAAGATGCGGGTGTCGAACTGGCTATAGCGAGCGAAGACTGAGACCTTCTGGCTAACGAACGCGTCGTAGCGAATGTCGCCTTTGTCGTTGAAGATGGTGTCGGCAGGCGAAGATTCAAAATTGTTCGAAAGGCCGGGAAGGTTCGGCGCGGGCAGCGACTCAAGAACCGCGTTCGCGATCGGCGAATACTGCGACTGCGGGATGATGCCGTTCGAAAATGTTTGGCCGTTCAACGGATTCGTGATTGCGAGACCGTAGGCGCTGAAGTTGCCCTGATCCATGGCCGTGGTTGGAACTGTGGCGAACTGCACTGGGTGCGATACGCGGCGGAAGCCTTCATAATCGGCGAAGAAGAACATCTTGTCTTTGAGGATCGGTCCGCCGAGCGCAGCCCCGAACTGATTCTGGTTGAACGGCAGATTGCCGCCGCCGACCGGCTTGATGAATCCGACCGCGTTAAGAATCGTGTTGCGATTGAACTCCCAAAGCTCACCATGGAATTGATTGGTGCCGCTCTTGATGCTCGCGTTGATGACGGCGCCGGACGCTCGTCCGAACTCGGCGCTGTAGTTGTTCGATTCGACCTTGAACTCCTGGAGCGCGTCGGGATTCGGCTGGATGACTTGGTTCGAGAATCCCTGGTTGCTGGTGCCGTAGGCGTTGTTGTCGATGCCGTCGAGGAGGAAGTTGTTCAGCTCGCTCCGGCCGCCGTTGACGTTGAAGGATGCATCGCGGCTGCTGTCGGTGCCGTTTTCGAGCGGCGATTTAGCGACACCGGGGCTGAGCAGCGTGAGGTCGGCGTACTCGCGGCCGTTCAAGGGAAGCTCGACGATCTCGCGCGGGTTGATCACTTCGCCTCGCGAACTGCTGTCGGTCTCGAGCAGCGAGACGCCGCCTGTGACGGTGACGGATTCGGCCGCCTCGCCTACCTTTAAGGTGAGTTCGACCCGTTGGCGCGCGTTCACGACGAGATCGAATGAGTCCGTTTCTTGGGTCTGGAATCCTTTTGCCGTGGCGCGGAAGCTGTAGGAGCCGAGCCGCTGGTTCACGAACTCGAAGTTGCCGTTACTGTCGGTCTTGGTGTCGATCGCGACGCCCGTGCGGACGTTAGTGAGGGTAACGGTAGCGTTACTAACGGCGCCGTGGCTGGCATCGTAGACTGTTCCGAGCACGGTGCCGGATTCGAATTGCGCGAATGCCGCGCCTGCGGTCGCTAAGAGCGTAAGAAATAAATGTAGGAATGGGTTTTTCAGCTGCATCGTGACCTCCCAGAATCCGCCACGATAGCAGCCGAAAATTTCAGCGCGGCTTCAAACGGGAGAAAAAACAATTGCAGCGCGAATCGCTCTGTGCGCTTACTGCAGCTTGCCGCGAGCTTCGACGCGCCAGATCTGTTCCACCGCGCCGTTGCGGACGCCGTAAACCTGTTCGTGCAGGTTCATCGCGACGCAGATGTGGTTGGGGATGATGTGTACGCGGTCTCCGACGGAGAATCGGCGGGGTGGGTTGCGCAGTTCGATGAAGCCGTGCTCTTCGTTCATGCGTGCGAAGACGGACTCCGGCGATTCCACGACGCGGCCGAAGCTGACGTCCGTGCCAGATGAGGGCCGGTCGGATGAAAACGTTTTGGAGCCGCCGTCGACGATCATCTGGCCTGGTTTAGCGGTGGAGACAACCGTCGCGAGGATGGAAGCAGCGCAGTCCTGCCATTCGCACGCGCCGGATAAGACCGTGTTGCTGTCGTTGAAAATGTACGTGCCGGGGCGAATTTCGTTGACGCCTGGGAGACGATGCGAGCGAAACAGGGTTGGGGTCGAGCCGCCGCTTACGATGCGCGGCTTCAACCCTGCGCGCTCGAGATCGCAAAGCGTCTGTTCGATGAGAGAAGCGAGTTTCTCGATGTCGCGCTCGCCCGTGTCGTCCATCTTCTTGATCTGTCCCGGATAAAACGCCATGCCTTCCCAGCGAAGGCCGGGCATGCGGCGGATATTCTCGATCAGCTCGCCGAGACCGCCAGGCGCGACGCCCACGCGCCCGAGGCCAACGTCAGTTTCCGCGAGCACGCCGACTTCGACTCTTGCGCCATGCGCGGCAGTCGACAAATCGCTCGCGGCTTCCAAACTGTCCAGGGCTACCGTCACCGATGTCTTGCGTGCGACGTCCATCAATCGCGCGAGCTTCGGCGGACCGACGATCGGGAACGCAAGCAGCAGGTCGGGCGTATCGGAGGCGAGCATCACTTCGGCCTCGCCTACCTTGGCTACGGTGAGTCCGGCGGCGCCCATCTCGAGCTGGCGTCGCGCGAGCGAGGGAATCTTGTGTGTCTTGGTATGGGGCCGAAGCCGTAATGAATGCTCGCGCGCGTAATCGGCAACCCGCGCAAGGTTGCGCTCCATGATGTCGAGATCGATGAGAATGGCCGGTGTGTCAATCTCGTCGACGCGCGCCGGAGTGCGAGTGGTCATGGACGGAATCGCAGGCCGATGCGTCCCGCCGGGGTCTTGTAGTAGAGCTCCAGGTCCTTGGTCTTGAGCTTACCCGACAACTGAAAATATAAATATCCGGATACCTCTTCGGTAGCCTCTCTTTCGGGGAGACACTTGGCGGTCAGGATCGCGAGCAGCGGATCCTCTTTGTCCGATTTCTTGGTTTCCACCTTGGAGTCGCCGGCCTGCTTGTTGGTTTGCGTACGCCCGATGCCGAAGCCGCCGAGACTTATGCCGGTTTTCGGGCCCCCGTCTTTACTGGTCTGAGGAGTAACTACGAGGGTGGTGCTGCCGGCGATCTGACTGGGCGCGAAGGGTTGAGAGCGCTGGCCGTCCTTGTCGGAGACCAACAGAAAATCGTCCAAGCTGATGCGAACCGGTTTGTCGCTTACCGGCCGGAAGTTGAGATGGACCAGGATCATGTCCTCCCCAAGGTCGGAACCCAGCTCCTGATGGATTTGGTCCTTGTCGATGAAGGCCGCGGCCGAGATATTGACCAGCTCGTTGGAAGCCTGCTCGACGGGCAGCTTTTTGTCGGCCGCGTTGAGCGGAAGAACTAAGAAAAGTACGGCTCCGCAAGCCTGGGGAAAGCGCATGGAGAACTCCTAACCGCATTATACGTTAAGGGGATAGAGGCGTTGGGCGAATTCAGGCCCAGAGAATCTAAAACCTAAAGCCAAAGCGTACTAATGCCGATCTGACTCATGGTGTCGTCTATGAATCGACTTCCTTTTCTGTTCCTCGTCGCTGCGGCCGAGTGCCTGCAGGCGCAGACATACAGCTTCATCACAATCCAGACCTCGTCGAGCGGGGCCACATTTACTGTAGACGGCACCCCTTACTCGCACGCAGCGAATTTCACCTGGCCGAAGGGCAGTGAGCATGTGGTAGCGTTTACGATCAACGCACCTGCGGGCTCAACAGCACTGACGCAGACATCGTCAGATGGACAAACGCAATATACCTTTGGAAAATGGCAGACCAACAACGGTCTGCTGGAGCCGAATTCAAGTCCGGTTCAGACCGTCACGGCGGATCCCAGCATTACTTCGCTGACGGCAACGGTGACGGTCGCCTACAACGTGCTTTTGAACCTTTTCAACACCGGAAACCCGAGCAATCCGCCGTCTCCGCCAACTTGCGGCGCACCGGGGTTCAATCCCTCCGGTCAAACGTACCCAGGCATTGTCTTTATCGGCGGCAATTGTTATTGGGCCACGTTTAGCCAGTTCATTAACGCCGGGACGACCGTGACCTTGAATGCGATTCCTTTTCCGGGATTTGTGTTCACCGGATGGGATTTCAATTCGGGGCCGACGAGCCCGTACCTGACGACCACAACGATCAACGGTCCTACTACACTGACGCCGGTTTTCGCTCCCGGAAAACTGGTCCACTTCTTAACCAATCCGCCTGGAAACCAAGTCACGGTCGATCAATCGTCGGTGTTGACCAGAATGACAAGCGATGTTACTACTTGTCCGAACAACCAGTTTCTGTCCGTCGCACCCCAGTTTGGCGTTCCGCCGGAGTGCCAGGGAGATTTCTACTTTGCAGACCGGTCCTCGCACGTAGTCGGCGCACCCTCGCCTCAACTCGACCAGACCGGGCACTATTGGGTTTTCGATTCCTACAGCAGCAACGTATCCGCGGACGGCATCTATGTCACGTCGAACATCAACGCTTCCGATACAGTCACGGTCAATTTCGTACCTGGCGCGACCGCCAGTTTTTCCACGAACCCGCCGGGCTTGCAATTGAACGTGGATGGCCGGACGAATTGGCCTTCGTATAACTTCGTTTGGGGGATGGGCACGACGCACACCGTGTCCGCGCCGGCGTCTTCCATCGGGTCCAACGGAAGGCAGTACACGTTCATGAACTGGTCGAACGCCAGCGGCGCGACGCAAACGGTTACGATCGATCAGAACGCGGTAAATTCCGGCATTCGAGCGATAGCAACCTTCAGTGAGCTGAGCAGAGTGATCATCCACAGCTCGCCCTCGGGCCAGGCCGTGCAGGTGGATGGGACCAGCTGCCAGACGCCCTGCACCGTGGACCGGCAGAGCGGGGCAACGGTGCATGTCACTGCACCGACGCAGATTTCGATGGGAGTGGGCGCGCGCCTTGATTTCTCGTCCTGGTCCGATGGCGGCGCCTCCGATCATACGTTCGTGGTCAGCCAGGATTTGACGACACTCACGCTCAACTACACCACCTCCTATCAATTGAACGCCAGTTCGAGCCCCGCCAACGGGGTTACGTTCCAGTTCTCGCCGGCATCGAGTGACATGTTTTATCCGGTGAACCAGCCGGTTTCGGTCACCGCGAATCCGAATCCGGGCTTCAAGTTCGTTCGCTGGAGCGGCGCTCTCTCCGGAACCTATCCTTCAGGAATTGTGAGCATGTCGATTCCGCAGACAGTAGTCGCCCAGTTGAACACAGTTCCCTACATCGCGCCGGCGGGCGTGATGAACGCCGCTGGTCAAACGCCGAGCGCTTCGGTCGGACCAGGCTCCCTTATTTCGATCTACGGGCAAGGACTGGCTTCCGCTTTGGCATTGGGCTCGACCAATCCGTTGTCGCAGAGCGTGGGCGGCACCAGCGTCACGATTAACGGCACCATCCTAGGGCTGATGTTCGTCTCGCCGCAGCAGATCAACGCTCAGCTTCCGTCCAATCTTCCCGACGGGCAATACACGCTGGATGTTCATGTCGCCGGCCAATCGGACGTTAGTGCTCCGATCACGGTGCAGCGGGATGCTCCAGGCCTCTTCTTCAATACGGCGAATTCATTGCAGTACGCGGTTGCGTTCCACGCAGATGGATCTTCGGTTACGGCAGCCAGCCCTGCGACTGCCGGTGAAACCATCTCCGTACTTGGGACCGGATTCGGCCCTTATGGCACTGCGGTGGTAGATGGTTTCTTCCCGCCCACTCCTGCTCCGGCGCTCAGCGACCCACTTAGCATCAGCCTGGGCGGCCAGACCGTTGCGCCCGCGTGGTCGGGTGCGGCATCCGGCTTTGTGGGAATCGCCTCGACAAGCTTCCAGATCCCGACAGGTCTCGCCTCAGGAATGCCGGCATCGTTGAAGGTCACGGTGAACGGAGTCGACAGTGATACGGTAGTTGTACCGATCCAGTAGCCAGAGCCGACGGGTGCGGCGGAAGGCGCCGGATTCCGTCGGGAACGGTTACTTCACGCCGGCCGCGAGCCGACGATTAGGGCGATCACGTTCCAGGCAACCAATGCCGCGAACATTATGTTGATGTAGGTGAGCAGCCGCTCCCGCCGCATTCGCCAGCAATATAGGCCCAACATCAGGGCCATCAGCTTCACCGCCATGAGCGCAGCGATCGGATTTGGAATCAGGGACATCATCAGGCGCACGAAAGGGTTCGCCTCGTGAATCCCGTTGGCCAGGAATGCGATGGTGGTCAGAAAATCGAGCACCTGCAGGTAGGTATAGTTCAGAAAGAGCTGACGAATGGGGCTGAAGCCCTCATTCAACTTAGTGTCTGCATAGGCCATTTCCCGTAGAGTTTACTTGAAATCGAGGGAGGTTGGCCAGTACTCAAGTCCTAGTCAGGTGTCAGTTAGCAATCTGGTACTCGCCCCTAAAGCTCGAAGCTTTGCCCGCGTTCGGGCACAACCACATCCAAATCATAG
>Ga0126381_100008743_pt1 | contig 11324 bp, 14 predicted proteins | sample PanSoiMetPlot_28_FD_96465 | JGI IMG/M metagenome (GOLD analysis project Ga0126381, IMG submission 96465) | Tropical forest soil microbial communities from Panama - MetaG Plot_28 | ecosystem: Environmental > Terrestrial > Soil > Tropical forest > Bulk soil | place: Panama | collected 2016-02-17 | reverse complement strand
GGTGCGAAGAAATGATTCAGCGCCGCGTGCTGAGGAGCGTGAAGAACGGCAGGCCGCTGGCCAGCGGGTGCGCATTATCGCTTAGCATAGGCGTGGCGCGCTTTGATCCCCAACACGCGGTCAGTCTGGGCGACTTGATGTGCCAGGCAGACAAGGCCATGTACGAGCAGAAGCGCAAGCGACGCCCCGCCGTCAGCGGGCAGCTGTAGAACGCGCACGCGCGGTCGCAGAGAGCTCCGTGGTACGCCTGTCCTTGCCGGAGACCTGCTTTAGGTCACCTGCCTCGAAGCAAGCGTAATGCTGCTCCCTGCGGGAGAAATCTAACAGCCGTAGTTTGTCGTCTCCTGAGCTTCTTGTTTCAAAGTACCTTACGTAGGCATCCATATTTATTCCGCATTCTTTGAAACTTCGACGGACGGCGACTCGCTTCACCCTACGAACCAGGGGTCATTTGATACGCATTCACGACACGACGTGCCCTACGCGCGGTAGTGTTTTGATCGCTGCGGCGTTGCTGTTAGAATTGAACAGTTGCGCAAGGTGTAGAGTCCCGCTGTGAGAGGCCCCGTTATGAGCATCGGGGGCCCGGGACTATCCGGAACAAGCTGCCCAGAAATGCAGGGCTTCCTCAGTGAATTGCCGGTGAACGATTTAGGGGCGTAGCTCAGTGGTAGAGCAGCGGCCTTTTAAGCCGAAGGTCGTGGGTTCGATCCCCACCGCCCCTACCAAACCTCATGATTCCAAATGCTTTGTTGAGGCATCTGGCACCAATAAGGCATTTGGCACCAATTGAGTCGCTCAAGGTCTGCTTGCTGTTCCGCGCTTCCGAAAAAGAAGCCAACCCAGAACCGATAGAATCACCGCAACAATCAAAAGACGCGGCACAATATGGTCACCGAAGGTTCTGTCTGCGACCAGGCTCACAACAATCGTGATGGCAATTATGACCGCAAACGCCACGAACAAGACGCCTGCGATAGACAGTGCTTCTTTGGTCCTCTGAGCCACGTTCATGGTCTTAAGCAATTCGTGCAGCACGATGCTCGACCGCATCACGCTGTTGACTGCCCACAACGTGCGTGTAGATTCCCAGCGTGATTCGTGGGTCACTGTGCCTCAATTGCTTCTGCACAACGGCAGGTGTTGCACCGTCTGCAAGTAGAGCACTGGCTGCACCGTGACGCATCGAATGGAACCCGCCGCGTGGAATGTGCAACGCATCCAGCAAAGGGTGCAGTTGCTTCTCACGCAGCTTGTTCGCTGAGTAGGGTCTGCCCCGCTTATTCTCAAACAGCAGTTCACTCTTGCCTTCACGCTTTTGAAGGAAAGTGCGCAGCCGGGCTTCCAGCTGTGACGGCAAAGGAAGGTCTGCGCTGCTGGCCTGAGATTTTACCGCTTGAACGTCACGCGTTGCAGCGTCCACACTCTGCCGCACCCTGACGATCTTGCGCGTGAAATCTAGGTCACTGACGCGAAGGGCTAGAGTCTCACCGATGCGCAAGCCCAGCACCGCCGTGACCGCAAGGATGGTGCTTAGTGGTTCCGTCGCATTGGCAATCATCTTCTGCATTTCTTCGTCAGTGAAGCTGCGTTGCTCTTTCTTCACTCCTTCGCGTGGCATGGTTAGGTCCGCCAGTGCCCAGCTGCCACAGGCATACCCCCAGGCTCTTGCGGTGCGAAAAAGAGAAGAAAGAGTCATTAAGACGTTCTCGGCCGTCTTCTTGGATCGCCCGCCACTGGCAAGATAAGCCACGAAGCTCTGTACAACTCTTGTGTTGATTTTCGTCAGTGGCAAATTGCCCAGCTTTGGCAGAATGTGTGCACGGAGATGTGATTCAGCCGCCCGCGTGGTGCTGCCCTTTAGGTTCACCGCGACATCGCTCCGCCACTCCTTCACAAATGATTCAAGAGTGATCCCAGACCTAGGCGGTAGCTTTGCCGCTGCATTCACGCGGTCAAGGTACGGCTGGAGCAATTTCCACGCTCCACGTTCTGACAATCTGCTGACAGGTCCGAGTAAAACACGCCTACGAACACGCTTGAACATTCCATTGGCTTGCAATACATCTTCACGGAACATCCCGCACCACATAGGGGTTTTACCGCGGACACTGAGATTTCCTTTCTGAAACCGTCTTCTAGGCACGATTCCTCCGGCCTTCAAAGAAGACGGCGTAGCGAGTGAGACACTATCCTGACACTCGATGGAAGGCAAGTCAGGCAACAGACTCCCCCTCCTTGTCGGATTGTTCCCAAGCCTTCGCACATTTTCGCAGGACAGACATCACATCGAGATCGCCAACTGAGGCTGTAGTCGGCAAGCCCTCGAAGTACAAAAGCCGTGTCCGCCCACCCGGCAATGGTTCGAATTTCTCCGACGAAGGATTTGGGCAAAACCTATGAACGGTTTCCATTGAAACTCGGTTCAACCACCATCCAAGAGTTTTGGAAATTTGGCTCAAAGATAAGCCCCGAGAGGTCGTGATTACTCGGGCGCGCTTCTGGAGGAGGCTGAGGGTGCGTTCGATTTTTCCGCCTGCGAGATATGGCGTTACATAGGCGGCGACGCGCCTCACATCTACGTAGCGGATATCGACAACTCTTCCGCCACCAGTCGCCTGCCAAGCTTCGGACAGCCAGGCCTGCGGGATATAGATTCCCACCAGCAAATGAAGGTGCGCTAATCCTGATTTGTGGAATTCGATCACCGATATGAATGGAAGCGATTGTCCGAATTTGCGCTGGAGCAAGACACGCATCTTCCGAAAACAGTTCCGCAGGTAACGGTCTGATTGTTGCCCAGGAGGAATTCGGCTCGGATCGAGGGTTAGAGTTACAAATCTCGTGAGTTGGTGTCTGTGAGCCAGCTCGGCAATTCGTGACCGAATGAAGTTGACCCGCTTATCCCTGCAATGTGGGCATCGAAGGCTCTCGCAAAGGAGCCTTTTGTGCCCGCAAGTCCCCCGCCTGTCCTTAATCGGGCCTACGACTGTGAAACTGCCACATCCAAATGGTCTGGCCATCTGTTGCAATTAACCTCAAATTCAGTCAAGTGAAGTGAATCAGACTGAGGACTTAGACTGAGGAAAGAAAATTGAACAGGACTTAGAAAACAGAGTCTGACTGCCACTCTTTACATCCGGTCCCCGCAATTGGCTCCTGGGGCCGGGTGCGGTACACCGTCAGGGGTCGTCAGAGTGGTTAGGACGTTGCCTCCGCTTGAGCCCACCCGGCCACAGGATATCGATTAGTCTTTCCAAACCTTGGGGAAGGCGACCAAAATCGCATCGACAATAGCCTTACGGATGTCACCCTCGGCATCGACGACCGCGAAGAATTTACCTGGGGTGTTCCCAGGACGGCTAGGAAATCCCACAAAAGGGGGACTGCCATTTTTCCGTATGACCGCGTAGCCTTTGAGGAAAAGTGCACCCTCGGAAGTGGTGAGGCGCACATCGGCGTAGGCATTCACGGGCCCAGGTTTGTTGCTAAGTCGGATCTCTACTGAAATATCCGTAACCTGCAAATTCATTTGTTTTTCCTCCTAAAATATTCAAGTCTTTTTCTGCCGCGCTCCGTAATCCAGTACGCGATCCGGCCGTTCAAAAATGCGCGTTCTACAAGGTTTTGCCCTCTTAAACGGAGCAAATATGCATAAACAGTGGTTCTGGCGTAATCTGCTAGACAAATACGGCGCAAATTGTCCGGAGTTAGCGGAAATGTGCGTTCCGCAAGTGTTTCCAGTACCAATCTCTTATCCATTTGCACCTAGCTCCAAAGCTCCAAAATGAAGTGCGATAATTACCAATTCCAAAACGAATTCTTAATTCTTTTCGTTTTTGTTGGCGTTTTTCCGATGGCTTTTTCAAGAACCTCCCTTCGTTTCTGAAGCCCAGGTTTCAGTTGTCGCGGAGTGCGGGCGCTTTTTAGAGCGGCACGAATCCCGCGAAGTTGGTCTTCCAAGGTTAGTTTGCGACGTGCCATCTCCTTCTCCTTCTGCGCTTCTCTTTTGGACTTGGCCGGAAGCGTCGAGGGGGAGTGAGGCTCTGGCCGAATAGCCCACACGCCCAGCAACGGAAGAGGCGCGCCCCGTTTTTGGCCAGGCTAAGCTGCAGCTGCTCAGCACAAAAAGGGCAAGTACCTAATCCGATTGGCTTCCTCAAAGCTTCCGGCTTATGATTCACATCGTGCACGCACCGTTTGTACACCCGGTTTTTGTTTTGACACTCTGAGAACAGGCGAGGAGAAAACGGCGATTTTCTGTTTTGTGGCAGCCCATTGAGACGACCGGTGGGACTTTTGTGGCAAGGAACATCTTCTGGCCAGGGGTTTTGTGGCAAAAAAAAATGAGTAAACCCAAGAAGGGGCTTGACAGGAAAAAAGTCAGGAAGCGAGCTGTAGTTTCGACTGGACGATTGCGAGAAAAATCTAAGAAGAGAACTGGTAGGCCTCCAATCAACCAGAACCGACTTCTCGGCGACCGAGATGCCATATTGCAGTTATTGAGTAGTAAATGGGAACGGATCGGGTGGCGGCTGGAAAGAGCTCATTCGCCCGAAATGCTTCGAAAGGCATTCCGCCCACTAGACAAAGAGCAATCCTCAAAACATTTGATTCAATACTTCCTAAGGCCCACCGTAGAAAACGCGACGGCAGGTCAAATCCGTCATACGCTTAAACTCCTTGGTGAAGAGCTCGAGGAAAATGACGCTCTTCGAAGCCAATGCAACACGCTTATGCAAAAATACGATCAAGCCGATTCCGCTGGCGCGAGTGCTGCACCCGAAAACAAGATGCTCCTCAACAGAGAGTTCGACAAGCGTGCCACTGATTTTGAAAAGTGTGAGCGAAACTTGGTCGCTTCTGATTACAGACTCGGTGATTTCGAAAACAAGTTGGCCGATCAGCGAGCTTTCCTCTCGCAAAATGAGCTCCTAAGGTTTAAGGCAAGGCAGTATGCGCACAATCCCAAGACGTATGCGAACGCAATGGCAGGTCTTCCTGAGATTGGGGCTCGGCAATCCTTTCGACTCTGTTCGAAAATAACTTCCCCCTTGTGGCCTTCCTATCATTTCGAAATATTCAGGTTCATCGAGAAGACTTGGAATAACCGGGTTATGGATCCAGCCGCAAGTCTCGAAGCCCAATTTCGGGAAGCGGTCTTGCGACTGCCGGTGATGGTTGAGATTGAAAAGGCAGAGATCGAAAAATACAAACTGGAATCAAAAACAAGAGAGAACTACTTCCGCAAATTCTTTTGTGAGAACTGGCGTTATCTTCGATTGGCAATCAACGAAGTTGTACGGCACCAGAGGTGCATTCATTCAAGCGCCGTACCCTATCTGATTACCACCTGGTTGTTTATCAATTACGGAAAACCACGAACAGCCCAAGACACCGTTGTGGTCGAAATCGAAGCCCTGAAGGACTAGGGGTTGTCACCAGGCAACAAGTTTAGCAGTAGTTTGAAAACTCGCATCTGCTCTAGCTGGAGGCGCTATGGCCGTTGGAGATCTATTTAAGGAAATTGCTGCTGGTTGGCCATCATATTTGCAGACGACGGTCGTTAACAAGAAAGACCCTACCTATTCGCTAGTGACAGTGGATCTCCCCAAAGAGTTAAGGTCTACTACCGCGAATTTCGAATTCATACATGTTGAAGGCTCAACGGGAGCTGGCAATATTACCGCTGCCCCGTGGATCGCACTTTTCGATCGGCGCCTGACAGATAGTGCTACGAGAGAGTATTACGTCGTCTATCTCTTTTCAGTTGATCTGTCGGCAGTCACATTGTCCCTCGCATTTGGGACCACACAGTTCGAAAAACAGTTCCACGGTCCCAACCTACAGGTCGAGGTTTTCTAGCGAATCACGTAAGGTAGGGGACGCTGGAGAACGTGCCGTCGTCAACTACGAGAGAGATCGGCTGCTAAAGCTTGGGCGTAGGGATCTGGCGGATCGAGTTCGTTGGCACGCTGCAGAAAAGGATTTTGTTGGGTGGGACATAACCTCTTTTGATGAAGATGGCTGTGAGATCTACATAGAGGTTAAATCGTCAATTGGAGAGACATTTTCAAGTTTTGGACTGACTGTCAATGAATGGCAGGCCGCCTGTGATCCAATGAGGCGTGAACGCTATTTATATTTATCTCGTGACCGAAGTGCTCTCAGCCGTACCGCGCATTGAGCGGTTAAGGAATCTGGCGGCCTATATCGATAACGCTCAGATATCTTGTCGGCCCGTTGTGTACGAAGTTAACCTGCGAGCATAAAACAGTTACGCCTTAAAAGCACTTCGCATGCATCAGCGTGAAGCGAAAGCCATATCCAAAGCTCAACCTATTTAGGATTGTGGCTTGCCAGCGATGCTCAATTTAAAGTACCTTCCCTGCGGTATCTAGTTGTGTACTTTACCGAGGTTAGTATGATTTTGAAGTTTGTGGCTCACAGCAGGCGCGTTCTTACAATTGCGCGGCGATACGGTTGGTTGCCTGGTGCGCGATATACGAATCTGCGAGACATTCGTAAGTGTGAGAGGGTGGGATTTATTGACATCGACTGGACTAATTACTCCTTCAAACGGCAGCTGGCCGCAGTTCAGAGCACGAGGCCGATGCTCACGGTAGCAATGGATGTAGTCAAGCTCGGTTCCTTGCCCCAAATAATTGACCAGGCATTGGAACTGAACCTCTATTGTGACAGCGTGATAGTGGTCCCTAAGCATCCAGCACTTAAAGAACGACCTATTGTCTGCCATTCCCAAGCAGTTTGTACTCGGGTACAGTGTTCCCACGAGGTATGGCGGAACTACGATTGCTCCAAAATACTTTCGACGGCCAGTGCATCTACTGGGTGGGAGACCGCCTGGAAATGAAAGTACCGGAGCCAATGCTGAACGTCGCCCGCCAAGAAAACCACTGGGATAGTTAGTGCGAAGCTCAGCCAAAACTTGTCGCGGAACATGGCCACGGAGTGACCGGCATGCCGGTCACTACCCATATGTGCGGCCGCAGTTTTCGAAGGCATGCCGTGTGACATATGCATTGCATGTTTACCGTCGTCGGGATCCAAATCCGTACTTCTCATTGGGTCTACTCCTTTGTTCAATCCGAGGCGACTCCTAAGAAATTCTTGGCGTTCTTTCGATTCGTTGGCCGGACTAGGAAAGGACTGTGGCGGCTGACATCAATGCAATTCCGGATGTTGCCGTATCGATTCGGCTTTCAGGATGAAACTTCCTTCCGTTACAACCTCTTCATGAAGACGCAATCCTTCCAGCACGGAATAGTGGCCGTCAGCCGCAGGGCCCAGTCGCACCTCACGCAAAACGAAACTTCCCTCATTATTTTTGACAGGAAGAAATACGAAGTGCCGTTCGCCGATGGACTGAATGGCCGCTTCGGGCACGACGGGACCGGACACGCCGGGAGCGGTGAATTCCACATCGACGTACATTTCGATCCGTAGAGCCTCGCTGGGATTCGCGACCTCGATGCGCGCTTGCGCTGTCCGCGTCGTGGGGTCCACCTGCGGTTGAATATAGGTGACGCGGCCCTTCCAGTTGCGACCGGCGTAAGCCGGAGCCGTGATGTTTGCTTGGGAGCCGACACGGACCGATGCAAAGTCTTTCTCGTTGACGCTCGCCATAATCCAGACTGTCGAGAGGTCGGCAACGGTGAACAGCTCCTGCGCTGAGTTGACCACCAAACCGAGATTGGCGTTGCGCGTGAGGACAACACCGTTGATTGGGGCAGGTACAACCAGATTGGGATTGATCTGTTCGGCTTGCTTGAGCGCCGCAATCTGATGGTCACTGGCTCCGAGGAGTTTTAGTTTTTCGAGAGCCGCGCGCACATGCGATTCATGCTCGGCATGCGTGGCGGCGACTTCCTCTTCTTCCTGTTGGCTGGCTGCTCCGAGTTTAACGAGATTCTGCGTGCGTTCGAGTTTCTTGTGTTCGGCGTCAAGCTCCGCCAGATAAGAAACGTATTGTGTTTCGGCTTCTGCCAGTTCGCTGCTGAAGATGATCGCTAAAGGTTGTCCGCGTTTGACGTGATCGCCGAGCACCACAGGAACTTCCTTCACGACGCCGCCCACGAGCGGTGTTACGTGAACCTCGTGGTATTCATTGGGTTTCACGATTCCCGGGACGCGAAGCGTTACGGCGGTTGCGCCGTTTGTAACGCGCACGGTGTGAATCTGCGCCTTCTTCAAATCATCCGGTGCTAGATCGATTTGGAGTTCAGTCGAGGCCGCAGACACTGCGCCGGGGGACGAAGTCGGTGGCATTGCCATCGAGCCCATTGCCCCCATCGAATCAGGAGGTGCAGGTGCCGTCTTGTGGTAACGCTTCGCGACAACCCAAACTCCTGCGAAGAGGAGACCCGCGACAAGCGCGGCGAGGGCAATTCGCTTCCGCCACAAGGGTCCTTGCGAACCAGCATCCTGCGTATTTATGGTCTGCATACTGTTTCTCCTTCAGGGCAGGTCCGTGCCCACGGCGCGTTCAAGCGCCACACGCGACGCGTAGACATCGAGCAAAACATCGGTGTAAGCCGTCTCGATATCGATAAAGCGGCGCTGTTCGGCGATAACGTCAAGCAAGGGAATGCGGCCATAGCCGTAGGTTTGCCGGACGACATCCAGATTTCTTGCGGCTTGGTCGCGCACTCCAGATCGGTATACGCTGGCCCGCGCCTGCGCAGCTTCGTAGCGAACGATAGCTTGCGTCACCTCGTGTCTGAGCGCGAGATCAACTTCTGTGACTTGGTTGCGTGCGGAGACGACTTCGGCTTTCGCGGCGGCAATGGAGCCCTGGTTGCGGTTGAATACAGGCAGGGTCCATTTCATCCCGAACACGGCGTAGTTAAAGGTTTGGCGGATAGGTTGTAACTTTCCGGCAGCGTCGAACGCCGAGAATGAAAAGCCACTGTTCGGGCGCTCGTAACCGGCCGAGAGAGTGACGTCTGGTTTTGCTTCCACTTCCTGCTGCCGCGCGGCGGCTGCCGCCGTCATTTCGACGGCACGCTGTGCCGCCAGGTCGGGCCTGTGGTCCAAGGCAAGTTGCAGAAGTTGAGCTTTGTCGAGTGTAAGCACGGGCTGCGCCAAATCTCCTTTTAGCCTCAAGGGTTCGTCGGGAGGCATGCCCACTGCTTCCTTGAGTGCGAGCAAGGCGATTTCGGCTTTTACCTGGTAGTCAATGCGGAGGCTGTCGATGCGGTTCGCTTCCACGCGCACCTCATCGGCGTCGAGCACAGGGACCGCCCCTTCACGGACACGGTCTTCCATGAGCTTGAGGAACTCACGGTTCACGCTTAGGAGTTGTTCCACGAATTCCAGGTTGCGGACGGCCGCGAGCGTGTCCGCAAAGCGCATGCGAACTTCTCCTGCGAGTAGTCGCTCGCTGTCACTTACTGTCGCGCGCGTAGAGTTGAGTTTCTGGGCAGCTACTTCCGTACGGCGTGCGCGCCTGCCAAACAGCTCGAGCGGAACCTCCGCCTCGACATTAAAGCGGTTGTCATCGCCGTTGACCTCCTTGAGTCCTCCCACGGCCAGAGAAGGATTTACGCGGAGATGCGCTTGCGCCACAGCTCCTTTCGCGGACTCAATCGCCTGGTGTTGCGCAGCGAGAGCGGGATTGTTCGCCAGCGTCCGCATTACCAAGTCGGATTCAGTCAATCCGTTCCGTGGATCGAGGAAGCGATTTGATGGTGTCGAGGCCGTGGTTTGCGCTCGAAGGGGCACGGAGCACGCCAGAAGCGCAAGGAGAACGAGATAGACGCGGGAAAATCGAATTGTATTCTGCATGAATGCTACCTCACGTTGCTGTTGAACGCGGTGCTTCCTTGCCCGCGTGGTCCATTCCACGAGACGGTGAAGTGCCAGGCTCCGCTCATTCGGAAGTTCGATTTCACGCGATACGTCCCGGTCTGCCCAGTTGGTGTGATCTCCGAATCGCCAGACATCGGGGCCATACTCGGCATGGTCATGCTGGAGCCGAGCTGCACGTTTCCGACATCGACGGGCTGTCCCTTCTGGTCCCGAAATTGCACGACGAATTCGTTCTGTCCCTGCTTGAGTTCACCTGTGCTGTTCAGGAGCACGATGGCGACATCGCCGACGACATGTGTCGCCACCTCCTTCAGGTTTTCCGTGTCCACTTTCTTCGCACCGCAGCCGGCAAATCCGAGAATCAGAAACAACATCATCGAAACAGCCAACAGCTTTTTCATGGGTCTAATCTCCTTAGAGTGAGTTCCGATCATGAAATCGTTTCCGCCGAAACCGTTTGAACAGCGTTTTGCTCGCCGCGGCGAAGCCCGCGCTCCCGCAGCCACAAGAAGATGATGGGGGTGACGATCAGCACGTGCGCAAGCGAACTGAGCATTCCCCCGAGGACCGGAGTCGCGAGCGGTCGTATCACTTCCGACCCGACCCGCGTGCTCCAGAAGATGGGCAGTAAACCCGCAACGACCGTCGAAACCGTCATCAGCTTGGGACGCAGCCGGAGGAGCGCTCCTTCCATCACCGCTTCGCGCAGAATCGGGATCGTGAGTGTGCCGTGCTCTTTTTTCTTTCGCGCAACTGCCTCCTCGAGGTAAATCACCATAACGACCGTCGTTTGCACGGCGGTGCCAAAGAGCGCAATGAAGCCGACCCACACGGCGACCGAGAAGTTGTATCCAAGCACCCAAAGAAGGTAGAGCCCGCCAGTGAGCGCGAACGGCACTGCAAGCAACACGTGTGCGGCTTCGAGAAAAGAGCGATACGTCAGAAACAAAAGGATGTAGATGACGACGATGGCAACCGGCATCACAACCTGCAAGCGCTTCCTGGCGCGAACTTCGTTTTCAAACTGCCCGCTCCAGCTGTAGTAGTAGCCCGGAGGCATTTTGATTTTGTCGCGAATGGATTTTTCTGCATCGGCGATGACACTGCCGGGATCGCGTCCGCGTGCGTTGAGAAGCACGGAAACCTCAAGCAATCCGTTTTCGCTGTTGATCATGGCCGGCCCGGACACCTGACGGATGTCGGCCACTTGGCCGAGCGGAATTTGAGTGCCTGTGGCTCCTGTAACCAGCACGTTGGCAAGATCTTGCGGATCGCGCCGGTATTGCGACGCGTAGCGCACGCGCACGGGAAAGCGCCGACGCCCTTCAATAGTTGTGGTGATGTTGTTTTCACCGATAGCGGTTTCAATCACGTCCTGAATGGCACCTACGTCGACGCCGTAGCGGGCAGCGGCCTCGCGGTTAGGCTTGATGTCCAAATACAAACCGCCCGTAACCTGCTCTGGATAAACATCGCTTGCACCTTTCACCGTG
>Ga0126381_100008741_pt1 | contig 11325 bp, 10 predicted proteins | sample PanSoiMetPlot_28_FD_96465 | JGI IMG/M metagenome (GOLD analysis project Ga0126381, IMG submission 96465) | Tropical forest soil microbial communities from Panama - MetaG Plot_28 | ecosystem: Environmental > Terrestrial > Soil > Tropical forest > Bulk soil | place: Panama | collected 2016-02-17 | reverse complement strand
TACAGCGTGCTGCGGTGTTCGGGCAGGAAGGCCTTCCCCTCCTGCGGGGGCGCGGACCAGTCGATGTCGAGTTCCGGGTCGTAGGACCGGGCCGCCGTCGAGCGCAGCAGGCGGTCGGCCAGCCGCTCGCGGTCGGCGGCGCTGGCGGCTCCCGCGGTCAGCTCGCTGGTTGTCATCACCGCTCTCCCGTTCCGTCCGGCGGTGGCACGTGCCGGGGGATCGCGCCTCAAATCAACATGTAACTTGAAGTAACAGTTACCTTTGGTATCATCATCCGCGTGAGCGCAGCTGTCAAGGGTGACGCCCGCCGGGACCGGTGGAGCGACCACCGGGCGCGCCGCCGGCGAGAGTTCGTGGATGCCGCGCTGCGAGTCCTGGAGGCCCAGGGGCCGGACCTGCTCATGGACGCCGTCGCGGCCGAGGCCGGAGTCACCAAGCCGGTGCTCTACCGGTACTTCCATGACAAGGCGGCGCTGGTGGACGCGCTGGCCGAGCGCGGCTCCGAGATACTCCTCGACCGCCTGCTCCCGGCGATCCGGGCCGGTGTGCCCGCCCTGTCCCGGGTACGGGACGGGGTCGGCGCCTACTTCGCGGTGATCGACGAGCACCCGAATCTGTACTGGCTGCTTGCCCGCCGGTCGAAGGCCGACGCGGGGGGCGAGCAGGACTCCATGGCGCGGAACAGGGAGTTCATCGCCACAACGCTCACCGCGGTGATCGGTGACTACCTGCGGATCTACGAGCTTGACTCGGGCGGCGCGGAGCCGTGGGCCTACGGCATGACCGGGCTGGTGCAGAGCACCGGCGAATGGTGGCTCCAGCGGCGTTCGATGAGCCGCGCGCACGTGGTCGAGTACGTCACCCAGATGATCTGGGCAGCGATCTCGGGGCTGCTGTGCGCGGCGGGCATCGCGGTGGACCCGGACAAGCCGTTCCCGGAGGTGCGGCCGGCGTTGCACGCCCTGGCCGGCCGGGACGAACGGCTGGCCCGGGGGTGATCCGCACCACCCGCTCGGCCGGGCGGCGAACCCAGGAAAGACGGCAGTACCAGCGAGACGGCAGCACCAGCGAGACGGCAGCACCGGCAACGGCGCGATCAGCAAGGAGGCCAGATGGCCGGGCTCGGCGACGCAGACGGCTACGAGGGAACCGCGGTGGTGGAGGTGGGCGGGTCGCGGTTCGACGTCCAGGTGCGATTGCGGGGCCACTTCCAGCCCATCGATGGCCGCTATCACTGGTACGGGCGTATTTCCGCGCATGAAGGGCTGGATGGCGCGCTCGCGTCCGGCAAGGCGAGCGGGGTGCTGACGACGCCGGAAGGTTCGGCGCCGTGTGAGCTGTCGGAGCCCGATCCGTCGCGGCGGTACCGCGTCACCGGCATCTCCACGCCGCCCTTCCGCACCGCGGCTGCTGACCCCGACGCCAGCCAAGGGGCGGTTCCGGGCGGCACGGCATCGCTGCCCGGGCGCGTGCGCGTGGCCATCATCGGCGCCGGCCTTGGCGGGATCGGCGCGGGCATCCGGCTGCGCGGGGCCGGCGTGACCGACTTCGTCATTCTGGAACGCGCCGCCTCGGTCGGCGGCACCTGGCGCGACAACACCTATCCCGGGTGTGCCTGCGACATCCCGTCACACCTGTACTCGTTCTCGTTCGCGCCCAACCCGGATTGGTCCCACAGCTTTTCCCGGCAGCCGGAGATCTGGCGCTACATGGAGGACGTCACCGACCGGTACGGCCTGCGCCGCCACCTGGTGTTCGGCACAGAACTGATCCGGGCGGACTGGGAGCCCGGGCCTGCCCGCTGGCGCTTGCGGACGAACCGCGGCGAGATCAGCGCCGACGTGGTCATCTCTGCGTCGGGGCCGCTGTCCGAACCGTCCCTGCCCGACGTTCCCGGGATAGCCGACTTCTCCGGCGAGGTCTTTCATTCCGCCCGGTGGAACCACGATTTCGACCTGGCCGGGAAGCGGGTCGCCGTGGTGGGGACCGGGGCCTCCTCGATCCAGATCGTGCCCGAGATCCAGCCGGTGGTGCAGCGCCTGGTGCTGTTCCAGCGCACGCCCGCCTGGATTGTGCCGCGCCGGGACCGCGCGATCACCGAGTTCGAGAAGCTGCTGTACCGCCAGGCCCCGGCGGTCCAGCGGCTGGCCCGCCTGGGCATCTACGTGTCCCGTGAGGCCATGGTGGGCGGTTTCACCAGGCGCCCGGCGATCCTGAGGGCCGCCCAGCGGATGGCGCTGCGGAACCTGGCCAGGTCGATCCCCGACCCTGACCTGCGGGCCAAGCTGACCCCCGACTACGTGATGGGCTGCAAGCGGATCCTGATCTCCAGCGACTTCTATCCCGCGCTGCGCGAGCCCAACGTGCAGGTGGTCGCCTCCGGGCTGGCCAAGGTCGACGGGAACACGCTAACCGCGAAGGACGGCACCTCCTGCGAGGCAGACGCGATCATCCTGGCCACCGGGTTCCACGCAGTGGACGCGCCCATCGCCGAGCGCATCTACCGGGCGGATGGGATGAGCCTGGCCCAGTCCTGGGCCGGGGACATGCGCGCGCTGCGTGGCACCACGATCACGGGCTTCCCGAACCTGTGCCTGGTCATCGGGCCGAACACCGGCCTCGGCCACAACTCGATGATCTACATGATCGAATCCCAGCTCAACTACATCCTCGATTACCTCGGCACCCTGGACCGGACCGGTGCCGCCGCCCTGGACACCCGGCCCGGCGCGCAGCGGCGCTGGTGCGACGACATCGAGCGGCGGATGGCGTCGACGGTCTGGACCACCGGCGGCTGCGTGAGCTGGTACCTCAATGCCGCCGGGCGCAACCCGACGCTGTGGCCGGGGTCCACGATCCGGTTCCGGCGGGCCACCCGCCACGTCGACCCGGCCGAGTACGAACTGATCACCCAGCGGGCCGCGCGCGGCTGAACCTGTCCGCGCCCGGCGCCCTGCCAGGATGGGCGGGTGACCCTCAAACACCAGACGTCGAGCGTCTTCGTATTCGGGCGGCTGCCCGGCGGCTGGCGGATCGGGCTGATCAGGCATCCGCGGTTTCGCCGCATGATGATTCCCGGCGGCCACGTCGAACCGGAGGAATCCGCGGCCGAGGCCGCGGTTCGGGAGGTGACGGAGGAGACCGGCCTAGCCGTCACGCTGGTGCGCCCGCCAGCGGCGCCGGTGCCGCCCGGCTACCGGGCCCGGCGGGTCGCCCCGCCCTGGTGGATCGCCGAGTACCAGGTCCCGGCCGACAACCACCTCGACGTGGCGCACGTCCACATCGATCACCTGTATGTCGCCCTGGCCGACGGCACGCCGGCGCCCGGCGCGGCGCCGGGTCCCGGCGCCGCGGAGCACCCGTTCGGCTGGTACGCCGGCGCAGACCTGGCCGGACTGCACATGTTCGACGACGCCAGGGTGCTGGCGCTGGCGATGCTGGCCGGCCTGGCGAACCGCGCGGGCACCGTCGGCGCCGCCGAGGCGCTGGTCGCGGGGCTCAGCCAGGCCTGACGATGCGGGGCTGCTCCGGGGCTCCGGCTCATTTGCCGCGACGGGGCATGTATCTGCGGACGCGCTCCGTAGCTCCTTCTTAATGACGGAGTGACATCCCTGCGGGACGTTCTGTGAGGGGGCAAGGAGTGCGGTCATGGGCCCGCAGCCGATGGGCAAGGTGCCCGGTCTGAGGAGGCTGGCCGGAAGGGTTGCCTCTCGCTCGACCGTGCACTGGTCCTCGCTGTGGACGTTCCTAGAATGCCGCCTCCGCCGCCGTGGTGGGTGGCTCCACCGCAGATCTGCGTTCTCGGTCCACGTCAGAAACCGGCTCGGTGCGATCGGGCCCTCGTTCGGGGAATCAGCGGGGGGTTAATTAGACCAGGAGACACGCCTTCGCCATCTGCTCAGAGCTGCGAGTCCTGTAGGTACCGAAGGGGGACCGCAATGACCACTGACAACGACCACAAAGCCGGAATGACATCGGAGGAGCTTCTGGCCCGAGTACGATCAAAGCGCGCCGAAGTAAACAGGTACGTAGAAGTCAATTGCCGGCGGCGGCGTTTCCTCGTGAACCTCGTAGTAATTTGCGGCGCTTTCGCAGCGCTTCTTACTGCTCCTGCCGCAATTGGCGGGAAGCCTTTCACGGACTGGCTGCAGCAACTATTCAATTCCGCTACCCCCTCATGGCAATTCCTGTGCTTGTTCGCGAGCTTGAGCTCGCTGGCCACCGTCGCCGCGATTCAGATACAGAAATCGAACAACTATGAGGAACACATCGTCCGGGCGCAAGGAGTGCGAGCCGCACTAGAGGTCCTTGAGGTCTCCATCACGTCAGGAAACCTCAGCGCCCGCAAGGCGACGGGCCAATTCCTGAAATGTCTTGAAGACTGCTCGTTCATGGAACCAATCCATTGACGAGCCTCAAGCGCGCGACGGTCGTTGCCTACGGCGCCAGCCACGCCAATGTGATACGGCCCCGGTGCCGGTGGCTACGGGGTTCTGTTGGCGTCGATCTGGTCGAAGTCGCCGTAGCCGTTGTTGCTGCCGCCGCCGCCGGACCACTGCCACATCAGCGCGTATTTGGAGCTGCTGGTCTGCCCACCGAAGAACCTGGCGCAGGTTGAGGTGCCCGACAGGCACCACCCGGACGGGCGGTGGGCCAGGCTGCTGGTGAACGACTCGTAGGTCCACTCGTAGGTGTTGGGCAGCAAGGCGTCGGCGCCGGTGCCGAAGATCTGGGCCCAGATGTCGGGCGCGGAGTACACCCCGGCCTTGTAGGCCGAGTGGCCGGTCAGGTAGGCGGCGAACCCGTTGAGGACGGCGCGGTCTACCGAGGTGGGAATGCCGCGGGCCCTGACGATGCCGCTGCACGGGGAGGTGTAGACGGTGTTCCAGCCGTTGTCGGGGGCCGGGGTATAGCTGGGGGCGTTACCCGGGATCTCGATGTCGGCGAACGCCACCGGGTATTTCACGTGCACGTGCGAGATGTCCAGCAGGGTGCGGGCCGCCTGCTGCTCGCCCCAGGCGTAGGCCTCGCCGGTGGTGCCGTTGTAGTGCGGGTCGACGCCGGGGCCGCCCATGAAGTAGTACACGCCGGTGCCGATGCCTTTGTGGTGCCAAGTGTAGTTGTTGTTGGCCTGGGTGCTGTTGGTGGCGGACCACACAACGATCTTGTGGCACCCGGTGAGGTTGGCCCAGTTGCCGGTCATCCCGATGTACCCGCCGTAGGAACCGCCGATCACCGGCTCCTGATAGGGGGCCGGCCCCGGGATATTGATTTGGCTGCTGTCGGTCCCGTACCAAAACCCCGCCGGGGTGTCGTGCCCAGAAACAGCAGCCTGCACCACCCCGGCGTGGGCGGACGCGGCGCGGGGGGACGCGGCGTGGGCGGACGCGGCGTGGGCGGACGCGGCGTGGGCCGAAGCGGCGTGGGCGGTGACGGCCAGCACGGTGGCCGCCGCCACGATGGTGGCAAGGACAATCGGGCGCGGCCGTGTCCGGTGCACGACCCTCTGAAGACCCATTGAGGTTTCCTTTCCGCCCCGGTTCTCATAGCTGGCGAGCCCGGGCGCTCAGCAACCGGGCAAGCCTCAATCAGCTCCAGTATCCTCACTCAGCGGCGCAAGCAGCCAAAACCGATGTCGGCTGGTCCCATAGCCCTGAGCGATACACCTCGGCCAGGGAACTCGTCAGCTACCGCGGCGGCCTCAAGAGTTTCAGGCTCGATGACAAGGAAACCTGCCAGTGTCTCAGTGAGTCCCAACGGGCCGGGTATGTTTCAGCTGGCCTTGTCAACTTGACCTGGGATCCGGCCCCGCCTGGTCGCCCGCCCAGAGCGCGAGCACCGAACCTATGGTGTCCGCCTCCGCCGCGGGCTTGTCCGGCCGGTACCGCAGCACCCGGGCAAAACGCAGCGCCACCCCGCCCGGGTAGCGCGGGCTGGCCTGGACACCGTCGAAAGCGATCTCCACCACCAGTTCCGGCCGCACCCGCACCACGCCGTAGGCGTCCTTGCGGTCGTCGGCCGGGCCCGGCCCCGGCGGATCGGCCAGCTCCAGCAGCCGGTTCGTCTGCCAGGTGAGCATCTCGTCGGTGAGCCCCTTGAACGTCTTGCCCAGCATGACCAGGCCGCCGGTATCCGGATCCCGCGCGCCGAGATGGAGGTTGGACAGCCACCCGCGGCGTCGGCCGTGCCCCCACTCGGCCGCGAGCACCACCAGGTCGAGCGTGTGCCGGGGCTTCACCTTGATCCACTCGCTGCCCCGCCGTCCGGCGGCGTACTTGCTGTCCGGGGCCTTGACCACCACGCCCTCGTGCCCACGCCCCACTGCGTCGGCGAAGAACTCGCTGGCGGCGTCCACGTCCGCGGTAACCAGGCGCGGGACCAGCAGCTGCGCGGGCATCACCGCCGCCAGCCTGGCGTGCCTGACGTGAGCGGGCTCGTCGATCAGGTCGGTCCCGTCCACGTGCAGCAGGTCGAAGAAGAACGCGGTCAGCGGGGTGTCCGCGCGCTGCCGCGCGACGTCCATGTGGCTGCCGGTGCGGCTCGCGGTGACCTGGAACGGGCGCGGGCGGCCGTCCGTGGCCAGCGCCACGGCCTCGCCGTCGAACACTGCGTCCCGCACGTCCAGCGCGAGCACCGCCTCGGTGATCTCGGGAACCCTGATCGTGATGTCGTCGAGGGTCCTGGTGAACACGGCGACCTCGGCGCCGATCCGGTGGACCTGGATCCGGATGCCGTCGATCTTCCACTCCACGATCGCGGGCGAAAAGCGGGCGAAAGCGTCGGCGACGGTGGCCGCGGACGACGCCAGCATCGGTCGCAGCGGCCGGCCCACTTTCAGGCCGAACGCCCGCAGGGCGGCCCGTGCGGCTGCCGAGTCGGGCTCTGGCGCCGGGGCCGGCCAGGCCGCGGTCAGCGCCGCCTGCGCGACCAGGGGCAGCGACCCGGCAAGCAGGTGGGCGCGGCGGACCTCCACGGCCGGCACGCCGGCCGCACGGGCCACCGCCTCGGTCATGACCCCTTCCAGTGCTCCCTGGTGCAGTTCACCGCCGAGCAGCCGGACAAGGAACTCGCGCTCGGTCTCGGTGGCCCGGGCGAACAAGCCCGCCAGCAGGCGCCTGCGCTCCGCCTGCGCGCCCGCCCCGCCGACCTGGCCGACCGCCTCGAACACCACGTCGGTCTCCGCCACGGTGAGCGGTGCCCCGCCGGCCACGGTGCGCGGTGCTGCGTCCGCCACGGTGCGCGGTGCCGCGTCCGCCACGGCCCCGGGGTCCTGCGCCGGGGCCACCCGCGCCCACGGGCCGGTCAGCGGCTGGCCGGAGGGCTCCAGCCGGAGCAGTTCGCCCAGCGACGCGTACCCCACGCCGATCTGGCGCTGCAGCAGTTCACCGGATAGAAAGGCGACCACGGCCGGGATCTCGCCGGGGCCGGCCTGGCGCAGCAGCCCGGCGATCTCGGTGATCTTCGCGGTCCGCGCGGAGGTGGCCGCGACCGCCTCAGACGTCTGGACCAGCTCGCGCAGCAGCACAACCGCATTGTGCCCTAGCGCACGGACATGGCTCGACGCCGCCGGTCCCCGTGCCTCCCCCCGCTCGTACGCCCACGCCCCCGGGCGGGCGGCCCGCCGTTATGGTTCCGGCGTGCGGGTATGCTCGGCCAGACCAACAGAAGACGCCCTCACGGAAGGTCTGCCCCTGGCAGGTCCCCGGCCGTGCCAGGATTCAGCCATGACCACTACGCTCACCGCAACCTTGCGGACCAATCAGGGCGACATAGTCCTGCGGCTCTTTCCCGACCATGCTCCGAAGACGGTCAGCAACTTCGTCGAACTGGCGCAAGGGTCCCGCGAATGGACCGACCCGCGGACCGGGCGCCCCTCCAAGGACAAGCTCTACGACGGGACGATCTTCCACCGGGTGATTCCCGATTTCATGATCCAGGGCGGGGACCCGCTCGGCACCGGCACCGGCGGCCCCGGCTACAAGTTCGCTGACGAGTTCCACCCCGACCTGGCCTTCAACCGCCCGTACCTGCTGGCGATGGCGAACGCCGGGCCGGGGACCAACGGCTCGCAGTTCTTCATCACCACCGTGCCCACGCCGTGGCTGACCGCCAAGCACACGATCTTCGGGGAGGTCGTGCAGGGCAGCGACATCGTGGACCGGATCAGTCGGGTCTCGACCGACTCCCGGGACCGTCCCGCAGACGACGTGGTGATCGAGTCGGTGGAGATCACCAGCACCGACGACAGCCAGGGACCCACGGAATAGCCCATGGCCACCCAGGAAGCTCCCGATGCCGAGAGCGGCTCGGGTGTGCCCACCTGTTTCCGGCACCCCGGGCGGGAGACCTACCTGTCCTGCACCAGATGCGGCCGGCCGGCCTGCCCGGAATGCCTGAGGTCGGCGCCGGTCGGCCAGCAGTGCGTGGAATGCGTCAAGGCCGGCGGCCAGACCGTCCGCAGGCCCACCACGGTCTTCGGCGGCCGCGTGATGACGGGCGCGCCCGTTACCTGGACCCTGGTCGCCCTCAACGTGGTGCTGTACCTGGTCGAGTGGGTCTACCCGAAGATCGTGGACTACCTGGCGCTGGTCGGCAGCGCCTATGACCCCAAGGTCCACGCGGTCATCGGGGTGGCCCACGACCAGGAGTACCGGCTGCTCACCTCGGCGTTCCTGCACGAGCAGGGCCTCGGCGGGTTCGGCCCGCTGCACATCATCTTCAACATGTGGGCGCTGATACTGGTCGGCCCCGCGCTGGAACGCCTGCTGGGGCGGTTGCGGTTCCTCTCGGTATACCTGTTCAGCGCGCTCGGCGGGTCGGTGCTGTTCTACCTGCTTGCCCCGGTCTACGAACTGGGGCTGGGGGCATCCGGTGCCGTCTTCGGGCTGTTCGGCGCCTGGTTCGTGGTGTCCCGGCGGCTGCGCGTGGACTCCAGGTCGATCGTGTTCCTGATCGTGCTCAACCTCGGGATCAGCTTCGCGGTCGCCGGCATCGCCTGGCAGGCCCACGTGGGCGGGCTGCTCACCGGCGGGCTGCTCACCGCGGCCTACGCCTATGCGCCGCGCAACCGGCGGGCCTTCGTGCAGATCTCGGCGACCGTCGCGGTGGCGGCGGTCCTGATCGCTGCGGTGCTCACCCGCAACCACCAGCTCTTGACCTAGCGCCGCTACCGCTCACGACACGCGCCCCGCCGCGCGCCGGGTGTCAAAACGTGAAGCACTCCATGAGGTTGCCGATCTCGGGGAGGCCGTCCCGCGGTGGGGCGGGCGGCCCGGTCGGGTGGCCGCCGGAGGCTTCGTTGTTGGGACCGCCGGGCGTGGACTCGTCGAACCGGTGGTTGATCGAGGCTAGGGTCGGCAGGCCGAAGACCGCCTCAATGAACTTCAGGGTTGACGTGTGCTCGTAGACCGTGGTCTCCACATGAGACTTCTTCGCGTACGGCGATATGACCCAGGTCGGGACCCGGATGCCCGCACCGTAGGCGTCGAACACCGGTGGCGCTACATGGTCGAAGTAACCGCCGTGCTCGTCGTAGGTCAGGATGTAGGCCGCGCTTTGCCATGCCGATGATTCCTGCAATGCCGTGATGAGTTTCTGCTGGATTCCCATCCCGACTGACACGTCGGCAGGCGGGTGCTCATCCCATCCTCTGGCGAAGCTGGGGACGATGAACGAAACCTGTGGCAGCGTGCCGCGCCTCAGGTCGTTTAGGTAGTCGCCCCTGCTGCCCCGCGTGCGGTTGTCGTGTGCCCACCGCTTCCAGAAGACGAACACGTTGTCGGTATTGCCGAAAGGCACGCTGTCCCAGCTGACGTTATAGACCTTCCAGGTCACACCCGCCGTTTCCAGCAGGTCGAGGATGATCGGGTAGTCGAGGACGCCATACCCCCACACCCCGTTGGTTGTGATGCCTCCCGAGGTTCCGGCGGCCAGGTAGAACCGGTTCGGCCAGGTGGGGCCGAGGACGGAGCAGAAGTAGTTGCCGCACAGCGTGAAGTCATCGAACAGGCTATAGTAATAGGGGAGCTCGGCCGCCGTGTAATAGCCCATGCAGTTAATGCCGTCGGTGGTGTAGAAGCCGTCCATCTTGCCTGCGTTCCATTCCGCGTGGACAGCACTCCAGGAATGGCCGATATCCGGGGTCGAGAGGGAAGTGAATTCGAACGGCTTCACCACCCCGCCGGTCCCGTCGGGCTGCGAGTAGCCAGGCGGGACGCCGCTCGAGCCGGCGAACGGGGCAAAGCCGTAGTAGTGGTCGAACGAGCGGTTCTCCTGGCAGTCGATGATCACGTGTTGGATCGGCGTTGCCCGTGCCTGCCTGCCTATTGAGGCTCGGGAGGCCACCGTCCGGGTGCTGGCCAGGGCGGGTGCGGCCGCCCCGGCCAGGCCGGCCGCCCCGGTCACCCCCACCGCGCCGAGCGCGCCGATTCCCCTCAGGAAGTCGCGGCGGCCAACCCCCCGCGAGGGCGCCGGTTCGGTTCCGTGCCCACCTTGTTGCCCAGTGCCTGGCCGATCGTGACCGGTCATGTGATTCTCCCAACGGCCCACTCGGAATGCGCCGCCGCGTCACGCGACGCGCAGCGGGTTGATGCGGCGAAACGCTAGAGACCGTGGGTGAACGTCGTTCGACGGTCACGAGATGGTGCGAGGAAGTCTTGGTGATAACCCTCGCCACAGCCGCCCCGGCGGCCTAGGCCATGTCGAGTTCCCGCGTCATGAAGACGTTGTCGTTCCTTGGCCGGCAGCCGGCGAAGGGGCCGCGCGAGACGAAGCCTGCCCTCTGGTACAGCGCCTGGGCCGGGGCGAACGCCGCCGTGGTCCCGGTCCACCTGTCAGGCCATCGGTCCCGGGTCGTCACCCGCACGAGCCCCGGGGCAGCCGCTACCTTCCCGCGCTATGGCCTCGGCCAAGGATCGCCTGGGCGAGTTCGGTGAGGGCGGCGGTGATCTCCATGACCGAGCGGCCCCGCTGGCGCTGATATTGGTACAGCTCGGGGGCGAGCGGGGCCAGGAGCACCTCGGCGAGGGCGTCCAGCCGGCCGGGGTCCCCGGCAAGGCCGCCCCCCTCGCCCCCGCCGGCCAGCAGCGCCCGGACATGGGCGCGCCAGAAGCCGTAGGCGCCGGTAGCGAACCGGCGGCGGCCCGTCTCGGCGCCCAGGGCCAGGTGCACGTGGCGCTCCAGCAGGTCCACCATGGCGGCGTAGAACGCGGCCAGCCGCTCGGCCGGCGGGGCGCCCGGGCCCAGCGGGGGCGGTCCTCGCAGCAGCCGCTCCTGAAGCGCCCGCTCATGGGTGTTGAGCAGGGCCACGGCGATGGACGCCCGGTC
>Ga0126381_100008740_pt1 | contig 11327 bp, 11 predicted proteins | sample PanSoiMetPlot_28_FD_96465 | JGI IMG/M metagenome (GOLD analysis project Ga0126381, IMG submission 96465) | Tropical forest soil microbial communities from Panama - MetaG Plot_28 | ecosystem: Environmental > Terrestrial > Soil > Tropical forest > Bulk soil | place: Panama | collected 2016-02-17 | reverse complement strand
TGAGAACGAAATCGGGCATCACGAAGCTTTACTTCACTGAGTTGCCTAAAGACGTTCAGGAACGGTTTCATTACGGTTCTGCGACGCCAATTGGAAAGGCAGTCCCGCAACGCATCGACAAGGCCGAAAGCGCCCAGCACGCCACCCCGGATTTTGCGCAACAACTTGAAATAACGCTCGACGAGCATGTCAATAGGTTTTCGGAACGAGTCCAAAAACAGCTCGAAGAGCGTGAATCGATATTAAAGGGGAAACACACGCCCGGCCCGGCAGAGTTGAGCGCGATGCGTGAGATTCATTTCCACGAAGCTTTTTTGGCCGGGACTGCTATCATTGCCATCGTGCTGTTCGCTATCGTTTGGCGTCGCTTTAAATAACAAGCAATGACGCGAACCGACGTTTGATTGCCGATGTCATTCCCGGCCCGGAGATTCAATCACAACGGGCCGGGAATGTGTAGCGGTTAAGCGCAGGCCGTGTAATTGATGCGTGAACGGCTCAAGAGAGTGGAGCCGCCATACTCCCGGCGGTGACGGGACGTTCAGTTTGGTGATTTATCGCAAGGGGCAGCCGCCCGAGTACCATTTGGAATTGAAGGAAGAGCAATTGCAGCAGTTCATTTGAGTTGCCTTAAAAGCCGATGTCGGGCGAAGGCCGACAGGAAAATCTTGACCGCTTTAAGCGGTTTTTCCTACGCTGAAAGGCGCTATGAAAAAATTCCCAGTAATGCTGTTCCTCGCTGCGACACTGGCGGTTTTAATCACGCCAGCTAAGGGTGCGGTAACTGAAAATTTTAGCGTCCCGATTAGTTTAAGTGCTTTCATCCCGTGCCTTAACGGCGGTACGGGTGAGGTTGTGGACTTTAGCGGCATGACTCACACGTTGATCACCTTCACAATCAACGGCAACAGCGTCAGTGGGGTGGACCACACGAACTTCCAGGGCGTCACCGCTATTGGCGAAACCACTGGCATAACGTATCAGGGGACTGGCGCTGGAGCGTCCGGCTTTAAGATGTCTTTTGTAAATGGGCAGGCGACCAACACGACTACCGTGACTGAACACCTTAACGCTCCGGGTTTCGGCACCATCTTTACGTTTACCGTGAGGGTACACATGACCATTAACGCGAATGGCGATGTTACCGTGACCTTCAGTGATATTGACCTCGAGTGTCGGTAAGCGGATTCTCCGGGGGGACAATCTGCGCTGGGCTGTTCGGTCATTAGCCGACTGCTCCAGCATCCGATACTGAATCTGATACTCGCAGTGTAAATTGGGTCGAAGGGCGTTTTGTTTTTACCAATGAAAGAGGCATGTGAGGACTATGTCAGAACCGCCCTTTTGAAGTTAACAGCCGACCGCTCTACCACTGAGCTACGCTGGATCACATCACCCGTCGACTGACGGGCGTACAGTTCGCTTACAGACTAAAAAGCGACAAGTTGATTCCGAAGCGATTGAACAAATTGGTTGCGGGGGCTGGATTTGAACCAGCGACCTTCAGGTTATGAGCCTGACGAGCTACCAGGCTGCTCCACCCCGCGTGTTAAGAGTAATTTCATGACCAGGCCCACGCAAATCGAAAAATCTGCTTAGACCGGCCGAATCGCGTTTGTGTTCGCCGCCATTACGACTTGGTTGATGCGTGACGGGAGGATCTTCTCGCAAGAAGGAAGCCAGCGAAATTCTCGTCGGGACTGCGAGCTGGTCTGATCCTGGATTTGTAGAGCGTTGGTATCCCAGGGGAATGCGTGCTGGGGAACGGCTCGGTTGGTACGCGCAACATTTTGAGATGGTCGAAGTCAATTCGACGTTTTATGCCGTGCCGGACTTGCGTTTGGTGGAGCGCTGGTCTGCCACCACACCCCGGGGATTTACCTTCGACGTCAAACTGCATCAGCTCTTTTCGTTTCATTCGACAGCGGTGAAATTGCTGCCGCAGGATTTGCAACAACGCGCAGAGATAGATGAGAAGGGAAAAGTAAAGCTTACGCCGGCCTTGGAAGAAGCGATGCTCGGTGTTTTTTTGCGCTCCGTATCGTTCCTACGTTCAGCTGGCAAGCTCGGCGCCCTCCTTTTGCAACTTTCACCTGCATTTTCACCGCGGGTTCATCACCTAGAAGAACTCGAACATTTGATTGGTATGCTGCACGACTATCGCTTGGCAATCGAATTTCGAAATCGCAACTGGGTGATTGGCGATCAACTCAGGACAACGATGGATTTTTTGAAGCGGCACAGAGTGGTGTTTGTCAATGTCGACGGTCCAGCGGCGGAACACTTCACAATCATCCCTTCGGGTCTGAATGAAATTACAAATCCGCAGCTGACTTACTTGAGATTGCACGGCCGCAATGCCAGAGCGTACATCACCGGAAAAACAGTCGCTGCGCGTTTCAATTATGAGTATCGCGACGATGAGATCGCAGAAGTGGCGAACCGCAGCAACCAGCTGGCGCGCGGCGCAGACCAAGTGCATATCGTGTTTAATAACAACGCGCTGGATTACGCGCCACGGGCGGCTGCGCGGTTGCGCACCGCACTTGGACAGCTCGTTCCCCCACAGCCGCAGACAGCAGAGTTATTTTAGTTTAGAATCGAACGTGGAGGAGTCACGCCAAGCCCCCAAAAGTCTCGGGGCTCATGACTCTCGATTACCGAGACCGCTGGCGCGGCTAAAACACTGGATGGTCTTGCATCACATGACGCTGATGACAATCGCAGACACGCCGCATTCCATCGCGCTGGGTTCGGCAATCGGAATCTTTTTTGGCTTCACACCGCTGTATCCACTGAAAACACTATTGTCGATAGCGGTAGCGTGGATTTCTCGCTGCAACAAAATTGCAGCAGCCATCGCTGTGACGCTGCATGACGTGGTGATTTGGGCGATGCCCGCCATATACGTAGCCGAATACCATTTGGGTTGCTGGAGCCTAAATCGCACCGCGGCACACCGCGTACACTTTCGGCAATTTGGGTTGCGCGATTACATAAATTGGCATGTGTTTTCGCGTGTCGTTTGGCCCACCTTTTGGCCGGCCTTTGTTGGTTCGCTGTTTCTTGCCATTCCCTCGGCGATAATTGTCTATTTTCTAATGCGAATGCTACTGAGTCGCGCGCAATCGCCGCAACAGGCGAGCTAATCCGCAGTAGTCAGTAGGATGACGTTTGTCGTCTGATTCTTGCCAATTCAGTTCAGGTGATTAAGCTGCTGCGATTTAATTTCCTTATGCACTTTTCGCCTCGATTTCTCAGCTTTTTGTTCGCGTGTGTTGCGAATGCCGTGATTATTCACCCAGTTGTTGCTGCACAAGCCTATATTATTGCCGATGCGCAGACCGGCTACATTTTGGCAGAGCAGCAACCGAGGAAGAAACTCCAGGTTGGCAGTCTCACGAAAATCGCGACCGCGAGCGTCGTACTCGATTGGGCGGAACGAAAATCGAGCGAGCTCAATGAGGTAGTTATAATTCCGCAAGAAGCGTTTGCAGGGACTCTGGAAAACCACATTGGTTTTCAGCCGGGCGATACAATCACATTGCGCGATCTTCTTTACGCGGCGCTTATCCAATCGGACTACATTGCAGCATATACGTTGGCGCAGCATGTCGGTTCACAGTTGGGATCATTCTTGTCCCCTGACGTCGCCTCAAAACTGACGGCGGCTGATGCGTTCGTTACCCAAATGAACGCGCTAGCGACGCAATTGAAGATGGAGCGCACGCGCTTTGTGAACCCACACGGGATCGATTACAACGTGAAACCCCTGCCATTTTCGACAGCCGAAGACATGGCACGGCTTACGCGATACGCTTTAAACAAAGCGAGTTTCCGTTTTTATGTATCGCAAAAAGAAAGGCAAATCTCGTTCGGTCGAACTGGGCGTAAGTTGAACTATGTGCTCCGCAATACGAACGAACTCTTGGGAAAGATGGGCATTGATGGAGTAAAAACTGGACGCACTGGTAGAGCAGGCGACTGCTTGATTCTCTCTTCGAATCGCGAGCCGGAGGTCGTGACACAAGGGAAAGTAGTCACCGTGTATCCGCGTCGTTTAATCGTTGTGTTGCTTGGCAGTACGGATCGATTTGGCGAGGGCGCCGGCCTCGTGCAGCGCGGATGGCAGCTTTACGAACAATGGGCTGCCAGCGGCCGGGCCGCCGATCCTAAGAAAGTGCTCTGAGCCTTTAATTACAAAATGAAGCCACGCATCGGTGTTTTGACCAGCGGCGGCGACTGTCCCGGGCTAAACGCAGTCTTGCGTGGCGTGGTCCTCGCAGCGGAGAAACTGGGGTGGGAGGTGGTCGGTTTTGGCGACGGATTCGAAGGACTTCTTCCACCGGGCGATCACGTCATTCTCGATCGCACGAGCATAAACGGAATCATGGCTTTAGGAGGCACCATCATAGGCACCACAAATCGCGGTCATTTCGTGGCGAAAGTGGGCGCCGGCCAACGCACCGTTGTGCCTGCAAACATTATCGCGGACGCCAAAAAAATCTTAGAAGAGCTTCGCGTCACGGCGTTGATCATCATCGGTGGAGACGGTTCGATGGTGACCGCCCAGCAACTTCAGGAAGCGGGGATTAATTGTATTGGTGTTCCCAAAACAATCGATAACGATCTTGAAGCCACGGCGATGACGTTCGGATTTGATTCTGCGGTAGGCGTGGTGATGGACGCCTTGGATCGGTTGCATACTACTGGAACGAGTCACAAACGCGTTATAGTCGTCGAAGTGATGGGACGCCACGCCGGATGGATCGCGTTGCACGGCGGGATCTCCGGCGGAGCCAATATCATTTTGATCCCCGAAATCCCATTCGACTACGACAAAATCGGGGCCGTCATCAAAGCTCGCGACGCGGCTGGGTATTTGGGAACGGTGGTTGTTGTGGCGGAAGGGGCGCGACCAAGGGGTGGTCAACAAGCTAAACACGACGTGGAAGGCGGCGAATTTCGGCTGGGAGGAATTGGTGAGATTGTAGCGCGCGAGATCGCCAAACGCACTGGCAAAGAAACGCGCTGTTGCGTGCTTGGACATTTGCAGCGTGGCGGTCCGCCAACCACATGGGATCGAATTCTCGCTACGCGTTTCGGAGTGAAAGCTGTGCAGTTGACGAACGAAGGCCACTTCGGATCGATGGTCAGCTACCAAAACTATCAGGTACGCCACGTGCCGATAGCTGAGGCAGTCAACCGGCTTCGCCTCGTTCCGCCTAATGGCGAAATGGTCCAGACCGCGCGTGACGTGGATATCTCTTTCGGAGACTGAAGGTTATTCCCTGGGGAGCGCAGCGGAGTCGAGAGAGCCACTTGGTGGCCTCTCCTGCCAGGTGCGGCATCAAGGCGAGTAGGGTAGTATGCAGTTGCTCAATGACGCAAACTACTGCCCACGCGCAAAGTACCGGCTCGGTGCTCATGATCCGCCCGGGCCGGTTTTATCCCAATCCGGAAACGGCGGCAGATAATGTGTTCCAACGTAATGTTGATCGCGGCTCAGATGCGTTGACGCTAATGGCGAGAAAGGAATTCGATGCAGCCGTGGAGAACCTGCGCGCTGTCGGGGTAAACGTGCACGTCTTTGAGGATACAGCCCAGCCGGAAAAACCAGACGCGGTTTTTCCCAACAACTGGATCTCGACGCACGATGATGGGCGCATCGCCCTTTTCCCGATGTATTCAGCCGTGCGGCGACGGGAGCGCCGGCAGGACGTTGTTGAGGAACTACGCAAGCACTATCGGGTCACCGAGGTGATCGATTATTCGGCTTTCGAGGATGAAGGTTGCTGGTTGGAAGGCACAGGCAGCCTTGTGCTCGATCACCTGAACAAAATTGCGTACGTCTCGCTCTCGCAACGCTCCAATCCGAAGGTGATCCAACGGTTTGCCGATGATTTCAGCTACGAACCGGTGACTTTCACCAGCATCGGCTCCAATGGCCAGCCCATCTATCACACCAACGTGATGATGTGCGTCGGAACGGAATTCGCGATGGTCGGTCTGGAGATGATTCGAAACAAAGCCAAGCGGCAACAGGTGCGAGCGCGCTTGGAGAAGACTGGAAAGTACATCGCTGAGTTATCGCCTTGTCAGATCGCAAACTTCGCCGGCAACGCCGTTGAACTGCACAATGAGGGTGGAGAGAAGCTGCTGGTGCTTTCCAGGCGCGCCGCTCGAACATTGACTGAGCAACAACGCCAAACCTTGACCCGCTACGCGCGACTCGTGCCGCTCGGACTGCCTACGATTGAGCTTGGCGGCGGGAGTGCGCGCTGCATGATCGGGACGATTCACCTGCCGCGGTTGTAGCGGCGCAGTGTGAATGCACTCGAACGATCACGTTGCCAGTCGCGTCGTAAACGCGGATCACCTGACGTTGCCAAAAAAGCTACGAGAAGATGCCGCAAAACCTAAACATTTAATATTCGGGAACGCAGGTATTCAATGTCAAATGTTTAGACGACGCGACTCCACGTATTGTCCTCAAAAAAGAGCCGCGGGCTGGATGTTCAACCCGCGGCTCGATGTAGCATGTAGCTTTAGGCGTTAAGCCAAGCCAAGCGATGAAAGCGTCGGCTCGTCGACTGTTGATGTAACCGCCAGGCCGTTGTCAGCTTGGAAAGCTGCAATTCCCTCCCGAGTCATCGGTCCAAGAACACCGTCGATCGGTCCGTTGTAATAACCCTCGCGCTGGAGCTGTGCTTGCACCTCCGAAACTATCTGGTCTGGCCCCAAATCACTGTATCCGTAGATCGGCCCGTCGTATGGATAATAAGCATACGGATCGTAGCCCCATGCCGGATACCAGTAACCGGCATTCCAATACCACCAGCCGTCACTTACAAAGATCATCCGGCTGTAATGGCTCCTCCACCAATCGCGGTCGTGCCATGTTCGGTGATAATCATGAAACGCGGCGTATTGACGGCCGCTGAACTGTGCGCTTCGCCAGTTATTGGTCACTATCGCGTTCGCTCTACCTCTAACCGTGACGTTTCGGTTCGTGCCGAAGTTTCGTTCTCGGTTCAACGCGACGTTACTTGGAACACGAGTTTGAGAAGGCGCGCGGAAGTTTTGCTCACGTTGCGCCTGAGAGCGAGTGTTCCTCGTGGCGTTGTAACGTGCGGTCGCCTTTGCATTCGCACTCGTGCGCGGTGTGGTCACGTACGCGCGCTGCGCACGTTGCGCCTGAGAGCGAGTGTTCCTCGTGGTGTTGTAAGGTGCGGTCGCCTTTGCATTCGCACTCGCGCGCGGTGTCCGCACGTAACTCCGCTGTCGAGACGGCGAGGTCGAAATATAACGCTGGCTTCTAACAGGTTGGGTGTTGGTGACCGCCCGGCGGCTGTTGGTGGGCGTCGCTCTTTCGGGCTTCGACGTTGTCTGACTGTGACGGCGCTGCTGCCTTGCATCATTAGTATTCGTGGTCTGGCCCCATGCTGTGATCGCTAGCGCGAGGCTTCCCATGCATATTGAAAACAAGATTTTTTTCATTGATTTGTCCTAATCCTCTCTTTTTAAACGTTGGACCATGCGGCAGGGTAATTTATTCAACATCATTAAGTATTCATATTCAGCTGATTGACTGGCATATAGGAATGTCGCCCTTTCTGATGGGGACATGTTGCCCCACCCGGTCCCTATTTAGTTATTATTTCGGATTCGGACCGCAAATTGACCGCGTGCTGTGCACGATATCTAACTCCGCGGCGTCGCCAATGTCATCCACATTGCCAGTTGCTCAACGAAATGTTGAATGTTTAGATTTGCCCCTCCATCTCGGATTACGTTTGCGCAGATAGAGCAGTTACCACGGTTGAGTATGACTGACAGGATGGATGCGAACGGCCCAAAGATGCGGTAAAGCGTTGTTAGTGGCTGGGAGTGGTTCCCGTGTCGCCACTGCTCCCTGTGGTGGGCTTAGATTCGCCGGCAACACCGCCTCCACCTTTGACCTCTTTTACTGGCTGCAGGTCACGAGCGATGGCTTCCCGTACGTCCTTTTTGACTCGCCGCCAAAGGGATCGAACTACATTGACGTTCGGGATCGATGTCTTCACGCTCGAACGGCTCCCCCCAAAATTCTTTTAGACTGAGTTGACAATTTCATGCAAGCAGAAAATGCGCGAGACTGTTTCAGCGAACTGGCTTTCAAAGAAGCGGTGCGAGCCTCGAGTAAGAGATCTATGAGAGCTGTACAACTCGTACGCCTTGGTAACCCATTGGAGCAGGCTGACGTTCCACTTCCAGACATCGGGCCGGCCGACGCTTTAGTCCGTGTAACGGCCTGCGGGATCTGCCACTCAGACGCGCACTATCGCGCCGGTGTCTCTCAGATTGATTCTTTGCCTGTTACTTTGGGACACGAAGTAGCCGGCCTTGTGGAGAGTGTAGGCGAAAAAGTCACTCACGTTTCGCCCGGGGACCGCGTCTACGTGCACTATCTCGTCAGCTGCGGCTGCTGTAGTTTCTGTTCTGGGGGTGACGAACAGTTCTGCGCCAAAGCGCAAATGATCGGGAAACATTGGGACGGCGGCTATGCCGAATACATCAAGGTCCCTGGCCGAAACGTATTTGCTCTTCCGGATGAGATTTCGTTCGAGCAGGGCGCAGTCATGATGTGTTCTTCGGCTACTGCTTTGCATGCCCTGAGTAAAGCGCACCTCAAACGCGGTGACTCCGTCGCTATTTTTGGTTTCGGCGGATTGGGGTTTTCAGCCTTGCAGCTCTCAAGAGCTTTCGGTAGCCAAGAGATCTATGTCGTCGAGGTCAATCCAACCAAACTCGTCTCAATCGCGGCACTTGGAGGCGTGGCGATCGATGCTGCCGCTGGAGATCCGGTGCGCCAAATCCTAGAAGCAACCGGCGGAAGAGGCGTCGATGTCTCGCTCGAGTTGGTTGGGTCCGCGGTGACGATGGGAGAGGCAGTGCGATGTTTAGGCATTCTCGGCCGCGCTGCCATCGTTGGTCTAACCACAGAGTCGCTGGCACTCTTCCCTTATTCTGAACTTATCAATAAGGAAGCAGAACTCATCGGTGTTTCCGATCATCTGGCGGCCGAACTTCCGCTGTTAATGCAACTCGCGCGCAGCGGAAAGCTCCGTTTTCCGTCCGGGACACTGCGCTCTGTCGATCTCGACGCAATGCAGATCAATGCGGCGCTCAAGGCGGTCGACAATTCGATCGACCATATCAGAACTGTAATTGTTCCAGGGACGTAAGCAGGACCGGCGTTGCTGATGGGCACATCGCTGCGATGTCGCGGCATTCGTGTTGAGATTGTGAATCCTGGCGGGATCGGCACAGGCAAGACTGTGAGCGTCAAGCGAGATCCCGATACGGGAAAGATGACCGGCGCGAATGGGATGAGCGTACCGTGAGCGTCATCTTAACGGTATAGGTCTTTTTACTGAGACGAGGAGCGCTTAATAAAACCGTCTGTGATGAAAACGGTAGTAACCGTGGTGCCAATATCTGTGGTGATGACTCCATCCCCAAGAGCCTGGCGTCCAAGCGTAATAAGTCCCTCCACTCCAATACCCAGGGCCATGAACGTAGTAAGGACGATCGGAAACCGCGATCGTGACAGAGCCTGGATAGGCATACCCAGGGTAAGCGGCATAACCCGCTCCATACGGCCCATAACCTCCATAATACGGCCCATTGCCTCCATAATACGGTCCATTGGCCGGATAACCTCCATAGTAATCAGCGCATCCGCTAGCTCCAAAAGTCACAGCAAGCAGAAGGAGCAGGAGAGCCAGCCATTCCGGTCTCGTTTTCGTTCCAGTCTTGGCGGAGACTCTCTTCGCCTCCGGGTGATCAACAGTATTTAATTCCATACAATCAATATACGGATTAGGTAGAGCCTTCACGCGCCTTGATCAGCGGCTCACCACTTCTTGAAATCGCCAATGTACTCGTGTGTCTCAATCACATTCCCCGCCATCGTAAACGCGATCGCGGTGCCGCTGACGCACAGCTAGTTCATCTATTTCCAGTCGTCGGATTCGTTCTTGAAGACTAAACGCAGCGGCTGCGCCGCGTGAATGCGTCCATCGAGTTGTTGCTGTAATAAGCGTTCCGCCTCCTGTGGCAAATCGCTCTCCGCTGCCTTTTGTCGAGCGAGCTGAGGCAAGATCGACAATTCGCTTTGCACATCGGCGCCGGAAATGTGGTTCCACAAACCGTTTTCAAACACCAGAACGTCCATTTGGTCCTGCTCGACGCCGAGAATCCGAGCGCGTGGAAGTTGGATGAGGATTTGCGTTGGACGAATATCGATTGTCACGTGTTGCTGCAAGTCGAAGCCGGCTTTCGCAGTAAACGTTCCGCGGAACTTTACCCGCTTGGAGCTGCCTATCCAGGTATGCAGGAATTCGTGTTCCACGTCGATTTTCCGCGACACTACTGCCAGCTCGCCCACTGGCGCGCTTTGCTCTATGTAAACCCGGTTGTTGATGGTGATGCGCGGCTGCAAGTGCGCAACGTCGACGAAAGCTGTGCGCAAATCTTTGCCCAGACGCTCAAGCTCAGCGCGGCTTTGTTGCTCGGTTCGCATCGGCCAGGTTTCTATGCGCAGGAAGATGAGCACAGCAGCTGCGACGATGATGAACGCGATTAGAGTAGAGGCAGTGGGCCAGGACATTCGTCCCAATCTTGAAGTGGAATGACGATGCACAAATGACGAATGCCGAATTAATTACGAAGCACAGAGTTAACTGTGGCGGATGCTTTAGCCTCGGAGACTTCCGCTTGCTCTTGATCCGAACCGTATGCAGCCAAGGTCGCCATCAAGCCGAAAAGCGCGAATGATTGAATGACTCTCTTGTTTCCCATATTCAGGTTCAACGTCTGGCCCAGCATTCAATGCCGAACTGTCGCGGGGACTGCTTGCGAAATCTAGTCAGGCAGCGCCGAATTTTCATGTCAGGCCTCGCCTGGCAGGGTTGACTACAGCGTAGCGAATGGCAGCGCATCGGAAATCAGATCGACACTGCGTTTCTCTTTGAGGGGCAGACTTCGTAAACGTGCACGCTCATAAGCCGCTTCGATGTTGCCCCTCAAAACATAGGACTAAGGTCTAATGAGCAAAACTGTCGGTAACGCTGTCAAACCTCAAAAGGAAGGCGGTTGTGAAATTCGTTAGCCTCGGAACCAAACAGACCCATCGACCGCGCAGGTTAGCCAAACTGTCTCGCAATAGCCGTGAATCCGCGCCAACGGCCGTATCTTACGAAATCCACACCTACACCGAGCTTCGGCAACAGATTCACGACGACCTGCGGATCCAACATCCCGAATGGGTTCAACCAAATGGC
>Ga0126381_100008739_pt1 | contig 11328 bp, 9 predicted proteins | sample PanSoiMetPlot_28_FD_96465 | JGI IMG/M metagenome (GOLD analysis project Ga0126381, IMG submission 96465) | Tropical forest soil microbial communities from Panama - MetaG Plot_28 | ecosystem: Environmental > Terrestrial > Soil > Tropical forest > Bulk soil | place: Panama | collected 2016-02-17 | reverse complement strand
TTAAAAATTTCCAATTGCCGAAAGAAGTGACTCTGCAATTCCGTACCGAAGTCTTTAACGCCACGAATACTGCAAATTTCTCATCTCCTGCCAATATCCTGGGCGGCGCCAACTTCGGTCAGCTAACCCAGATGACGGCCGGATACACGCCGCGCGAAATTCAGTTCGCTCTGCGCCTCCAATTTTGAAATCCGGCTCACGGCGCGCGTGGCAATCAGCAATCAGCGATCGATCGCCATCTGAGAAGCAGCCGCATCTAGGAAACTTTGCCTCCCAACAGGACGCCCCGTGTCTACCGACAAAGCTGTGACAAAGCAATGACATCGGCATGTCAGGAAAGCCGCGTCTGTAAACGAAAATGAGGGTTCAGTAAGACATATCAGATGTGCTTAGGCCCAAATGTCTCTCAGATTTAGAAACGCATAACTGGGAAGATGAGAATGAATGCTCTTCACCTGCCGACAACTGGACTAGGTTACCGAGTCGGCAAGCGACTCCTCGATCTCGTGCTGTCGATTGCAATACTTCCCATCGTGATCCTCCTCGTGGGAATTGTCGCCATTGTGGTCAAAGCTAGTTCTCCCGGACCGATCTTCTACCGGCACCGCCGCATCGGATTGGGCGAGAAGACTTTTGGCCTCTGGAAGTTTCGCACGATGTTTCACAATAGCGATCACATATTCTGGACTCACTTGGCGCAGAATGCCGAAGCGCGCCGGGAGTGGCTCTGCTACAGAAAACTGAAGGATGACCCCCGAATCACAAAAATCGGTGCCTTCCTGCGCCGCACCAACCTGGACGAATTGCCACAGCTTCTGAACGTCCTGCTTGGCCAGATGAGCCTGGTAGGCCCGCGGCCTATCGTCGAAGAAGAGCTCAAGCGCTACGGAGCGGGCGAAACCCTCTACACGGCAGTCTTACCCGGAATAACTGGCTTGTGGCAGGTGAGCGGCCGCGGATGCCTGCCGTACGAGAGACGGGTCGCGCTCGACGTGGAATATGTCAGCACTTGGTCATTTACTCGAGATTTAGTGGTCCTGACAAAAACGCTGAACGCAATCTGGACTTGTCGCGGAGCCTTTTAGGGTGTTGACTCGGATTGCAGCCGAAACGCCGAAGAAGAAGCCGCATAAAATAAAAGAGATGCACTCCTGTTGCTTGGAACTCATCAATTTCCTTTTGCGAACCCGCTTTTCGTAGAATGTGCGCATCTCGATTGCTGGATCGGACCCCTGTTTGGCGGAGTTGCAATGCATTATGGGAACCCCACGCCACAGAACGGCGAATTTTCTGATCGTGCCTGTAATTGTCTTGTCCGCGCTGCATCCCAGCCTTCTTAAGGCGCAGCAGAACGAATCTGCTGCCCAATCTGATGTCAACACTTCATCACCCACGCAGCAGACGGCGGAGATCCTCCACATGCTGGCCGAGATGCGCCAGGAACTCAAAGACTCGCGGCATGAAGTCGACGATCTGAAGAAGGAAGTAAATGAGTTGAGGGAAGAGCTGGCAGCAAGTACGCAGAGTTCCAGCGGAGCGGACGCCCTCAAGTCTGCCGTGGACGATCTTCGCGATGATCAGCAAGTCGTTCAGGCTGAAGTGAAGACCTTGGACCAGACGAAGGTAGGCACTGAGTCACGGTATCCCCTTCGCCTCAACGGCATGATTCTTTTTAATTCCTACGTAGTCGATGGCGCTGTCGACAACCCCATTCTGCCGCTGATAGCTCTGCCGCGGACCCGACAATGGGTGCACCACGCCATGGGGGCCAGCTTGGAGCAAACTGTGTTGGGACTGAGCGCAACCGGCCCAACGCTCTGGAATGCGCGCACTTCGGCCGACCTGGCTGTCGACTTCTTCAACACGACGAACTACACGACGATACCGCCCCCCAATGCGATGAACTTGCGCCTGCGAACGGTGGACGCAAATCTCGACTGGCAGAAAAGTCAGGCGTCATTTGGCCTGCAGACTCCATTGATTACACCTCTTTCCCCGACCTCGTTCGCTACTGTTGGCGAGCCCGCGTTATCCTGGGCCGGCAATCTTTGGACTTGGCTGCCGCAAGCTTCATTCACCCATCGAAGGAGCTTCACAGATGCTTCTCGCGGAGTCTTTGCCTTCGGACTCCTGGATCCGCAGGCAGGTTACGCCGCCAGCGAGCAGGAGTACGGCATTGTGAGACGGAATCTTCAGCCTGGCTACGAGGGACGAATCGCTTACGAGCGAGGCGAAGGGGATCGGCCATTCGAACTCGGGATGAGCGGTTATTACAGCCGACAGCTCTACTACGGCACCGCTACCACTCAGAATCAAGCCTTGGACTTCTGGGCCGGTACCGCCGACTGGCGGGTACCGCTAGCCACATTTGCTGAGCTTTCTGGTGAGTTCTACCGTGGCCGTGGAATTGGCGACCTCGGCGGTGGTGCCTTCAAAAATATCGTTCTGGAATCGGGCTCGGAATACGTAAGTGGACTGAATTCCACAGGCGGATGGGCGCAAATGAAATTTCGCCTCAAACCCACCCTCGAGACCAATGCATTTTGGGGAGAAGACAGCGCTCAAGCCAGTAGCGTTCGCAATCAGGTTTCGGTAACGAACGGGTCTCCTTATCTCTATCTGGTTCGAAATCAAAGTGTAGCTCTGAACCTGATATATCGTCCAAAAACATACCTGGTCTTTGCTGGTGAGTATCGCTACCTGAAATCCTGGTACAGCTATGGATCTGCCAAGGATGCACAGACCCTCGACCTGACGATGGGCTATCTATTCTGATGCGATTCCCGAAGCCATTCCTAAGCGGGGTTGCCTTGGCAGCGTTCATTGGTCAGTCATACGCCCTGGCGCACGCGACAGAGGTGACAGCCCAGGCTAAGGTGAAATTCATTGGTGCGGCGGCTAATTCCGAACACCACTCTAATGAGGGGGTAGTGCTTTGGTTGACTCCTCTCGACAGCACCCCGCCAGCCCGATCTGCTAGTACAACTCGAAGTCGCCCCCAGTTGGCGCAAAAGAACAAGCAGTTCGTTCCCCACTTGATGGTGGTACAGACCGGTAGCGTGGTCGATTTTCCGAACCTCGATCCCTTCTTTCATAATGTTTTCTCGCTCTTCAACGGTAAGCGATTCGATCTGGGCCTGTATGAGAGCGGCACTAGCAGAAGTGTGCATTTCGACCGCCCTGGAGTTTCATACATCTTCTGCAACATCCACCCGGAAATGAGCGCGGTGGTAGTGACTGTGCCCACGCCATACTATGCAACCTCCTCTGCATCCGGCAGCCTGCAAATCCATGATGTTGCTCCTGGAAATTACATGATGCACGTTTGGGCCATAGGCAATTCCGATGCGAATCTGGCGGCGATAGGTCGCCGGGTTACGATTTCCGGCAGCATCGTCGACTTGGGAACCATCGCTCTTGAGGAGTCCGTTCCCGGCCCGCACAAAAATAAGTTTGGCGAGGATTACGACGCCGCAAAGACCTCGAACTACTGAGACAACGCCGACGCGATCATCGATCTAACTTCAGAGAAACAAGCGCGGTCAGGCCCAGACCCCTCATACAGTCAGTCGCATACAGCAGGGTGTGATTGTCCTGCCATGATGGCGTGTACGCGTTGCAGTCACCGTAGGTCAGTTGTTTCCAGTAGCGCGACGATAGATCGAGCGATACTAGCTGCCACCGGTGCGAAATCTGCTCTCGCATCGCGAGCAGTTTTCCGTCCGGAGAAAGTGCAGGTGAGTTCAGCGCGTTATCGCTTTCTGCCAAAAGCTGCGGAGCAGCGTCACTGGAAACCTCAAAAATACTTTCCTCGCCTTCATGAATTCCGCTAACCAGGAACCGGTCACCCAAGCCTGCAGCAAGCGTGCGAACATCGAACGATGGCGGTGTGATTCGTGCAGGTGTTTTGCGATTCGTACTCGTGCAGTCGCTCAATTCGATCTTCCACAGACTGCCGTGGCCATGATATTCACGCAGAAAACCAAGGACAGAGCCGTCCCGCGAAAGTACCGGATTTTCTCCATCGGTGATCTGACATCCCGTAAGGTTTACGTTCGCCAAATGAACAACCTGAGAGCCAGAGCTGGACGCAGTCTCAACCCACACATCTTCCGCAGAGGTACTCGCCGCAAAGCTTAACTGATCGGTGAGGCCTTCGTGTTCGGCAGAAGGAATAGTGAGGGGGCGCCCTATCTCCCGCACTCGGTAGCCTTCGCGAATCATGCCCACGTACATCAGCCCACCCTCGCTGGCGCTGACAGGATTGGACCGAAGTAGCGCGCCGTCTCGAGGGCTGATCAAATCAGCGCTCGTCATTCGCATGTTTCTAAGATGTGACCAGGCGCTATATCCTCCCAGGATCCAGAGGCCAAGTACAACCCCTACGAATTGAACCGCTGGCTTCCGGAACAAGCTCCGGGAATGCGTCACAGGAGCCTTCAGAAGAAAACAGTAAATGATGAGCAGCGCCACACCAGACCATAGAGTGAAATAGAAGAATGGTGTCACGATACTTACTCCAGGACGATTGATTGGAATCGCTCTGATATTGCAAGCAAGAAAATAGAAGGACAGGTAGAGCAAGAGCGTCTTCCAGACCGCGTTCTTTATAAGGACAGCGATCGTCGGTATCGCGACTGCAATTAGCACCACGAATTGATAACTCGCCGGAGATGACGACAGAAACATGAGAAGGCAGAGGAACATCGACCACTCGAGGCCCTCTCTCTCATCTGCGCGAACGCTGGGTCGCAGGCGCACCAGCACAATGCCAGCCAATACTGCCTGCCAGAGTGGATAAACAATAGCGTAGAGCCGCGGCGAGAAAATCAACGGATGAGGATTCAACTCTGGCTCATACAAAAAGAGCCTGTGAAATAACGCAGCCGATGATGTAGTGACTGGAAGAAACGGGTTCAGACTTTCTCCCTGGAGCGATCGTGGCAATTGCTCGAAAAGATATGCCCTCGTCGCGCCCGGCCCGGCGACAAGATATGACAGGATCAGACAGAGTCCCATTCCCACGATTGCGGAGCCCAATGCTTGCCACCGTCTCTTCACGAGAAAGTAGAGGCAGAAAAATGCTGGATAGATCTTGAGAGCGGCGGCAACAGCGATACAGCTCCCGCTGATGATCTGTCTGCCGCGCATGTGTGACACATAAGCCGCAACCAGCAGTGCCATTACCAATATGTGCATCTGGCCGTAGAGGAAGCTTGTCCGAAGCGGTATCACCGATAAGAGTGCAATAATCCACGCTCTGCGACGGCTCACACCAGTCTGCCGGCTCAGACACTCGACAGCGCCGGCCAGCAGAGCCACATTGAAGACAATCCAGATCCGCTTCGCAACCAAGGCGGGGAGCGCCGAAACAGGAATGAGTGAAAACGCCGAGAACGGTGTTAATCCCAGGAAGCAGATGCCCTGGTTGATACTGAGGTGATCGGCAGCCCGCTGGAACCATATCCATTCGTAAAGCCGGTCGAGATTGTAGTGTTCTCGGATCAGACGCGCGGCCACATAATAGTTTGGAAAATCGGTGTTAAGAGTGCGGCATCCAGGAATCACGCCCTTCCAGAGGAGCAAAGTTGCGAGCAGGAAAAGAAACACGTATTCGATTCCGGGCAGATAAGTTTTTGTCCAGTTTGTTCGGGGCGGCGTCGAAGTCATCTCCTGGGAAATCATCACTCAAAGCCCATTCACGACCTGTCGTGCGGGCCCTGTCCGTGTCTGTGCCTCCTGTGTCCACCTCAGCCACGCTCTCAGAAACTCGAAGTCCGATCTCACGTGATACCAGGCCCGGCTCACCTTATACCCCGCTTCTTCCACCCTGTAGGCAAGGCCGCGCTTCGTCGACTCTACCAACTCGTCGCTGAGTTGGTGTGGCTTCCTGAATGGCAACAGTCGCCGCGTCAGATATACCCGCCAAGCCTGACGATCCGGCCAGAACTGCCTCTGGACGAGCAACGACACCTTGCTTCCCGGCGGATCTGCAAGCAACCACGCGGTCGAATAGTGTTCAATCCAGATCGCGCTTTCCGGCGACAGGCTGCGCGCACAGATTTGGCGCAGATGTGAAGGCATATCCGAAGGAAAGGTCGCATCAACCAGGCTCAGAACCAGCGCGCATGCCGAGGCCAGGACCTTGTCGCTTTCGATAATTTGAATCGCCTCCGCCCACACATCGTCTTTGCTGCTGTGCGCGCGAATAAAGGTCGCGATCTCATACAGCGAAAGCAGGCGGGTCCACGACCCCAACAGGTGGCGAAAAATGTGCAACAACAGATAGACAAAGTGATGTGCGGGCCGTAGCCGGCAAAATGCCACGCCGCAAACTTCGTGATCCTCCGCCGCATCCGAGAATCCGGACACCAAAGGGAACTCCATCTCGTCGGCTTCCGATTCCCACACCTTCGTATGCAGTTCAATTGGGGGCGGCTCTGGCGGTTGATAGAGATAGGCATGAACACCGAGATGCTTCTTCCATGCCCGCACGAGGCGTACTTCTCCCGACTCATCGGCGCACTGCACGCGATAGCCGAGGCGTTCGAGGGCGCCCTGTGCTCGATTCAAATCTTGCGGAGCTATCAGCAAATCCAGATCGATCTGATGACGCTCCCGGATGGTGTCGAAGCAGTCAGGGATGAGACTGAATCCCTTGACACAACAGTAGCGAACTTGCGAACCCTCAAGAACCCGGACAGCTTCCTGGAAGTACTCGAGCATGCGTTCCATCCGGCGCTGGTTGTCTGCGAGCCGCGATCGAAGCGCGGACCTCACGGCGGAAGGCACTCGCGCGCCGGGTCGCAACGCTTCGAATCGGGCAGCCAGCGGCAGTGCGAGTCCGCTGCGATCAAGCCACGGTAGATTTCTCATCCACTCGGTCTCGCTGGCGTTCAGATATTCCAGCCGGTCGGTGCAGAGGAACTGTACGATCTTTCTTCTGAGCACGAGAGCATCCGTCATAACCAACGACTCCTGTCAGAGGCAGGTTGCAAACAATTCCCGACCTGGCATGCAATCTCGGACAAATATTTCACGGCGTTCGCATCGGTCGATGCACCCGGATTCGGAATAACGACGAAACCTGCGCCATCTCCCGATTCGAAATCAAACGCGAACCACTGTCCTGCGCCCATGCTGAGGAATAGCGAGTGGTTATCGATCGTCACCTTGCATTTACAGTCGCTGGCCTGCGGTGTGCTGGTTGGTTCGGTGACAATCTCCCATCGAATCTGTGATTCCTGTTCCAAATCTCCATGGGGTAGAAATCCCATCCCTTCCGCGGCCCGTAGTACTGCCTGCGAGTCGGTTTGAATCGTCACAGAAGAGCCGAGCCACAGAAATCGTCCGCAGAACGGAAGTGGGGTGCGGCGGTGCATCATGTCCGTGATCGCGTCGACGCTACTGTGAGAATCCATCGCATTTGCCTCAGCGGCCCAAGGCCTTGTCGAGAGCTTCTGCGGCCTTGTCAGGTTGGTCGTTGAAACAAAAGCGATAGCACGACGCTTGCCCCACTGCGCTCTCGATAATTTCCAGCTGCTTCGAATAACAACCTGCGAGTCTCCCCTCAAGCGGCTCAACCTGCGCCTGCAAATGAGCCACAGCTTCATCCCTCCGGATGCGGAACGTGTTGCAACCTGGTTCGGCGCCGCGTTCTAGCAAGACCACCGTCGACACCTGACATCGCTCGCTTCTGGTAACTCCGAAGCATTCCTCAGGAAAGACTTCATACGCGATCTCGCCATTCAACGAGACATCAGCACGAAAAGCATTCAGCTCCGGAAAGAAAAAGCTGGCATCCGGGAGCAACTTCACTGGCACAGGCAAACCCCACGCCTGCACGTCCAGACCAGCTGGTTCCCCTTCCTCCGAGAGATAAGTCCAGTCATCGGAGAGTAGTGCATGTCCGCGCCTGGCCATCGCGATCGTCAAGGTGGACTTTCCTGCGCCCGAATGCCCCGCAAGCAAAACTCCGCGGCCTTTCCGTGCCAGGCAGGCTGCATGGATCGGGGCCACATCAATTGTGGCCGACAAAATGCCCAGTATTGCAGGTAAGATATGCACGCACCAGCGCCTGCCGTCATCTGCCATCTCAGGCGAACATGTGCCGAAAACTTCGCGCGTACGTAAGTTGAACCAGAATGAATCGCCGGGGGTGAAGCGTATTCGGGCGAAGTTGCCTCTTGCGCGGAACAGGGGAAAGGTCTCACATGGCTCATCCATCTCGCGGACGTGAAGGGTGATGGAAGCCCGAGCTGGCGTTGTGGGAGGCTTATCATTTTCGCTCGCCGGTAACAACGCCTGTGCGTACATCGCCAATTTCGGAGAGTTCGTGCAAAACAGAACCGGCTGGCCCGCGAAGAGCAGTCGTTGCGAACTCGGATCGAACGCAGTTTCCGCGACTGCAACCGGCGTCATTTAATTGCCTCCAGAGATCTGATCTAGACAAATTCTGACCTCAGCCTATCTCCGATCGGGGCGCGTGAAATCGCACGCCGGCCGAAATGACAAAGGAGTGACATTCGCCTGACCTGCAGCGGATACGAGAGTGGGAAAACTGAAACACCGACATGGAACTACCGATGACTTCCTCCCTCGTTACTCACATCGCTCCAGCGCTGAGCAGAAACGCGGCAAGTCTCGATACTCTGCAAAGAAACAGCAAAAAGGTTGTTCTGTTCTACCCCGCATACGACGGGCCTCCGCTTGGACCGCCACTATGCATCCTGGCCTTGGCAGCACCGTTGCTGCACGACGGTTTTGAGGTCGTTATGGTCGATGGGGCAATCCATCCGGATGCCCCTCAACGAATTCTCCAGCATTGCGGGGACGCGCTTTGCCTTGGAATCTCGGTTCTGACCGGCCCAATGATAACGGCGGCGCTCCATGTCGCCCGAATCGTAAAGGCAGCGCGTCCCGATCTCCCCATCATCTTTGGAGGATGGCATCCCACGCTGGCCCCACATCAGACTCTCGAAAATGAACTCGTTGATGTGGTTGTCCGCGGACCGGGCGAACTTACCTTGCTTGAGATCGTGCAACGATATCGGGCAGGCCAAGATCTGGATGGGATCGACGGCCTTTCTTACAAGCGAGACGGGAAAATCATCCACAACCGCGAGCGGGCGGTCGCCCGCCTGATGGATCTTCCCGCGCCTGCATATCATCTGGCCGACTTCGATGCATACGAACGCGTCTCCGGTATACGAAAGCTGACGTATGCGACCAGCGTAGGCTGTCCATACGCCTGCAATTACTGCACAGACACGGTTTTCTATCACCGTCGCTTTAACGCCTACTCGGCCGACCATGTCGTAAAGGAATTGGTTGAGTTGGTCAAGAAATATCGCATTCAGGAAGTAGCTCTCTTCGACTCGAACTTTCCGGTAGACGTAAAGCGTGCCGTGGCGATCGCTCGAGGAATCTACGAGTCAGGAGTGCGCTTCACGTGGACTTTCCAAGCCTCCACCGATTTTCTATCCCGTATGTCTGATGACGAAGTCAGGATGATGAGCGCTAGTGGCGTCAGGTTCATGGGGTTTGGGACCGAGTCCACGTCCGAATCTGTTCTCAAGCTCATGAATAAGCGCCATCAGCGCTTGTCCGAGATGTATGAAACTGCACGCAAGGCCGAACTGGGCGGAATTCGCGTGAGCTTCAACCTGATCTTTGGTTATCCCGGCGAGACCGAAAAGGATCGGATTGAAACTCTTCAGACGATGAACGCTATCGCGAAAAAGCATCGAAATGTCAGCTTTTCGCCCAACATCTTTACACCATATCCAGGTATTCCGATATGGCCACAGTTGAAGGAAATGGGAGTGCAAGAACCCGCATCGCTCGAGGAATGGGCGGATCTTCCGCTTGGAAGAAATATTCTTCCCTGGTTGCGCGGAGCAGAATTGCGCCACCTCGAGCGGATGCTTAATTACTTCATGATCAACAACACCATCCGCAAGAGCATGCAGCGCACAACCATCACTGGACGCTGTGTGAACGCACTGCTCAGCGCACCGATGGCGTGGCGTCTGCGTTCGCGTGTCTTCTTCTTTCCATGGGAGGTTTGGGTGGCGCGCGCTACCGATCGCCTGGTTTCCAAACGGTCCCTGATCACGGGTGTTCCTCTACCCGCAAAGCCACGGGAGGTGTGCTGAATGGCTTCTGGTGCTGTCCAAGGAACCCCAGTCGATGTGCTGCTCACGCACTCATATCACCTGTTCTACGACCGTAAGCAGGCTGAGCGGCAGCAGCCCTATCCTCCCCTCGGCACGATGTATGCTGCTGCACTTGTACGTGAGGCAGGCTATTCGGTGGCTCTGTTCGACACCATGATCGATGACCCCGACCAAGGCTTCGAAGAAACACTGAAGAAGTACCGGCCCCGAGTCGTCGTTGTTTGTGAAGACAGCTTCAACTTTCTGTCAAAGATGTGCCTCTCACGCATGCGCGAAGTGAGCTTCAAAATGCGCGAACAGGCAGCGAAAGCTGGCATTCCAGTTCTCGTCCACGGCTCCGATTCCTCAGATCATGTTCAGGCTTATCTCAACAATGGCTTCCAGGCTGTCCTTCTGGGAGAGTGCGAGCAGTCACTGATCGAATTGCTCCACGCCATGTTGCGTAACGGCCAGCTTGCGCACTGGAAAATTCCCGGATTGGCCTACATCAATGGCTCAGATGGAAGAATTACTTACACGCCAACTCGTCCCCGTTCCAGAGATCTCGACCAGTACCCGTTTCCTGCCCGCGATATGGTTTCTATTGATCGCTACTCAGTCATCTGGCGAAAACACCACGGCAGATCATCAACGAACCTTGTCGCCAGCCGCGGCTGCCCTTTTCACTGCAACTGGTGCGCGAAACCCATCTACGGCGATAAATTCCTCTTGCGTTCGGCAGACTCCGTTGCTGAAGAGATGCAGCTGCTCAAGCAGCATTATGGTGTAGAGCATCTCTGGTTTGCAGACGACATCTTCGCACTCAACCGGCGATGGGTAGCGGAGTTTGCAGATGCTGTGGAGCGGAGAAATGCGGCGATCCCATTCAAGATCCAGAGCCGCGCCGATCTGATGACAAACGAGATTGTAGCGGCCCTCAAGAGAGCCGGATGCGAAGAAGTTTGGATGGGAGCGGAATCAGGATCGCAAGCCATTCTCAATGCCATGGACAAGGGATTGACCGTGGCCTCTATCGAGCGAGCGCGGCAACGACTTGGCTCGGTGGGCATTCGCGCGGCCTTCTTTCTTCAATTCGGCTACCCCGGCGAAACGCTCCGAGAGATTGAGGAAACCATTTCGTTGGTGCGCCGCTGCCGGCCGGACGATATCG
>Ga0126381_100008737_pt1 | contig 11331 bp, 14 predicted proteins | sample PanSoiMetPlot_28_FD_96465 | JGI IMG/M metagenome (GOLD analysis project Ga0126381, IMG submission 96465) | Tropical forest soil microbial communities from Panama - MetaG Plot_28 | ecosystem: Environmental > Terrestrial > Soil > Tropical forest > Bulk soil | place: Panama | collected 2016-02-17 | reverse complement strand
AACTCCTGCATGCTGACGATCTTCGCTCCTTCCGATGCCGCTTTCTGGATGAAAGAAATGGCTCTATCAACGTTTTCGGCGGGATTCATCGAACACCGCATTTGGACAAGCGCGATTTTCGGCATAGCGCCTTAGGATACCGCGATCAGGACCAAGATCCAGGGAAGTTGGGATTGAAAAACTCTTGATAAAGGTTTTTTCCCGCCATCGCTGAAGCGCTGGCGAACCGTCGTTGGTAAACCTCACTAAAGCTATGGCGAGGCACGCCTGTTCCTGTATCCTTACGGATGCTTTCTGATATCCGAATTACAATTCATACGGACAAAGGCGACATAGAGGCGACGCTCTATCCTGAAAAAGCGCCGGTTACCGTTGCGAACTTCCTGAATCTAACGGCTCGCAACTATTACGACGGATTGACTTTTCATCGGGTGGTTCCTCGATTCGTTATCCAGGGCGGAGATCCGGTTGGGTCCGGCTCAGGCGGGCCCGGCTACCGGTTTGAAAACGAGATCCATTCGTCACTGTCGCATCGAAGCGTTGGAGTGGTTGCTATGGCAAATGCCGGCCCAAATACGAATGGCAGCCAATTCTATATCACGATCGCGGATCTCGCGCCCGAACATGTCAAGATGCTTGATGGAAGCTATTCAATCTTTGGGCAAGTCACTAGCGGGATGGACGTAGCCGCTAAGATTTCTCAAGGCGACAAAATTCGTTCAATCAAGATTCTGGATTCGACTGAGCCGTTGTTTGCTGCGCAGGCAAAACGTCTGAAGGATTGGAACAAGGCCCTCGACCAGAAATTCGGAAGCCGTCTGGCGCCTGCTCCCGAGTCGTAGCCGTCAGCTCTCTTTGCTTGGCTCAAGTGGCTTCTACGTCCGATTACGATTACCTGCTCCCAGAAGAGCTGATTGCACGATATCCCGCTTCCAGGCGCGATGACTCGAAGCTCATGCTGTTAGACCGGCCTAAACAGCAGATCGCCCATCTTCGATTCACCGAATTTGCCGGCTTAGTGGGTTCCGACGAGTTGCTTGTGTTGAACGATACGAAAGTCGTTCCGGCTCGGATCCGTTTTGAAGGTCGAGAGATTTTCTTGATTGAGCAGCTCGATAAGACCGTCTGGCGCTGCATGGTTCGACCAGGGAAATGGTTTTCTGCCGGACGCAAATTTCAGGTCCGCGAACTCCACGGCGAAGTTGTCGGCGTGGTTGAGGAGGGCGACCGAATCATTTGCTTCGAAGAACCGATCGATTTTGAGCGCATTGGAGAGCTTCCACTTCCGCCATATATCCAGCGCGACATTGAGGAGTCGGACAAAGATCGATATCAGACCGTCTATGCTTCGAGTCCGGGCGCGATCGCTGCTCCTACCGCCGGCCTTCATTTCACGAGAGAGATTCTGGAAAGATTGCCCCACGTGTTTGTGACACTTCATGTGGGAGTGGGAACGTTTAAACCGGTCAAGACCGAAAACATTTCGGAGCATCGGATGCACCAGGAAACTTTCGAGGTTGGCGCGGGAGCGGCCGCCCGAATCAATAACGCGCGTCAAGTGTTGGCCGTCGGCACGACCACCGTGCGGACGCTTGAGAGTCTGATGCTGCACCATGGCAAAATTCAGCCAGGCTGTGATCGCACCAATATTTTCATCTATCCACCCTTTGAGTTTCGCAGAGTGGACTCGTTGTTGACGAATTTTCATTTGCCTCGATCAACGCTACTAATGCTTGTAGCTGCTTTTGCAGGGCGCGAATTTCTGTTGGAAGCGTATCGCGAAGCGATCAAGGAGCGATATCGATTTTTCAGTTACGGGGACTGTATGTTGATTCGGTAGACCCTGTTGCGGGCTTCCGCTTATCACCGGCAGGATCGCGGTTTACCGCGCCCGCAACGCTTCCGCCTCTGGCGGATGCGGGCAGGTCGCGACCTTATGCGGTAGCGACGTCGACGAGGTGCCAGCCCTCTCACGACGACTTCAGAACGCGCCGTATATCTGCCGCAACCTTTTCGGTCTCGCGCAATTGATCGAAGTCATAGATGGCTTTCCATTTGCCGTCAGGATCGATCAGGTAGGCGTACGCAGAATGGTTGACGAGGTATACGTCCGGATCTTCTCCAGGATGATGAACAAACTCATATGATGCACCGTACGCCCTCGTTGCTTCATTGATGTGATTCGCGTCACCGGTCAATCCGAGAAACGAAGCATCGAAGTACGGTATGTAATTTTTGAGTGTCTCCGGCTGATCCCGGCGAGAGTCAACACTGATAAACAGTACCTGTACCCGTTCCCGGTCGTTTTCGGAGAGCGCCCGGTAGATCTTCCCAAAATCGGTCAGCGTTGTCGGGCAAACGTCCGGACAATGGGTGTAACCGAATGAGAATAACACAACTTTTCCGCGCAGCTGGCTCAGCTGAAACGCTTTGCCGTTTTGATCGATAAGACGGAAATCGTAGCCCTCTTGCGCCGGTTCGAGAACTTGTCCGTAGAATTGTTCCTGGAGTTTCCTGTAAGCTGCGTATCTGCTCAGGAAAAAAGCGACGAGCACCGTCAATGCGATCGCGCATGCGGCAAAGACGATTCGCCAGTTGAACCCCTGGACTTTGAAGGACGGATAGAAAGTTCTTTCGCTCATTTTGGTGGCTCCTTGGAGACTGGGATCTGGAGATCGGCCTGTTGATCACCTGGAGAAAACTTCAGTGTCAGCTTGACCTGATCACCTTCCTTTGGACGAGACAATAAGCCCATCATCATAAGATGGTCCCCGCCGGGTTTGAGTTCCAGTGTTCCGCGCCCGGGAATCGTGAGACCAGTAACGGTCTCCATGCCGAGGACCTCGTGTCCGCCGCGCGTCTGTTTTGTTGTTACCATCGGTTCTACCTTTCTGGCGATCGTCGAGGAACCGCCGACAAGTTGCAGCGGTGTCTGGCTAAGGTTGCGAATTTTCATGTAAGCCGCAGTATCTGTCGCGGCTGGAGGGACCTCGCGAATCCACGCATTGGTAACTTGCACGGACGCAGGTTCTGCCGATGCGATGGGTAGTAGTCCGGCACAAAGAACAACGATAAATAGAGTTTTTACTCTCATTTTCTTAAGCTGCGAATAAATCGGATCAGTGATTGAATTTGGGTGTCGTTCAGGTCGGGGTTCGGCGGCATCGCCGCGCTCCCTCCGACGGCCTGCGCCCCATTGCGAACGGCCTTGCCGATTTGCTCGTCTGTTATCGTGTCCTGCCATTGCCCGCTGGTGAGGTCACGTGGGGAAGCTCCCAGACCCGCGGAGGAGGGGCCGTCGCCGCGGCCTCCTCGGCCATGGCAGACGAAGCAGCGCGTCTGAAAAATATCATTTCCCCGCGCGATCTGCTCCGCAGCCTCCAGCCGAGGCGCAGCGGAGTTCTCAGGCGATTTTGAACAAGCAGCGTTCATCGCGCACCACGCAAGAGCCACAATGAAAAGAAAGCAGCGAAACATACAATTCGTTAAGCTGCTACTGATCGGCTCCGAGCGGTCTGACTCGTTTTGTTCGGAAAAACTGCTGGAGAAGTTCGCGACATTCCGCTTCCCGCACTCCTCGCGTGATTTCGCATTGATGGTTGAGGGGCGGCATTTGCAGCAGGTTGATCATACTTCCGGCTCCGCCTGTCTTTGGGTCGGCACATCCAAAAATCACCCGTCGCAACCTGGCTTGGACAATTGCTCCCGCGCACATCGGACACGGTTCTTTAGTTACATATAAATCGCATTCGTTGAGACGCCAATCTCCGACCGCCTCCGCTGCTTGGGTGATAGCGAGCATCTCTGCATGTGCAGTTGCGTCTTTCAACGTTTCAACCTGATTCCAGGATCGCGCGATTATTTTGTTACCACGAACAATCAAGGCCCCGACCGGCACCTCCTCGGCTGCAAGCGCGCGCCGGGCCAGGCGCAATGCTTCGCCCATGTAATAGGTATCGCTCGAAAAATCCAATAGATCGTCCATTAGCCCGAAAATCTCACGAACGCTGCGCGTTCGCGAGATTTTCGCATTGATAATCGCCCAGCGCGAAAATGTCGCAAATGCGCAGCGTTTGTGGCATTTTCGGGCTGATGAACAGCAAACCGATAATCGTGGCGCCGTCAATGCTTGCCTGTGATTTCACACAGCTCGGGCACGAATGCGAGCGCATGGAAAAGGCGGGCGCCGATTGGCTCCATCTCGACGTCATGGATGGGCACTTCGTCGATAACATTTCATTCGGGCCACCGATCGTCGACTGGATTGAGAAGATTGCAACGGTACCGTTAGATGTTCATCTGATGGTTGGACAGCCTTACCATTTTATTCCTCGATTTCGTGCCTCAAATATCACAATTCACGTCGAACCTGATTACGATATCGCAGGCACTCTGAAGCAGGTCCGCGGCCGGGGGGCCACCTGTGGACTCGCGATCAGCCCGCCGACTCCCTTTGAGAGAGTCGAGCCGTTCCTGGATCAGATTGATCTTCTTCTGGTGATGACTGTCAACCCCGGTTTTGGAGGTCAGAAGTTCATTCCTGAGATGATGGAAAAAGTGGAGCGAGCAACGCGAATCCGCGAAGGGCGCGGACTCGATTTTCACATCGAAGTAGATGGTGGGATCAACCATGAAACCGCAGCGTTGTGTCGTAAGTCAGGCGCAAATGTCATGGTTGCCGGAACTGCAGTACTTCACGCGCCAGACGCTGCACAAGCGATCGCGCAGTTGAGGAAATAAGAGGGGGCTGTCGGTGCGGCCTACTTGCCGCGAAGCGACAACAAATGAAAGCCAGGGGTGCTTCGACCTTGGCCGGAGAACGCCTGGTAGCTGCGTTCCAGACGGATTGGCCCTGAAAGGGGCGCAGAGAGGGTAGAGCCCAAAGCGAACAATCCAATTCTTCGGCGATCCCTTCAGGATCGGTCTGGCAAAACGAAAACATACCAGGGGTTCTCCCGCCGTGGCGGGATCCCCTGGCTACAATCTGTCGTCGCGCCGCGACCCTAAGGCTTGTGGACGTGGCAACCGCAGGAGACCGCGATAAATCGCGGCCTGTTGACGGACCAGCCTATTCTGCCTGTTCCACCGGCTGCTCTTGGGTACTAGCCTGCGGTGTCTCCGCCGATGCCTTTGTTCGCCCAGCGCGTAGCCGGCTTAAACGTTCTGACTTTATCGATGCAAGTTTCTCCCGCTGGTCAGTGGTTAGAACTTCATCGATATCGTGGTCGTACTGTTTCCGCCGGTCAGCGAGGTGCTGTCGCCGGGTCCGAGAATCGAGTGACGTATCATTCTTAATTCCCTGGGCGTCGTCCACGAATTTGTCGACGATCGGCTTTGCTTTCGCCTCTTCGTCAGGGGTGAGAGCGACATCCTTTTTCAAGCGATTCAACCTTGTTCGTTTCAAGGCGTCCGGACTGATCTTACGTTTTGCTTTGACTGCCGTATCGACGGTCTGCAGAGATTTTCCGGAAATCGTATCTTGACCCAGCAGAGCATTGTGGGACAAGCTCCCGATCGCTAAAGAAACAACAAGATATAATAACGATTTTATTTTCATGTCATAATTAACTAACAAAATAGAATAAAGTTGCAATATTTATTTGCGGAAGATCGGAGAGCGGTCCGACCTTGGTCGGCTCGCCGCAGTTGTTGAGAGGTTGAGATCCGTTTTGAGCCTGCAGCGGCGGCGATCCGGCCAAGGCCGGACCGCTCTCCATTTCTCCCTAATGAACTTGAAATCCGGTTACGGCGCCGATATGTAAAAGCTGCTGCGCACCCTTGCTGGTCCTGACGACGAAGCAGCGAATATGGCCTACGCGAATGTTTCTTTAAAAGAGCGATCGTTTGGCAAAACGATGCGGCGAGACGCTTGGTGGGCCCAGCCCCTGGTAGTTTTTCTTGGGCTGGCAACGTTCATTATTTACTCAACCTGGGCGGCGTTTCAGGGGAACAATTATTGGGCCAGCCAGAACGGCGCCGACTACCTGTCTCCCTTCTATTCGCCGGAGTTGTTGGGAGGCTCGCCCCACGCGATTTTCGGACCGAAACCAATATGGTGGCCGGCCTGGTTATTGTTTTCGCCGGCGCTCCTGGTCTTGTGGGCGCCCGGTGGGTTCAGACTGACCTGTTATTATTATCGAGGTGCTTACTACAAAGCTTTCTGGGCAGACCCGCCCGCCTGCGCAGTGGGCGAGCCACGAAAAGGATACCTTGGTGAAAACTCGTTCCCACTGATCATCCAAAACATTCATCGGTACTTTTTGTACATCGCATTGGTGTTCATCCTTTTTCTGGCCCACGATGCCTGGAATGCCTTGTGGTTCGCGGACGCATCAGGAGCGAAGCATTTCGGAGTTGGCATCGGCTCAATTGTGCTGGCCTTAAACGTCGTCTTACTAGCCGGGTACTTGTTTGGCTGCCATTCGCTTCGTCACCTGATTGGTGGCTTCCTCGATGAAATTTCCAGGTCGCCCGCCTATGCGCGGTGCTACGCCTGCGTGAGTTGTTTGAACCGGAGACATATGCTTTGGGCATGGATCAGCCTTTTCTGGGTTGGATTCACAGACCTCTACATAAGGCTGTGCGCGGCCGGTGTCTGGCATGATTGGAGAATTTTTTAAATAAGGCGAGTCTCGGCAGCGAAGTCTGCCGGCTTGCCGCAAACTAAATACGTGGCCAACTACGAAACTCTCGAATTCGAAGTGCTGATTATTGGTGCGGGTGGAGCGGGGCTTCGCGCGGCGATTGAAGCGTCCGCTGGAGGAACCAAAGTTGGATTAGTCTGTAAGTCTCTTCTGGGAAAGGCGCACACCGTGATGGCTGAGGGTGGAATTGCTGCGGCGCTTGCCAATGTGGACGATCGTGACAATTGGAAGGTCCATTTTGCGGACACCATGCGCGGGGGCCAATACGTCAACAACTGGCGGATGGCTGAGCTGCACGCTTTAGAAGCACCGGCCCGGGTTCGAGAGCTGGAAGCATGGGGTGCAGTTTTTGATCGGACGAAGGATGGCCGCATTCTTCAGCGAAACTTCGGCGGTCATCGATATCCGCGTCTCGCCCACGTTGGAGACCGCACTGGATTAGAAATGATTCGTACGTTGCAAGATCACGGGATCCATCAAGGCATCGAAGTCTACATGGAGCATACAATTGTGACGCTCCTTAAAGATGGTGACCGCATCGCCGGTGCGCTTGGATACGATCGGGAACGCGGCCGGTTCAAAGTTTTCAAAGCGCATGCGGTGGTGATCGCGACCGGCGGTATCGGCAGAGCGTATCGTATTACGAGCAACTCTTGGGAATACACCGGAGACGGGATGTCCCTGGCTTATCACGCCGGCGCGCAACTCATCGACATGGAGTTTGTGCAATTTCATCCGACTGGGATGATCTGGCCGCCGAGTGTGATGGGGATTCTTGTGACGGAAGGCGTTCGGGGAGAAGGCGGCATCCTGTGCAACAACCAGGGTGAGCGGTTCATGTTCAAGGATATCCCGGAGAACTACAGATCACAGACTGCGGATAACCCGGAAGAAGGCTGGCGCTATACTCAGGGTGACAAAGATGCCCGGCGTCCGCCGGAACTACTGACTCGAGATCATGTCGCGCGCTGCATCCTCAATGAAGTGAAAGCCGGTCGTGGCAGCCCGCACGGCGGAGTCTTTCTCGACATTGCCTGGATCAAAGAAAAGATTCCGAACGCCGCCGAGCATATTCAGAAGAAGCTGCCCAGCATGTATCACCAATTCATGCAGCTCGCGAACCTCGATATTACCAAGGAGCCGATGGAGGTGGGTCCAACCACGCACTACATTATGGGCGGTATTCGAGTGGATGCGGAAACGCAGATGTCCAATGTTCCGGGATTGTTTGCAGCCGGTGAAGCGGCTGCCGGGCTACACGGAGCGAATCGTCTCGGTGGTAATTCTTTGTCGGATCTACTGGTATTCGGGAAACGGGCGGGGGAATTTGCGGCAAAGTTTGCCAAAGAACATGACGCCGGCGCGATCGGCGATTCGCAGCTCGAGAGCGCCATCCGCGAGTCGTTGGAACCATTCGACCGGGCAGCGCAAGCCGGGCACGATGGTGAGGGCCCATATCAAATACAGAGTGATTTGCAGGAAATGATGCAGAACCTCGTCGGCATTGTACGGCAGGAGGGAGAAATGAGGCGAGCGCTCGATGAACTGAGTAAGCTCTGGAAACGGTCCGAGAGCGTCGTTGTTCATGGGCATCGCGAGTATAATCCAGGTTGGCATACCGCGATTGATTTGAAACATCTGCTAACGGTTTCTGAGGCGATTACGCGCTCCGCGCTTGAACGCAAAGAGAGTCGGGGTGGGCATTTCCGCGACGATTTTCCCAACAGGGCTGCGGCGGATGGGAAAACGAATGTTGTTATTCGAAAAGGGAAGGACGGCTCAATGCAGGTGCAACGTGAGCCGATACCCGAGATGCCACAGGGCCTCCAACAGATCATCGAAGAGATGAAATGAAAACCGCTGTTTTCAGAGTCTGGCGCGGCGATGCAACCGGTGGGAAGCTTATCGATTACCAGACTGAGGTCTCCGAGGGAATGGTGGTGCTCGACGCCATTCACAGGATTCAGGCCACTCAAGCAAATGACCTTGCTTGCCGATGGAATTGTAAAGCAGGCAAATGCGGTTCCTGTTCAGCCGAAATCAATGGCAGGCCGAAGCTGATGTGTATGACACGGCTGGATGAGTTGCCACTCGATGAACCTGTAACGGTTGAACCGATGAAAGCGTTCCCGCGGATCCGTGATCTAGCCACCGATGTGTCCTGGAATTTCCGGGTGAAGAAGAAGATTAAAAAATTCAAACCGCGCGCCCCGGACGCTCCTGATGGCACTTGGCGGATGGCACAGGCGGACATCGAACGTGTCCAAGAGTTCCGAAAATGCATTGAATGTTTCCTCTGTCAGGACGTTTGTCACGTGCTGCGCGAGCACCAGAAGTACGACGAATTCATTGGACCACGTTTTTTTGTTTTCGCGGCCGCATTGGAAATGCATCCGCTAGATACTGAGGATCGGCTGGGAGAGCTCAAGCAGGCCGGAGGCATCGGTTACTGCAATATTACTAAGTGTTGCACAAAAGTCTGCCCGGAAAATATTACCATTACGGATAACGCAATCATTCCCCTGAAGGAAAGGGTAGTGGATGAGTTTTACGATCCCCTAGGAAAATTACTGAAATTGTTTCGTCCAAAAAATCAAAACGGAGAAAGCCATGTTTGAGCTTAAACGACTGTCGAAAGAGGCTATTCCGGCGGCGCTCGAAAAGGCATTACGCTACAGGTTACTGAATCAGCCGGCTGACGCTGAAAGCATTTGCCACGATGTTCTGGCGATTGACCCCGAAAACCAGCAGGCGCTGGTTATGTTGCTGCTCGCACTGACCGATCGCTTTGGAAGAGGGTACGCGGTTGGCGACACGCAAGCGAATCATGTCTTGCCGCGCCTGCGCGATGAGTATCAGAGAGCGTATTATGCAGGTATTATCTGTGAGCGCCGGGCCAAAGCTCAGCTGAATCAGGGGCGCTTGGGGTCAGGGCACGATGCGTATGAATATCTGCGGGAAGCGATGAGCTGGTTCGAAAAGGCGGAAGCTGTCCGTCCGCCCAAGAATGACGACGCACTTCTGCATTGGAATGCTTGTGCCCGGCTGATCATGGGCAACCGGTTGACTGCGCGTCCGGAAGAGAGGGTCGAGCTGCCGTTGGAATAAAGGACGTTAGCAGAGGCAACCGCTTCCCGCCGCCGCCGAAGGAAGATAAACCGCCAGCTGTCGATCCATACCGATTGGCTTGGCGGCCCTTTTTCGCCGGAGCGTTGCCATCCTTGCGGGCCAAGGCTTCAGCGGATTTGGAAGGCGGTCCGGCCTTGGCGGGATCGCCGCCGGCGTTGAGCTAACCGGAGCAGCGCAGAACGGACTCGCGATCGAAAGTAGCGAATCCTGCCAAAGAATTTGGCGCGAATCACCTTGTCGTTTTTAAGTAACCGTTGAGTGTACAACTGACCCCGATTGTTAGTGAATCGAAGCAGTCAACAAGGAGACCGAATGCCAAAACCAGATAAGAAGTCGGCGTCGGAAGAACAACTCCATTCCGATGGTCACAGCCGGCGCGCATTCCTCTTGCGCCTTGGCGCAGCCGGTGTTGCAGCGACCGCCAGACCTTTGTCAGGGCTTGCGCGCAGTCCCGAATCGAAAACCGGACAGGGTGACGTGCAGAATAATCTGCCCGGTCTGATTCCGGTAACGCTACGAGTCAACGGACAGGAACATCATATTCGAATCGATCCGCGAACGACTTTACTGGATTGTTTGCGAGAGACCTTGCATCTGACCGGTTCAAAGAAGGGATGTGATCATGGTCAATGCGGCGCCTGCACTGTGCACGTCAACGGCCGGCGAATCAATTCATGTCTAACCTTCGCCGCTATGCATCAAAATGACGAGATCACGACGATTGAAGGCATTGGTCAACCTGGTCATCTGCATGCGATGCAGGCTGCGTTCGTTCAGCATGACGGCTATCAGTGCGGATACTGCACGTCGGGCCAGATCATGTCCGCTCTGGCGTTGCTGAAAGAGCCTTGTGGTCCCGATGATGCCGACGTGAAGGAATTGATGAGTGGTAACATCTGCCGCTGTGGGGCCTATCCAAATATTCTGGCAGCGATTCAGGAAGTTCGTGGCCATGTGAATGGAGGGACGAAAAATGCATCCATTTGAGTTGATTCGAGTGAATGAGGTTCCTCAGGCACTCCAGAAGGCGACAAACGGGTCTTCGGCGCAATCGGTTCGATTTGTCGCAGGTGGGACCACCTTGATTGACTTGATGAAGCTTAATGTCGAACGACCTCGACAAGTCATCGACATTAATGGGCTCCCGCTGAACAAGATTGAGCTTTTGAAGGATGGCGGTCTCAAAGTCGGCGCGCTGGTGCGCAATTCCGATTTTGCGCATCATCCGAACGTCGTTCGAGATTATCCCGTTCTGTCCCAAGCGCTGCTTTCGGGTGCTTCTGCGCAACTGCGCAACATGGCAACAACCGGCGGAAACCTATTGCAAAGGACGCGATGTGTTTATTTCCGCGATACATCTTTGCCATGTAACAAGCGGGAACCGGGAAGCGGCTGTCCAGCGATCAAAGGATTCAATCGTACGTTAGCAATCCTCGGTACAAGCGAGCATTGTATTGCCACCAGCCCGTCGGACATGAACGTGGCGCTGACGGCGCTGGAGGCGACGATCCATCTGCAGGGGCCTAAAGGAGAGCGAAGTGTTCCGATCAACGAGTTT